>OBLU010002648.1_pt1 | contig 16364 bp, 17 predicted proteins | sample 1518681 | NCBI WGS metagenome assembly OBLU01 (sample SAMEA3539304, study PRJEB22396) | soil metagenome | biome: tundra; feature: field; material: soil | place: USA | collected 2010-05 | depth 0.15 m | reverse complement strand
CGGCACACGCGACCTACCCCAGAGCTGCCGGTCGCCACCGACTGCAGAGGGTCGACAAGAGGCAGACCGCCTACCTCCCAAATCTCCCCACTCCCACCTGATTCTCTCGTCGACCTACGCCGTACACATCTCTTAACTAAACCCTGAATTCCAGCAGGGCAGGGTAGACATCGCTTTGGGCAGACCCCACCGCATATTCTTCGTCAGGCCGGCCCGTTCGGGCGTCGTGCCCTCGCCCCGCTACGGCGAAGCAGGCGCGCGAGCCCGCTTCGCCTCCCGGATTCTCGTCCAAAGCGCCTTCGAATCCGTTGCCACCGCAACGCTGCGCAATCCTGCTTCGCTGCGGTCCAGCTCGCCCATCCGTGGGCGTTCGTTCCGCCGGTCCGACGAGATTACCTATCTCGTCGGCAATACATCCGGCTTCACCCGCCGAGCTGCGCAGCAGCGTCGGCCTTACTCCTCATTCTTCGCCCATTCCCTTCCCGACGAAGACCCTCTTGTCCGGTAACCGCGATTTAGAAATCGCCTTGATTAAGCCTACGTGCTACATTTGTGCCTATCGCCGACACATGTGGAGAAACCATGGCAGCAACGACGACCATACGCCTACCGGCCAAATTGCGCGCACGGCTAGGTGCTCTTGCGAAGCAGACCGGCCGTTCCGCCCACAGTTTGATTGTGGAAGCCGTCGAACGTCACGCCGCTTACGAGGAGCAGATTCGCAGCCTAGTCAAAGAGGCGCAAGCGGCCGATGCTGAAATCGACAAGACCGGCGAAGTCTATCGCTCGGAAGACGTCCATGCCTGGATGCATCGGCTGGCTCTTGACGGGCGGGCCACGCGGCCGAAGCCGTGGCAAAAGTAGTCTACTCGGCGCGCTCGCTCGATCATATTGAACGCGCTTTTCAATTTCTGCGTGACAAAGATCCGAGTGCCGCGCTGAGCGCTGTTACCGCGATCCAATCGGCGGTTGATAACCTCGCCGCGCATCCACTGGTAGGTCGGCGGCCTGAAGGCGAACTGCGCGAACTCATTATTTCCTACGGACACTCGGGATACGTTGCCCTGTATCGATTTGTAATCTCGAGCGATGAAGTCCGTATTCTGGCCATTCGACACCAAAGGGAAGTTGGATTTCTGCCGTAACTAATCGTATTCAATTGAATTTCTGCCAACACTTTTCGATGGTCCAAACCATCTGGCCCTCGACCGACGGCCACTACCCTTGGAGCAAAGGCGCCTCGAAACCCTTCAAACAATGGCAGCCCGTGCTGGGAAAGCCGCCCGACACCGACCCTTCAGCCAACGACTTATCCGGAAGCCAGATATACGCATTGGTCCGCATCTTCACCAAGACACCTTGCGGGTAGTTAATCACGCGTGAGAACGCGGTCCACTGCAAATGTGCATTGCTGACCGGAGTAACAAGATCGAAGCCCTCCTCATCCATCGAGTAATTCAGCACCGACCCCTTCACCGGGTTTCGCTGACGCGTCCGGGCTAGGCTCCGTCGATTAAGAAAGGGTCCGACAAAGGACACCACAATCATTGCCCCTAGAAAGGCATCGAACGGGAATGACAGCTGTTGAATGACGTACAGGTAAATCATGAAACCGCTGATAATGATGGCGGGCGGCCACATGGTCCAACGGGACGGAAATATAAACTTCATCACCGGATTCTGTGATATCCCGAGCCGCCGCGCTTCTTCGAGATACTGCTCGGTGACTTCAACCCGATATATTGTTTTCATAGTTACCTGACGGGGGAGGGCGATCCGACAATCTACCCATCCCCCGCTATGCTCCCGCACCGCCGAGCCATCTGTCCACATGGTAAGTCGGAATCATGTGCCGGGTCGTGCATATTCTCCGTCTGGTCGAGCCGTTCGCGCATCCATGCACTCGCTCGACGACGGCGAGGCAGGCGCGCGAGCCCGCCTCGCCCCGCGGATTCTCAGTCGGAAGCCCTCGAATCCGTTGCGACGTCCTGTCGCAATCCGCCCCGATCGCAGCGTCCAGGGGTCGAACGCATGCGTTCGACGGGCGTCCACGGATGGGCGCCCTGGGCTTGCGCGGAGCATGGACTGCGCAGCGCAATGGATTTACAGCGGCCCGAAACATGATTCCGCGTTACCACCCCGTCCCACCCACACCTAATGCTTCCGCACCTCAGGAACCTCTTGTCGACCCCCGATCCATCGAGCCACGCGCCGTCGGTACGCGACGTACTTCGTTCCGAACAGTCGCTCTAGAGCTTGTTCCTCGGGGATAATTTGAACGCGCGTGATCACGATCATGAACAGTGGAGGAATAAACCAAGGGCTCGCGCTATCGAGCCACACTGCCCAACCGATCAACAAAAGCACCAGTCCCAGGTACATCGGATTGCGGCTGATTTGAAATACACCGTCTGTCACGAGCTGCGTCGCTTTGCTCGGATCCATGGGATTGACAGTCGTGCGTGCTTGACGAAAGCGCACGAACGCGGCAGCGGCAATCACGAATCCGATTGCAGCTGGAAGCGCACCCATGCGGTTCCAGGGCGGCTGGATCCAATGCGCGAGCGGTAGCCAACGGCTTAGCGTCCACATCGCGGCCGCTGCGAGGAGCGTGAGAATCGGCGGCGGTACGTGCGGCTTCACGAATTCGACTGCATGTTCATCGAGAGAGTTCTACTTATCAGTGCAAATCGATTGCACGATGGACGACTCCACGATTTTACCGGATAAGGGGCAATAGGCGCTTTCAACGTTCACTCCAAATTAGATAGATCGTCCCACCCACATCAAATGCCGCTGAACTTCGGACACCTCCTGCCGATCGAGCAACCCCAATAGGTTCCCCAATCTTGTATAACCCACGAGCAGCTCATACCCCACATTGGTCCCCAGCACTTCTCCCGATACCATCACCGGCGGCGCAAACCATGAGTGCGCATCCCGCCAATGCTCCACGACCTCGTTCCGATCATCGACGATCCCGAACCGTGTCGCCTGATCGCGCGCCTCATCGAGCGCATGCTGATAGCCGCGATCGACGCGGACCTGACGGAGCGAAATTCCCGACAATTCATCCAACGCCCACCGGACCCGCCCCCAATCTACCGCACGCACGAGGGTGGCAAAATCGGCGCTATTCGCCTCAGCGTGAAATAGCTGCTCGAACACCTCTTGCGGACACTCCAAGCCCTCAGACTCGCAGCGCTGCCAATGCACCGCCGCATCCGCATCGTACAGCCGCCGAATCCGAGCCCAAGTGAACGCTTCCACCTCTAACGCTTCACGGGACATGATGCCCTCGCGCTTAAAAGAACCAGTATAAACTTCCTGTCGACTCGTCTTTTTTGCGAAGATGATGACATTGGCAAACCCATAGTGATCAACAGCAAAAACCACTATTGCCAACCCGGAGATCTCCACGATGTTCACGTCATCTCGATTGCTTGCCTGCTCCTTGGCCTTAGTCACCGCGCTGACCGTGAGTGCCAGCGCCGTAACCCCTAACGTGCACGACGCAGAGAAGACCATCACCGAGAATGAGCGGCAGTGGTGCGACTTCCTCGCCACCGGAGACAATACAGCTCCCAAGCGTTTCATTGCTGACGATTTTGTTGGAGTGGCCTCCGATGGCACGCAATACAACAAGCAGCAAGCCGTCGATGATCTGCGCGACTCGGCCAAGCAATATCGGTCGAACCGGCTCGATCAGATCAAAGTTCGCTTCTTCGGCGACACCGCGGTCGCAAAAGGCGATGAAGTGTGGGAACTGCGTAGCGGCGAGCATCGACATGGCCGGTTTGTTTGGACCGATGTGTGGGTTTTGAGGAACGGCCAATGGCAGATTGTCGCGGCGGAAGCCGTCAAGGTTCTAGATCCGGAAAAGTGACCTTGCCTGACCATCGATTGCGAGTGGAGGAATATCATAAGTATCATGCAAACCGCGACGACGTTTGAGCTCTCTGGATTTCGCATCACCAAGTCGCTCGGAGTGGTCCGAGGAATTACGGTGAGAACGAGGTCCTTACCCATGAGTATCTTGGGCGGACTAAGAACAATCTTTGGGGGAAGGGCGGGGATTTTCACCGCGCTTTGTGAATCGGCACGGGAGGAATCCTTCCAATTGATGATCTCGCACGCGCGAAAACTGGGCGCAAACGCCGTTGTCGGCATTCGCTACGACACAGGCCCGATGGTAGGTGCCGCCGAGGTCCTCTGCTACGGAACCGCGGTTGTTGTGGAGCCCATTTGACTCGCGGCCGTTTTTGGCCGCCCGTTCGACGCATGCGACGAGCCCCTGTTTTCCACGCGCCGTTCAATATCTTTCACCTTCAGGACCAGTAAAAACGGCAGACGGTTCGCGCTCAACCCAAACAACGCTCGATCATCCGCCCTAGTAAGCGCAGCATCCATCCACCCATACAGAACCACTGCGTCGAATTCTTTACTCTCCACCTTCGCCAGCAGCACCGCCCCCACCAGAATCTTCTTTCGGAGTTCCTTGTGTCACGTGCGCCGCGCCGCCACAGTCCTATCACGTGCCTCCTTGCGCTGTTGCTGCGTCTTTAATTGCTTGAGCTTCGCCTCGAGCGACTCGATCCGTTCATCGACTTTCGCCATGACGCATCCTCCAGATTGAATTCACGGCCCCCTGGCACTCCAACACGGACCCGATTGCTGGACATCCGGGATTGGAAAATTGATGCCGATTTGAATGTCCTCGGGGCGCACGAGATCACCGAACCATACGGATACCCGGTCTTTTCCCCGGTCGACGGTGATGTGAATAGCCTCACTCGGCGTTGGGAACGGATGGTTTTCCCGCACCGCATGCCACCTCGGATCTTGATCTTTTATACCCCAACAGGATGGAAGAGTTGCCGTCGGCTTGGCGTAAATATCCAATGCTTCGTATGAGAGGCGCTCGGCCGCCTCGAGACTCGTTTCCCCATCGAAACTGATCCTGATGTGGCGGGCTACACCGCCGACATCGATACTCGTCTCGATTTCTTGATGCAACACCCCCGGCTCACACGTCCAGTTGTGCGCATCTCGGGAACAACTTGCCATCCACCATTGAGCGACGCCGTTCTCCCCGGTGACCCTAGCCGTCGTGACCCACGCAAATGCGCTATCAGACCACCGGCACCGCTCTGCCAGTCTGAGCTCCTGGTGGGTCGGCAGCACGCGTCGGGCAACCAAATAGAGTCGTTCCCCATCTTCGGGCAGGAGGGAAGGATGTTCACAGTTGTGGATGCTAGCCAATGCCGCGCGGGGCGAAATGACCGCGACAGTAAATAAGGCGCTCGCCGCGAACCACGCTGCGATTCGGCGAGACGACATGAGATCCATTTCTTAAGAAACCATCCCCAGCTGATTCATCAAATGACTGTCGTCCGCACCACCCCAATACTCGACGAACAACCCATCGCTAAACCGAAAGAAGTCATGACCCCCAAACTGTACGTGGGTACCCGGTGCCGCCGTGGCTCCCGGAAAGTCACCCGCGTACACACCGATCGCGTGCCACCGTGCTGCCAGCAAATCCCATTGCACAATGGGTCCCACGGCAATCGCAAAGGTGAGCGACGAGAAAGGTGCCCACACGGCTTCCAGAACCGCCCGAAAACCCACTGGCCCGCTATGGGTGCCCGGCGGAACACCCGGCAAGTGGATTTGTAAATCGGTCGCGACGAACCGGTCCACGAGAGCGAAATCTCCGTGATACGCATCCCGCACCAAGTGCCGATACGCCTCGGCTGGATCGAATTCCTGCATTGCTCATTGCCTCCCGTCGTTGAGGATAATTTCTCCGGGCCGATCTTGCCCCCTGCATTTCTGAACGAAGGCTGCGGATTCGCCCAACCTTGCCCACGCAAACCGCTCCCGGCGCATTCGCGCCGAGGTCGCCCGCCACCGTCTCGGCCTCGCTCTCTTTAAGGCTGTTTACACGGTTTCAGTTCGACCGCGATGCCCCGATATTCGATGGTCCCCATATTCTCAGCCGAGTGCGTTATCGCGTCACGCCACGTGAGATCCCCCGCATGTCCGTCGTGCACCGTCACGGTGCCGTCGGGAAACGTTTGGACTTTGACCTTCGCGTCCGACAGCGCATACACGATCCCCGGAGGGTGCGAATGCTTCGGCTCCTTCTGGCCAGGCCCGAGCCGATATTCCAGGACTCGCACTCGATCATTGTCGATCCGCACGGTGTAGTACTGAGGGGAGATTTTGACCGGATCGGTCTCAGACTGAGTCACCGCGATGGCCACCGACACGGCGGCCGCACCGAATAGGCTTCCGAAGACGAAACTGCATAGGACTTTCATTGCGACTCCGTTGAGAGTGGATGGGCGAGACCCGCGCATTCTATGCGATCGCCCGGGGTTACCTTGCAAGACCACGCCAAGGTCGCCACCGATGTTATCCGTCCGGTGTGCGGCCTGCCGGGACTCGTATTAAACGGGGGCGTGCAAAACAGGAAGTTTTGCCCGAAGCCTCCAGGGACGGATTCACGGCGGCCCGGTAAATACGAGTCCCGGCAGGCTACGCGGTGAGATGAATGTCATCCCTAGATGACTATTTGGCGCATTCGACGCAGACTAATAGCCCCATGACCGAACATCCGAAATCGCCAGCCATTGAGCATCTGTCTTGGGGAGTCATGCAAGTCCATGGCCTCGGGACAGGGAAGGACGTGAAACTGTGGCCCGGCGGTGGCCGCGCGTGGAATTGGAACGAGACCCATACCCGTCACGTCCCAGGGATTCAGGTCGCCGACCTCACCGATCTCGTCGACCATGGCGCCGACGTCATCGTCTTATCCCGCGGTATGAATCTTGTTTTGCAGACGGCGCCGGAGACGCTCAAGTGGTTAGACCAACAAGGTCTGAAGTACCACATATTGGAAACGCGCGAGGCGGCAAAGCTTTACAACGAATTGGCAGGGCAGGGCGTCGCAGTCGGCGGACTGTTTCATTCGACGTGTTGACCGGAAATCACTTGTCCGCTCACGGCTGCCACAGCAGCGTGGTCGCCGGCGCCGATCAAGCATCATCGTGAAATACGGCATTTCGGGAAAATCGCGTGAAACAATCACTCAAATATTCGATCATTGCTTTCGTGCTCGCGGCCTCTGCGCTTGCGCGCGGTGCGCCGACGGTCGTGGCCAACATTCACGGCTACACGCTCGTGGGTGCCAACCTTCAGACTTTCAGCGCGCTCGCGTTTGAAGCGGGGAAAGTCCTCGAGATCGGCGACGATGCCAGCCTGCGCACAAAATATCCGGCCGCTCACCTCATCGACGGGCACGGCAAGACACTCCTTCCGGGACTCATCGATGTGCACGGCCACGTAGTCTATCTGGGTTTAGAGAGCGTACAGATTCAGTTGACGGGCACGACCAGCCTGCAGCAGGCTCAGCAGAAAATACGCGCCTATGCGCAGGCGAATCCACGGCGTGCGTGGCTGCTGGGCGACGGGTGGAACCAAGTCATCTGGAATTTAGGTCGATTCCCGACCGCGCAGGAGCTTGACGCCGCCATTGCCGATCGACCGGCGGCCCTGGATCGGATCGACGGCCACGCAACGTGGCTCAATACCAAGGCGTTACACGCCGCAGGCATCACCAAGGACACCCCAGATCCCACGGGCGGCCGGATCGAGCGCGACGTCGCGGGTAACCCGTCCGGGGTCTTGGTCGATAAGGCCATGGATTTGGTCGAGGCAGTCGTACCGCAACCGACGGACGCCGAACGGATCGCAGCGCTGCGAGTCGCAATGGCACACATGAATTCAGTGGGTTTGACCGGCGTCGGAGATGCCGGTGTCAGCGCGAAGGACATTGCCGCCTATAAACGCCTCGCCGATCAGGGCCGGCTATCCGTGCGGATTTACGCGATGATCTTGGACACTGGCGAGGACTTCCGCGTGATTGCCAAGGACGGGCCGCTACTCGGCTACGGAAACGACCGGCTCACCGTGCGCTCGGTCAAGCTCATTGCCGATGGCGCCTTGGGCAGCCGAGGAGCTGCGCTCATGGCTCCCTATTCAGACAAACCGGAGCAGCACGGTCTGCTGTTCATGACGGACGCCGAGATGCAGCACAAGATCGAGACTGCCTTGAAAGCAGGCTACCAAGTCAATATTCACGCCATTGGCGATGCGGCTAATCATCAGGTGCTCGATGCTTTCGAGGCGGCTTACCGGACGGTCGGCGGCCGGCAGCTGCGCAATCGGATCGAACACGCCCAAGTCGTCGCGTTACCCGACATTCCGCGCTTCAAGCAATTGGATTTGATCGCGTCCATGCAGCCGACCCATGCGACCGGCGATATGAACATGGCGGAGACGCGAATTGGCCCGGAACGTCTCAAAGGCGCATATGCCTGGCGCGCGTTTCTCGACCAGGGCACGGTGATCGCCGGCGGTTCCGATTTCCCCGTCGAGTCCGACAATCCATTCTTCGGTTTGCATGCGGCGGTGACCCGAACCGATCACGCCAACCAGCCGCCTGGCGGCTGGCACCCGGAACAAAGCATGACACTGCTCGAAGCATTTCGCTCCTTCACGCTCGATGCGGCTTACGCAGAACGCCAAGAACTGAGCTTGGGCTCGCTCGAGCCCGGTAAGTGGGCCGACTTCATCGTGATCGACCGCGATTTATTCAAGATACCGCCAGCGGACATCTGGAAGATTCAAGTGGAGGAGACCTGGCTGGCCGGCGAGCGAGTGTATTCGCGCCGATGACCCATCGGTCGATTCACTCCGCATCGGCATCGCCCCCACGCAAATCATCCTAAGGGGTGCCTCGGCACCGAGGTCGCCCCGCGACCGTCTACCCGCATCGGCCTCCAACGTCTCCAATTACTTGTCTTGTGGTACCACGATCCAATCGGGTTGCTTCGGATCTACGACCCCGCCCTTCGTGGGCCCGTAGCCGATGATTTGCACAACCACGGTCCCGTTACCGGCAGACCCGTCCCAGTGAACCGCCTTCGCCGGATGCAGCATCAAGCTGCCCGGCTTGTCTGGGCGCCCAGCAGCAAGCTAGCCAAACCCGGGTTTCGATCGAATGCCAAACGACACGGCGGGGGCGAGAAGAAGGGCGGCTTTCCTAGCGAAACGTTTACCCATCAAAGCGTCTGCTACGCACTCAAGAATGGAGTGCGTCCCTAGCCGGACTTTGCGTTGGCCACGGGCGGCAAACCGAACAGCGCTCGATCATCCGCCCGCGTCAGCGCTTCGTCGAGCCAGTCGCGAAGCAGCTTTTCGTCCATGACCTTTTGCTCGACCTTCGCCATCACCACGGCGCCCACCAGGATCTTGCGCCGGGTATCGGCTTTGCGCTCGCGCTTGGATTCGATCGCTTTCTTGCGCGCCTCGATGCGTTGAGCCCTAAGCTTCAGCGCCTTGAGCTTCTCCTCGAGCGTCGAGATCTGTTCATCGAGCTTGGGCATCACGGCATCATCCCGTGGATCCAGGATCACCGCACTCTACCCGCGATCCGGCCCCGAGTAACCGACCGCATTGTGGAGATTTGCGCGGGGTAGGGCAGATCCAAACCGCCCCCGCACAACCCACCCCCCAGCCCCCTGGCTTTCCCTTACTCGACGTCGATCGAAGAGGCCGGCGTTGAAGTGGCGAGGGTGTTGGGAGTACTCTCCGGACCCAGAGGCTCGAGCGCAGCGAGGCCGAATAGCGCACTTATACGTCGCTGCGCGACGTCGTGCGAGAAAGAGAGTGGCTCGCCGGCCATGGGCGGCCGGTATTTCGACCGCAGGGCCTATCGAAGGGAGTAGCAAAAATAGCGATTTATCATTTGTCGGCAAAGGTCGTCTCGCGCGCGAAAGGGCAGAGCGTCGTCGCCTCCGCCGCCTATCGGGCGAGCGAAGCGCTGCACGATGATCGCTATGGAATGACGCAGGATTACTCGCGAAAGCAGGGCGTCGAGCACTCCGAAATCTTGGCGCCCGAGGAGGCGCCGGCGTGGGTCTTCGATCGGCAGACCCTCTGGAATCAAGTGGAGCTAAGCGAGAAGCGCAAGGACTCGCAGCTCGCGCGCGAGATCGAGATTGGGTTGCCGATCGAGCTTACCCACGCCGAGAACGTCGATCTGGTTCGCGAGTACGTGAAGGGCCAGTTCGTCTCGAAAGGCATGATCGCGGATTTCTCGATCCACGAGGACGATCCCAATAACCCGCACGCGCATGTGCTCCTCACCATGCGCTCGATCACCGAACAAGGCTTCGGCGAGAAAGACCGATCGTGGAATGCGAAGGGGGAACTTCTCACCTGGCGAGACGCATGGGCCTCTCATGCCAATGAGCACTTGGCCCGTGCGGGGCACGCGGTGCGGATCGATCACCGAACCCTAGAAGCTCAAGGCATCGAGCTCGAGCCGGGGAAGAAGATCGGGGTGGGCCGGGATCGGCAAGCGGACGAAACCCTGCCGCGCCACGTCACCGAGCGCATCGCCGCCCAGGAGCTCATCGCCCGTGAAAACGGCGAGGCAATATTGGCCGACCCGACGGTCGCGCTTCACGCGATTACCCATCAGCGCGCCACCTTCACTGAGCGTGACCTCGCGAAATTCCTGCACACCCGGACTTCGGGCGCGGAGCAGTTTCAGGCGGCGATGCTGAAGGTGACCACCTCGAACGAACTGGTGGCACTCGGGCGTGATGACTTCGACCGCACTCGCTACACCACCCGCACCATGCTCGAGGCCGAAAAATCGCTCCTGCTGCGTTCGCAATCCATGGAGCCCCGCCGCGGTCATGGGGTCGCGGAAACTCGGCAGGCCGCGGCGCTCGCGGAATCGGGCTTAAGTTCGGAGCAACGCGCGGCGTTCGAGCACGTGACGGGCGAGGGGGATTTGAAGGCCTTGGTTGGGGTGGCCGGCAGCGGCAAGAGCACCATGCTCGAGGCCGCCCGCAAGGCTTGGGAGGCTGAAGGGCTCACGGTCAAAGGCGCCGCGCTCTCCGGCATCGCCGCCGAGAATTTGGAAATGGCCTCCGGCATCAAATCCCGCACGCTCGCGAGCCACGAGTGGGCGTGGAACGAAAAGCGCGAGGCCCTCACGCGGAACGACGTACTCGTCATCGACGAGGCCGGCATGGTCGGCACCAAACAACTCGAACGCATCTTGGCCGCTGCGGACAAGGCGCACGCGAAGGTCATTCTCGTCGGGGACCCCGAGCAGCTGCAGGCGATCGAGGCCGGAGCGGCGTTTCGCGGGATCGTCGGCCAGGTTGGCATGACCGAAATGACCGAAGTCCGTCGGCAAAAAGAGGCCTGGATGCGCGAGGCCACCCAGGCGTTGAGCGGTGGCCGAACTCAAGAAGCCTTGAGCGCCTACGAAGGGCAGGGCGCGATCGTCGCGACCGAGACTCGCGAGGGCGCCCGCGAGGCGCTCCTCGAGCAGTGGGCAAAGGATCAAACGGCCAAACCCCACGTCTCCCAGCTCATCGTCGCCTACACCCGCGACGACGTTCGGGAACTCAACCGCGAAGCGCGGGACATCCGGAAATTGCGGCAAGAGCTAGGCGCCGGCGAGACCGTGCAGACCACCCGCGGCGAGCGAGAGATCGCGGCGAACGAGCGGATCATGTTCCTGCGCAACGAAAAAAGTTTAGGGGTCAAAAACGGCACGCTCGCGACCGTCGAGCGCATCGATCACGGAGTCCTGCAGGTGCGCTTGGACGGCAAGGACGAGACCCGAATCGTCGTCGACACCCGAGATTACCAAGACCTCGACTACGGCTACGCCTCGACCATCCACAAATCCCAAGGATCGACTGTGGATCGGACCTATGTCCTCGCGAGCCGGTATTTTGATCGGCACACGAGCTATGTGGCGCTCTCGCGCCATCGGGATAGCGCGATGCTCTTTTGGGGCCGGGAGGAGTTTTTGGTGAGGGCAGGGCAGGGCGGCCAAATCGATGCGACGGAGGCTAAGCGGAATTTCGAGGCGGTCCTTTCCCGGGCGCGACCCAAGGAACTCGCGCACGATTACCTCGAGGGCGGATGGGCGAGCCCACCCCTCAATGACGCCATCGCCAAGCGCCTGGCGCGCTCAGCCGAGGTCGAGCAAGGCGCGCGGTTTAAGAACGTCCCGGCAGCCGAGGAGAAGCCGTCATTGGAGGAACTCCAGCGCCGGGCGCGGGAAAACTGGCTCGCGCTCAAAGCCCAAGATCCAGACCAATATTTGTCCATCGAGGAGCAGCAGCGGCAAGCTCGGGAGCGCTGGCGCGAGTATCAACAGTCGAAAGGCGCAGAGGGTGAGCGTAGCCAAGAGACCGAGCAGGACAAGGGGCGGACCGAAGAGCGCGAGAAACCTTCAGATCGCGGGATTGACGATGACCTGAGTCTGTGAAGATCCGTCAGACATAATTCACCGCGCCATGACCGCTTACGAGAAGCAAATCGGTCTCTGATCGGCCGACAGCAGGCATAGATCAACCTAGAATCGACGGCACAAAGCGGCCGTTCAGGGTGTAAATGCACCTGTTTGCGTTTATGCTGCGCGTAGCTTCGGCTTCCGCATTTCCCGCTAAGCCGAATCTGCGACGCCAAGAATCGTTAGTTCGGCGCCACTTCGCAGCTCGTCAGGGGCGGGTTGAAATAGGGAAATAAAAATGTCACCGTGGCTCCGATCAACCTCAATTTTATCGAATGCGTCCAGGACCGTCGCGGTCTGGGTCGGTTTGGCAGTTCTGAACGTTGCATTTCCGTGGACTGCCGACACGCAGGCCGCGGCATCCAGTGGACAGTCGCGCCACATCAATGCGCAACGATTACAAGACAACCTCGAGAAATTGAGCGAGTTTGGTCGCAATCCCGAGGGAGGCGTCACCCGCCTCGGGTTTTCACAGACCGAGATGGATGCACGAACCTACGTGATGGGCCTGATGAAGGAGGCAGGGCTCCAAGTTCGGGTTGATGCTGCTGGCAATATCTTTGGGCGCCGAGCGGGCACCGCGCAGTTGCCGACGTTGTTGTTTGGTTCACATATCGACTCAGTTCCCCACGGAGGTAACTTCGATGGAACCGTCGGCAGCCTGGGCGCAATCGAAGTGATTCGCGCCCTAAATGATGGTCACGTCACCACGCAACATCCACTCGAAGTTGTCATCTGGACCAATGAGGAAGGCCCACATTTCGGGATCAGCGCACTCGGCTCCGGTGTAGCGGCCGGCGTATTGGGACCGGAAATCTTGGACCGCAAGGATGAAGAGGGTCTCACGCTGGCCGAGTGGCTTCGACGCTACGGACAAGACCCGTCGCACTTGACCGAGGCCCGCATTCCGCGCGGCACGCTGGCCGCGATTCTGGAACTACACATTGAACAGGGTCCGCAACTCTATGAGACCAAGGTTCAGATCGGTGTAGTACAGGGAATTGTGGGTCTCAAGCGGTGGAAGTGCGTCGCGACGGGTTTCGCGAACCATGCGGGTACGACGCCCATGAATCGCCGCAAAGACGCACTCGCTGCCGCTGCGAAGGACTTGCTGGCTGTCCGCGACGTCGTGCGCGCGGAACCTGGCCGTCAGGTAGGTACCGTCGGCTACATGAAGGCGGAGCCTGGTGCGCCAAACGTAATCCCCGGCCGCGTAGAGTTCCCGGTCGAGTTGCGGGATCTCGACGCTGCCACGATTGAGCGTATGTGGGAGCACATTCAGCAGAGGTTCGCGCAGACGGACAAGGAGGAAGGTGTCGAGACGCGCTGCACAGTGATCAATGATATCGCGCCTGCACTAAGTGATCCTGCCGTGCAGAGCGTCATACGCGCGGCTGCCCAGTCGGCCGGCCTGACGACCGCAGATATGCCAAGCGGTGCGGTACACGACGCCGGAGAAATTTCCAGGCTCGTGCCGATGGGCATGATTTTTGTACCGAGTCGCGACGGGATAAGCCATGCGCCGCAGGAATTCTCGACCTGGGACGATGTCGTCAACGGCACTGAAGTTCTCTATCGGTCAATTCTGAAACTCGACAAACAGATGAACGCAAGCTAATGCGCGTGGGTATATTCCCGTTCGGCTGGATCCCACCTATTGCTTGATTTCTATCAGGATTGCTTCCACATCATCGAGGGCTTCATCGGAATGTGTGACCGGTGGCCGTATTAAGGCCTCGCCGGTCTTCAATTCGGAAATCTTCGTGCTGCCATCAGGCATCGTATATTTAACCCTTCCCCCTTTGAGCACATACACCACCGCCGATGGGTGGGAATGGATGGGAGTCTTGTCCCCTTTGTGCGGCGCGTACCGCAACACCCGTACTTTTTGGTCCTCCGCGAGGACTGTTAAATGCTTCACGCCATATTGCATGGCGTCCTGCCCGAAAACGGCTGGGCAAGAAAACAAAAGAATCGAAACGGTTAGCGCTGCGACTTTCTTCATTTTGAAGATCCTTTTAAGTGGTTGTAGAACTCATGCTACGCGCCCACGTCATACTTCGTCACTAGCCTGCCCAACAGCGGCCATTCACCACCGGCAGCAGCGGGTTGCCGGATGCCGACGGTCCCGGTTTCGTCGCGCTGAATGGCGGATTCGGAGGAGCAAATCGGTCGCTGATCGGCCAGGACGGGTCAGTGGACCCTTTGAGATGCTTGGCGAATAGCGGTCGTTCATTCTGATAGCTGCGCCTTTGCTATGCTGCCGGGTATCACACTAGACGCGGGACACAACAAGTGATGCTGGATCATCGCGTCCGCAGCCGTTGCCGCTTTGGGAAGGATCGCTCCGGGTATCCTTCGAGTGGGCGGTCGCCACCGTCTGAAAGGGGTCGATGGTGACGCTGTCCTCGATCCGGCGTCTCCAGCGCTGCCTGGCGCAGGTCAGCGCGCTTCGCGTTCATCAAAGGGGATAAATGGTGAGCGATAGCATACGTGACCGACGTACCGCGTGGACAATATTCGTGCTCGTAGCCGCGGCTATGTATGGAAACTTCTACGTCTACGACTCCATTGGCCCGCTCGCCGATCTATTGCAGCGGCAGCGCGGCTTCAGCGATACACAGATCGGCATGCTCAACGCAATTTACAACCTGCCGAATGTCGTGCTGATTGTGGTTGGAGGCATCTTGGTCGATCGCTTCGGTGCGGCCCGCATGATGTTGTGGACCACCGCAGTGTGTCTGGTCGGTGCGGCTCTTACTGCCCTTAGTCCGAGCTTCGCCGGCATGGCCGCCGGCCGGCTCCTCTTCGGTATCGGTGCCGAAACATTCAACATCGCCGGTCTCGCGGCAATCGCGCAATACTTTGCAGGCGGCGGCCTTGCGTTTGCGATGGGGTTGACGATTGCCATCGGCCGCGCGGGTTCGTACTCGGCGGACATGTCGCCAACGTGGTTTGCCTACGCCTACAACGAAGGCTGGCAACCACCGCTCGTCATTGCTTCGCTGATCGCGGCAACATCATTTGCCGCGGCTGTCGGCTATTGGGCCATCGACCGCCGAACCAGAAGCAACGCGCAGATCTCAGGGTCAGGCGCAGCACAGCACTTCGTGCTCGGCGATCTGCTGCGCTTCCCGACGGCCTACTGGTATCTGCTGATATTGTGCGTGCTTTGGTACTCCGTTATATTTGCGTTTCGCAGTACGTTCTCGATCAAGTACTTCCAGCATACTCATGGCCTCGATCTTGCGAGCGCCGGCACGATAAACAGCTACGTGTTTTTGGCCGCCATGTTTACAACGCCATCGTTTGGGTGGCTGTGCGACAGGATCGGCCGGTACGCCCCAATGCTGGCCTTTGGTGCCATGCTGTTGCCCTTGTCGATCGCCGCAATGGCTCTGACGCATTGGAGCCTGTGGGTGGGCACTATCCTAATCGGCGTGAGCTTTTCTCTGGTGCCCGCCGTTATGTGGCCGCTGACTAGCAAGCTCGTGTCTCCCGCGCGCTTCGGCACGGCTATTGGCCTGATGTGGGTCGTGCAGAACGCGGGTATTGCCGGCGCTAATCTGGTGGCCGGCTGGCTCAACGACAGAGCTAGCGCGAGCGCAACGAACCCAGCCGGCTACGACCCTATGATGCTGTTCTTTGGCGTATTGAGCACTCTTGGATTTGGGTTCGCGCTGATGCTATGGCTTACTGCCGGCCGCCGGCACCATGAGGCCATTACACACGCTCGCTAGATCCGTTCGGGGAGCGAGACGCAACGTTAGCCGCTTCAGGGGGCCATATCGGTCGTGCTTGACTGAGATAGGGAATGGGGCCTTGCGTCCAGCAATGGGAGCGGTGGCAGCGAGGCGAGAAACGTGAAGTGCTACCCGATAGCGGTCGTTGACGACCGGCCGGTCCGGGTTGCGGTTTCAACCGGTCAACGCAACACATTGGCTAAATCGTTGTGCTGGTGTTTCGA
>OBLU010002645.1_pt1 | contig 16377 bp, 11 predicted proteins | sample 1518681 | NCBI WGS metagenome assembly OBLU01 (sample SAMEA3539304, study PRJEB22396) | soil metagenome | biome: tundra; feature: field; material: soil | place: USA | collected 2010-05 | depth 0.15 m | reverse complement strand
CTACCAAGAGAGCCGGCCAGCCGGGGAATAGCAGTCCCTCGTGCTGTTCGTGGGGCGGCCTTTCAGGCCAGGGGAGTTGTAAGTCCCACAAACGGAATTGGCGGAACGTGAGTGATGATTGTCAGCAATTTTGATCCACTCTCTATCTGATTCCGGTCTAGGTTCCACAATCGCCGATTTGGGGAAGGTTCCACAATGACCTGCTTTACGAAATTCGGAGAAGCCGCCCCGCCCGACACACTGCGCCCGACGCCGCCCGCCAGCGCTTCGGAGACCACAGCACAATAGTACTCGGCGTTATTCTGAACAGATTGGAACCCCAAAGCCTTTCCCGGCGGCTACTACGGGCACTACAAAGGTTGGCTCTTACTACAATGGCTATTCTCACCATTACAGCCACTCAGACACTAACAGTCTCACCCCCTCCAAGGTCCACCAAATGGAAACTCTACTGAAAGGGACTGCATGGTTGGTCCGCAACATTCCATTCAATAGGAAAAAGGGAGCGCTCATTTCCTGGTCAGCGCACCTGAAAGATAGGCCGACCTTCGACTTCTACAGCCGAAACTTAGGGATCCGCTGGTCCGCTAAGGGATTCCCAGATTCCCTAACGCGGCACATGCTTTTTGAGGGCATGTATCAACAGGACGTCTTGGCCGGAATACAGGCACTCGTTCGCCTTGGTGACACAGTAATCGATGCTGGCGGGCATCATGGTTTGATGGCGATCGTCGCCAGTAGAGCTGCCGGCCCACGTGGTTTGGTCGTGAGCTTTGAGCCGAACCCACATGCACGCACCCAGTTCGCGGAAAACTGTGCCCTGAACATTAGTCAAAACGTAAGATTAGAGCCACTGGCATTGAGCGATCAGCCAGGTTCAGCAAAGTTTTACCTTCAGAAGGGACTTGTGTCCTGGAACTCTTCGTTCTTTGCCGATTTTGCATCTCAACACGGAAGAGACCATATTCAGGAGATCGAAGTCACTGTCACGACGATAGATGCCTATGCATCAGCTAATAGATTGGCGCCAGCTTTTATCAAGATCGACGTGGAGGGAAGTGAGTTCCTGATTCTCCGGGGTGGGATGAAGACGATTGCAGAATATAGGCCCATTATATCGATGGAGATCAATCCGGACTCTGCTCAGGCAGCGAGAACGACAATTGGTGAGAATCGAAAGATTCTTGAAGATCTCGGCTATCGCTTCGTAGTGCTCCGCCGCTCACTATTGGGATTCTACCGGTTCGCAAACCAGGAGCCATTCAATGAGGAAAGCCACACGGCCAAAGATCTATGCAATGTCCTGTGCATCCCACGGGCACGACTGTAAAATTCAAATGCGTTTGTCGGCTAAGCCCCGCCAAATGACTCCCTGACGGAATTGGGGGGGAAGTGAGTAGTCACCGCGTTATGAGCCGGGTAAAGCGCGATACGTCTGCGGACGGCTTATCCCTTTTATGGAATGCACAATTGACTGGTAGCCCACCCCAACCTGACGCCTCCCTGGCTATGTCTGCCCCGAGTTGGTTGCCTGAGGCGCGCAACCTAATGTCCGCTATTAAAGCCTGGGGATCCAAGAGCGTATGGGCTCTGATCGACCAAGCTCTATTTGCAGGCTCAAATCTCCTGGCGAATTTGGTGCTAGCTCGGTCACTAACGCCCGAGGGTTTTGGGTTGTACGCATTCGGGTTCTCCGCTTTCTTGTTTGTGGGAAACCTGCACAATCCCCTCATCATGGAACCGATGCTTGTGTTCGGTGCCACGCGCCACAAAGAGGACTTCCAGCCCTACCTGAGAACACTGTTATGGATTCATTGGCTGTTCACTTCAGTGCTGTCATTGGCAGTGCTGGGCGGCGTGTTCTGTTTGGGCTATGCCTCGACCCACGACACAACCATGACGGTCGCACTAATTGCGGCCCCGGCCATGCTGTTTTCCTGGCTGGTGCGGAGAGCGTGTTACGTCACTAGCGTTCCACGCACCGCTGCTCTGGGCGGAGCAGCTTACCTGGCTCTGCTCGCTGGCGGGCTGTTCGCCCTCCGAAGTGCGGGCATGCTGTCCGTGACCTCCGCCTTCGGTCTGATGGGCGTGGTAAGCATACCCGCTGGTGCACTGATCCTGCCACGCCCACCGAAGCCGCGGATCGAGAAACCGCCGTGGCAATCCGTTGCTACCGAACATTGGATGTACGGTCGTTGGGCCTTGCTCGCAAGCGCTGCTTGCTGGATTCCGGCGAACTGGTATTACGTAGTGCTGCCCGGAAAGCTTGGCCTCAGTGCCGCAGGCTACTTCAAGGCCCTTACAGTAATGATCGCCCCAGCTGCGCAGGTGACCGCCGCTGCGGGGCTCCTGCTCCTCCCAAAGCTCGCCCGCGAACGTCATGACCACCGGCGCTTTACCCGTTCGGTGGCGATGGCACTTGCATTGTTGATTTCTATTACGATGTTGTACTGGTGTGTCCTCGGTCTGTTCCCGTCCCAGTTGGCCACAGCGTTGTTTGGACCAAACTGGCACTTCGAGAAGCGTCATCTGATTCTGCTTGGCCTCTTTCCATGCTTGGCTGCCATAGCGTCGGTACTCGGGGCGGCTCTGAGAGCCCGCGAAGAACTCAGAGCCGTTACCCTGTCACATGTCGGCGCAGCCATGCTTACGGTTACGATTGGGACTCCGCTGCTAACTCGTTACGGGATCGACGGTGCGATATACGGACTACTCCTCTCCAGCCTGGTACCCGCAATTCTGCTGGGGGCTTCACTTTTTCACCTACGTTATCGAACTGGAGTCGACTGTGGCTGAAACGCACGCACCGAACATGAACAAGACCGTCTTCTTGCTGCCCAGCTTTGGTCCGTACGTTGTTCCCATTCTGGACTCCCTTTACGACCGCCTTGGTCCGGCATTAACGGTTATCGCTCTAAACCATCAATGGCATGAGATTTCTAGAGTGGCACTGAATCTCGGCCGATTTCCCCGCAAAATTCTGACAGGGTACACGGTTCCGATCTCCCGTGGACATGATCGCGGGTGTCAAAGTCCGCTTGGGCTCATTATCGCCCCTACGATGCCCTGTGTACTCGCAAGCGTCCGGCCAGATATCGTAATTAGCGCCAATTTTAACGTGTGGACTCTGACGGCGCTCCTGATGGGGTTTCCGACTATTATCTACTGGGAGGGAACACATCACACAGAGCGGACCGTACAGCACTGGCGGCGGACACTGCGTCAATGGATGACCCGTAGAGCGAGCGCGTTCGTTGTTAACGGTAAACTGTCAAGGCGTTACGTTGAGTCACTTGGAGCGCCGCCGACGGCAGTTGTTGAGGGAGGACTATGCGCAATGCCCACGCCCGCCGTGCACGCTGTCCAAGCGCCAAGAAGGTTAGGGCAGGGGAAACCAATTCGATTTTTGTTCGTCGGACGCTTAATCGAGGGTAAAGGTATCGACTGTCTCCTTCGAGCGACGTCTGTGCTGAGCAATTGTTCGGCGGGGCCTTTCGATTTTGAAGTCATAATTGTCGGCGACGGCCCCGGCAGGGAACGGTTCGAGCACACCGCGCGTGAACTGCATTTGCAGAATCTGGTCAGGTTTGTCGGCAGCGTCGGCTACCGAGACATCTGGTCGTGGTACGCGGATAGCCACGTCTTCGTTCTTCCAACGCTCCAGGACAACTGGCCACTGGTCGTCCCGGAGGCGATGTCAATGGGCATGCCCATTCTGCTTTCGAACCGTGCAGGCTCAGTTCCGGACCTCCTGCGCGAGGGTAGTAACGGCTGGTCCTTTGACCCCGATCAGCCGGAACAACTCGCCGCCCTGTGCGCCGAGTATCTTCGCTGCCCATCCCTCATCGAATCGCATGGCCGTACGAGCATGGAGGTCGTCAGGCCCTATACGCCACATCGCGCGGCGGATGCGTTTCTGGAGGCTTTGAGCATGGTGCAACGGGTCGGCCCAGGTCAACGCAATCGTACCTCGGTGTAAGCACCCCTTTTCTCGCACAAGTGCCTACTCAGTCTACAAGCAGATCTACCTAGCTCCTGCTTATACGGTTGTCTCAGCAGAACCCAATATGTGGTGTCTGCCGCGAGGCTGGCGAATGTCGGACCAAAGTTGGGCCGCGGCAAAACCCATAGCGCTGGGTCTGTGCGCCCTCCAGTCCCGGCTTCTGGCTCGGTCCGGACAACTCCGCTCAACCGCGGTTCGACAGTCCCACAGGCGCGGCGGAGCGTCGGTCGGTAGTGTTGGGGCAAGTCACCGAGAAGTTTCGGGAAGCGGTCAAGGCCGAGCGCGACATTTCAATTGACATTCAGTATAGTGGGCTTTGTCTGCCCGGCGCATCCATTCCTCCAACTCTCTAGGCCATGCTAGCAACTTTCGGGACAGTCAAACAGGATGACCATTGTAAACGTTAGAATACCCGTGCGCCGAGTGGGAGTCGAGGGGGCAGGCTGGCACGGAGCCTGGGCTGCGCTGGGCTTGCTGCTGCTAACCCGAGCGCTCCCGTTCGAATCACGGTCGCTCTCGGCAATCGTTGACCGTGGGCTGTCCGTGCAGAACTACGTTGAAGTGATTAGCACCGCGATCGCGGCAGGCTGGATTCTGTGGGCGCTTTTTTGTCGAACGGTGCGGCCAAAACTCCTGTTCCGTAGACACTGGCGCTGGTTTCTGCTGCTGTGCGCGGTTTATGCTGCTAGCGCAGCCTGGTCGCCAATGCCGGCTCTCACAGCTTACAGGGTCGCTGAACTCCTTACCGCCGCCACAATAGTCCTATTCCTCTTTGGGATGTCTACTAACCCCTATGGCGATCTCCTCAGACTGCTGTATCTCTGCACGCTGGTCTGTGCTGCGGGTGTCCTAGTAGCTGATTACAGGTTGGGGATCTGGCCAGACAAACTCCTTGCCGCGCTCCGGTCCAACCCGGGTGGGGGCGTTGCCAGTTCCTTGCTAGTATTTGCGCTCTTCGCCAAAGGTTTCCGGCCTGGGATGAGGGCGTTCCATTCTGCTGTCGCAATTGTCGCCCTCGTATTGTTCGGATCGCTAACATCCTATGTAGCCCTGTTGACAGGCGTTCTCACCGGATGTGCAATGGCAGCAAGAAATAGAATAGTCGGAACTAGCATTCTGTTCCTCTTCCTGTCCACAACAGTCGTCGCCCTACTCGACGTCAATTTGTCTGACCTGGCTGAGCAGGTTGGCACTCTGGTTGATAGGCCCACAGAAGCCATACAAAATGGCACAGGGCGACTCGGCCTGTGGCAGGAGACACTCAAAGCCTCGGCTGACCGACCCTTCGGCGGCGGTTACGTCGCCTCGGAGCGGCTGATGACGCTCCGAGGTGATGTGAACGCGTCTCTTGTGTGGCAGGCGGCGAGTAGTCATAACGGATTCCTATCGGCCTGGATGGGAGCCGGCTACATCGGGCTCCTGATCCTGTGTACATACCTACTCGCGCTTTGGCGAACGTTGTCATTCGCAGGTGGCCCGAACTCAGCCGCACTTCGCGCGATGCTTGCGGTCGTAATAATTACTAACTTCTCGATATCGTCGGTGGGAGGGCGCCTTGATATGGTATCAGTGGTGGCCATCGCGCTGGCAGCCCTCCCAACTGCAGGAGCTTGCCACGGTTCAAATCGTGTTCGGCAGGCAAAAACGAGCTCCGGACTTTTGCCAACACGGTCGCGCTGGACGGGGCCTGCGGGTTCTTCAGAGAAGGCGCGCCGGCCGGAAACGCCGCCCCTGAATTGGGTCTAGACTAGGGGACATTGCGTTTCGAGTGCTGGCGGCGGGCAATGCACCGAACTCCAGCACGATCTGGGACTTCCGCAAGATCTATCTGGCAACGGTGGAAGGGCTGTTCGAATAGGTGCTGAAGATTGCGCTGGAAGCGGGCGCGATGAAACTGGGGCGGGTGGCGTTGGATGGCACGAAAGTAAAGGCCAATGCCACTAAGCACAAAGCGATGATCTATAAGCTCAAGCGGCGGATTCTGGGCGGTGCTATACGTTTGAACATATCGCGAGACACTTTGCTGAAGGGATTATGAAGTGCCTTGGCACTGTTTGGAGATGACGATGCGGGTTGGCGAGTCAACAGGATTAGAAGATGCAGATATGTTTCCTTCGTCAGCGGAAGATGCTCGCGGCCAGCGCTATTGCGAGCTGTTGAAGGACCCGGGCCACGTCGAACTGGTCGAAAAAATCGTAGCCCGGCTACCGGCGGATTCGGCGGAGCAGATCGTCGTCAAGCCCAACTGGGTCCGGCACGAAGTGTCGCCGCGCTTTCCCATCAGTGCCCTAGTGACGAATACTGGCCTGCTGACCGCAGTGCTGGAAGCCTGCCTGGACAAGTATCCGAGGGCGACCAGCATCTCGGTGTGCGACGTTCCCTTGCAGAGCTGCGAATGGGATCTGCTCGTTCGCCAAGCGGCGCTGCAGCCGCTCATCGACCGGTATGCCCATTACCACCGTCCGCGTGTGCAATTCCTCGACCTTCGCATGGAGCGCTATCGCTCTGAGGACGGCTTCCTCACTCGCCAGGAGCAAGGAGTCGGAGACCCGCTAGGCTACAGCGAGGTCGTGCTGGACGCGCGGAGTTTCCTCGATCCCATCAGCGACGGGAACCCGTCGTTCCGCGTCTCCGACTACAGCCCCCGCGAAACCGACCGGGCGCATCGAAAAGGGCACCACCGTTACCTGATTGCCAATACCGTTCTCGCATCCGACCTTTTCATCAATGTCCCGAAACTGAAGACCCACCAGAAGAGCGGGATCACCGGGGCGCTGAAAAACCTGGTGGGAATCAATGGGAAAAAATCTTATCTCGTGCACTTCCGGGCGGGCAGGTTGAGAAACGGCGGGGACGAGTTTCCGCCTTCCGTTCCCATGGCGGTCGTCATGCAGACCCGGCTTCGGGAAATCTTCAGTAAGCATTCCCGGCCGGCTTTTCGAGTCCTGAAATTCGGTTGGTCGATCTTGCGGCGGCTCTCGGATATCGAGGTGGATGGAACGCCCGAGAACCTGAGCAAGCAGTTCTATACGGCGCCAGGCGCATGGCATGGCAATGACACGATCTGGCGCATGATCTACGATTTGAACCGCATCATCCGCTATGCGCCCGCGGGTGGCGGCAGCCTGTCGTCTGTGCCGGGACGTCGCTATATGTGTGTGATGGATGCCCTGATAGCCGGCGAGGGCAACGGTCCGTTGCAACCGCTGCCGGTGAAGTTGGGCTTGGTGGCCATCGCCAACGATCCATTCCTAGCCGATATGTCGATGGCCAAGGTGATGGGCTTCGATTTTCGAAAGATTCCGGTGTTGGCACACTATCGGGATTTCGAAGACAGCAGCTGGGGCGCTTTCGACCCGGAACGCACCCCCGTCTCCGTTGCCGGACAACAGGTACCGGAGATCGGGGCGCTTCCAACTCTCCATGCCTTCCTGCCACCACCGGGCTGGGCGGGAGCCATGGAGCTGTAGCCTGCAGGCCGGCACCGTTGATCCAGCGAGTAAGAAGCATGCACGTCATTGAACTACTCCCCCGTTTCCGACAGGCACACGCGGCCGTGCGGGCGATGGCCGAGCGCGAAACTTGGGATTCGAACCGCGTGCGGGCGTTCCAGCTCGCACGGCTGAACGAGATCTGGTCCCACGCGATTTCCTCCGTCCCCTATTACCGCGACCTGTACTCGCGTCTGGGCCTCCCGGAACGATTCGGGAGTCTCGACCAGTTTTGCTCCTGCGTACCCGTTCTCGAAAAGGCGGAAGTCAAGAAGGCTCCCCGGCGATTCCTCTCGGAACGCCCGCGGCCTGGACGCTGGCACTATACGGGCGGCTCCACGGGAACGCCCATGGCGGTGTATTGGGAAAAGGAATCGTACTTGGAGGTGCTGCGATGCAAGTACCGCTTTCACGAACTCTGGGGCGTTGGCCTGTTTGACCGCACGGCTTTTCTTTGGGGCCACGGGGCTTCCTTTGCCCCCGGCTGGCGCGGCCGAATCGCGCGCATGAGCCAGCCCGTCGAGGACCGTCTCAGAAACCGGCTGCGCTTGTCGGCATACTCGCTGGCGCCGGACGATCTGGACCGCTACCTCGAAGAACTCGCGGTCTTCCGGCCCGCGCTGCTGTATGGCTACAGTTCCGCGGTGTACTTGCTCGCCCGGCACGCCGCCGGCAAAGGCACCGTTCCCGGCGGACTGAAGGCGGTGATCTGTGCCGCCGAGGCGTTACTGCCGGAATTCGTATCCACCATTGAGGAAGCTCTCGGCGCTCCGGCCCTGTCGGAATACGGGTCGATCGAACTCGGCTTGATCGCCTGCGAAGATCGCAGTCGCACGCTGCGGGTCCGCGAAGACACGGTGCTGGTCGAAACCATACCGGACGGGCTCGGGCGTTATCGCATCGTCTGCACCAATCTTAAGAATCCCTCCTTCCCCCTGCTTCGGTACGACATTGGCGACCTCACCGACGAGCCGCTGGGGGAGGGTTCTGGGTTCCACACCATAGGCCGGGTGCTCGGCCGGGATAACGACTGCCTGTATACGACCGACGGGCACCCGGTTCACCCCGAGATCATCACGCATATTCTCGAGCACCATACGGCCATACGAAGATTTCAGGCGCGACAGACCACCGCGGGCGAGGTAGTCCTGCAGATCGAAACGAACTCGCGGGAACGGCACGTTGACCCCGTCGCCGTCGGCCAGCAACTCAGCCGGGTTCTGAAGGGTTACGCTGTCAACGTTCAAATCACCGATGCCATTCCGCCGACGGTAGGCGGCAAGCACCGCTGGATTGTTTCTGAACTGCAAGGGCCCGTTCGATGAAGGTCCTGTTGATTCATAACTATTATCGCAGCGTGAACCCAAGCGGTGAAAACGCCTCCTTCGAGGCGGAGCACGCGCTCTTGGTGCGCTACGGCCACGAAGTCAGATGCTATACGCGGCGGAGCGATGAGATTGTATCGGATGGAATTGGAAATAAAGTCCGGCTGGCCAGGGACACGGTCTGGTCTGGTCGCGCATATCGCGAACTGGAAGGTCTCTTGGCCGGCTTTCGGCCGGATGTCGCGCACTTTCAGAATACGTTCCCGCTGATTTCCGCTTCGGCATACATGGCATGCAAGCGGGCGCGTGTTCCCGTGGTGCAGACCCTCCGCAATTTTCGTCTGGTGTGCGCCAACGGTCTTTTGTACCGGGACGAAGCTGTTTGCGAGCGATGCATGGGTGCGGTTCTTGCCTGGCCGGGAATCGTGCGCGGATGCTACCGGGGGTCGTCACTACAGACCGCCGTTGTCGGTGCGTCGGCGGCAATGCACCTGGCAATGGGCCGGTGGATGCAAGCGGTGGGCGCCTACAACGTGCTCACGGAATTCGCACGCTCCAAATACATACAGGCGGGGGTGCCAGCCGGGAAGATTCACGTCAGGGGGAATTTCCTGGCGCGCAATCCGCAACCCCGGGCGGGCCTCGGTCGATACGCCGTGTTCGTCGGCCGGTTTTCCCAGGAAAAGGGCCTTCCCGTTCTGCTCTCGGCTTGGCGGATGTTACGGTACGAAGTGCCGCTCCTCCTGGCGGGCGACGGCCCGCTGTCGGACATGGTGCGAGAAGCCGCGGCCGCTCATCCGAACATCCAATTGCTCGGTCGCGTATCGCAGGACGCATTGGATGACCTGATCGGTAATGCTGCATTCCTGGTGATCCCTTCGCAATGCTACGAAGGACTGCCGCGAACTATCATTGAGGCCTTTGCGGTCGGCACCCCCGTTGTCTGCAGTGGTTTCGGAGGCATGAGCAACGTGGTCGAACACCGCCGTACCGGAATGCACTTTAGGCCCGGAGATCCCGCCGATCTGGCCTCCGCCGTGAGCCAACTACTCGCGCACCCCGAGGAACTGGCCTGCATTCGCAAGGCTGCGCGGGCCGAGTTCGAAGCGAAGTTTACCGCCGAAAAGGGCCACCAGTCGCTATTGCAGATCTATCGTGCGGTTCTGAATAACCCACGCGCGATGTGATATTTCCATATGGCAGAGATAGAAACCATCCCGCAGGGGAACGGCCTGCGGTTTCACCATATTCTCGGCGTGAGAGTATACGCAGCCACCCACGCCTCCGCGCTGACATGCGTCGTGCAGTGGGCGCGTGAATGCACTTCGGCCTACGTCTGCTTCACTAATGTAAACACAATCATGGAGGCGCACGATATCCCGGGCTGTCGCGGAATCATCAACCGTGCGGATATGGCGGTGCCGGACGGTATGCCTCTTGTCTGGGTGTTGCGTTCCGCCGGGCTCTCGCCAGTAGAGCGCGTCTATGGCCCGGATTTCAGCCTTCTCACGCTGGATGCCGCCGAGAGGGAGCGCATCCCGGTGGGCTTTTATGGTGGTGGCTCGCCCAGGGTCTTAGCGCGCCTGCTGGAAAGCGTTCGCGCACGTTTCCCGCGCTTGGAGATCGCATATGCCTGGGCGCCCCCCTTTCGCCCCCTGAGCGAAGAGGAGGACCTATGCCAAGTCGAAAGGATGCGTACCTCCGGGGCACGGATCCTGTTTGTTGGCTTGGGGGGACACAAGCAGGACTTCTGGATGGCGGCGCATCGAGGCCGTATCTCAGCCGTTATGTTGGGCGTCGGTGCAACCTTCGATTTCCTGGCCGGGATGAAAACCCAGGCTCCCCGCTGGATGATGCGCATCGGAATGGAATGGTTCTTCCGGCTCGTTACGGAACCCCGACGCCTGTGGAAGCGATACCTCAAACATAACCCGCGGTTCGTCGTGCTCTTTGCCCTGCAACTCCTTGGATTGAAGAAATTCCCGAACGGATCGGCCTCGCGAGCCTGAAGTCGGCTCTTGAATCACCCAGCTACTCTGAATGACCACCGCCGCCACCAGCCTCGTTCTCGAACGTCAGCCTCGAACCGCCAGCCCGGTCCTGATGATGGGCGTCAGTATGGCCCTGGTGGATATCTCCACCCTCTCGTTCGCCGTGTTCGTTGGATTCTGGTGTTGGTCGCTCATCAATCCAGCTATTTCTCTGTACCACACGAGCATGTTGCTTGCTGTTGGCTTTTCCTCCGTGGCTTTTGCGTTCTACGGCCTGTATCCCGGCATCGGCATGACTGCCGTGGAGCACATGCGCCGCATCGCCCACAGCGTCACCCTCGTCTACCTCTTGCTGACTGCCTCCATGTTTTTGGTGAAGGACTGGTGGGCAAACTCCCGCGGTGGCTTCCTGCTTTCGTGGGCGTTTTCCCTGGTTCTTGTGCCTGTGGGTCGCGCGATAGCCGGCTACTTTCTCCGTTCCCGGCCATGGTGGGGTGCTCCCGTCATGGTCCTCGGGGCCGGTCAAACGGCGCGCGTCGTCATCCAAAATCTCAAGGACAACCAGGTACTGGGATACCGCCCTGTGGTCTGTCTGGATGACGATCCCGCTACGCACGGTGTTTGCCTGGGCGTGCCAGTCCCCGGGTACCTCCGGGACGTCGCTTATTTCGCGCACAGGTACCAGACGCGCCGCGCGATCGTCGCCATGCCGGGGCTGCCAAGGGAAAGATTGGTTGCGAATCTGGAGCGCTGGTGGAGCATCTTCCCGAATATTCTCATCGTGCCCGACCTCTTCGGAGTGGCAAGCCTCTGGACCGAACCGCGCGACCTCGGCGGCGTGCTGGCCCTCCGCATCCGCTGTAATCTGCTGAACCCATTCAACCGGTTCATCAAACGCGCTATGGACATTGTCCTTGCGGCAATCGCCTTGCTGGTGTCTGCCCCGGTCTTCGCGGTTGCCGCTTTATGGATCAAGCGGGTAAGCCCCGGCCCCGCATTCTACGTGCATGAGCGCGAAGGCGAAGGCGGCCGGCCCATACACATCCTCAAGCTGCGCACCATGGTCTCCGGGGCGGACCAAATGCTCCATCAGCACCTGGCCCAAAACCCGGAAGCCGCCCGTGAGTGGGCTCGGTTCTGCAAGCTAAAGCGCGATCCCCGCATCCTGCCTGGCATCGGATCCTTCCTCCGCAAGACCAGCCTCGATGAACTGCCCCAACTATGGAATGTCCTGGTAGGCGAGATGAGCCTCGTCGGTCCGCGGCCTTTCCCCGGCTATCACAACCAGCGTTTCCACACCGAATTCCGTAATCTCCGCACCCAGGTCACCCCCGGGCTCACTGGTTTGTGGCAGATCTCGGCCAGGTCCAATGGCGATCTCGATGTCCAGACCCAGCTCGATACCTACTACATCAAGAACTGGTCTATCTGGCTGGACCTTTACATTCTGACCCGCACGGTGCGCGCGGTGCTCATTCCGAAAGGGGCGTGCTGAGATAGTTCTACACATGCGGAACGGAGATCGAGCGTCGCGTAGCGAACCGCCCTCGAATACGGTGCCGATCTCGATGGGCGAAGAGTAGAATAGAACAGACCGGCGGCGTCACCACCGGGCGCACGCTGGGCGGGAGGCCACAACTTGAAGACCCTGGGACCGCAGCTTCGGGTTGCTGAGCCGGAGGCTGCGACCGGCGCGGATGAGTTTTCCCATGAAGATGGACCCCGCGACTTGAAAAGCGAGAACCCCGAGAACAATGAGCGTGGCTTTCATCCAATCTTCTCCTCCGGCTACATAAACGTAACGGCCCAAACCACAAATCCCTAGAGGCGTCTTTCAAAACATACATTTCTAGGGGATAAAGAAGACAATTCTGGCGGCACAGTTCCTACCACTAGCTATCGTCAAGGAGCCACTGAACATCTATGCCCCTCAAGCTGTCGCGAAGATCAGAACCAGAATTGCTTTCCCATGTTATTTTGGTCCTATGTTTGGTAGATTCGCCAGGCTCACACCCGACATGTAGACACCCGCACCGATGGCGGGGGAGCCGGGCTGGAGGGTGAAGTCGGCAGCGGACGGGTTGGTGAACAGCGGATCTAACTGTACAGAATGCGAACAACCGGCGAACCCGCAATTGCCCGCCGCGGTTTCCCATGTAGTGAAGGTGCTGTAGTAATTCCCTGTCCCCCACATGATGAAATTCGATGCCTGCGCCCCGAAGTCGTTGTGTGTGTATATGTTTCCGTATCCGTTTGTTCCAGGGTTCTCGCAGCCATAGTTGGTCCATAACTGACCCCCAGTGTTCCCGATAGCTATGTTATTTACGACTGAGTTGCGCACACAGCCGCCAGGCACACCGCCAGGCGCGAATATGCCAATAAGTATACCCACGCCAGAGTTACCGTAGGAAACATTGTTTGCAATCAGGCTGTCACTCAGAGCATACAAGGGGTTGTCCGGTTCCACTAAGATACCAGCTAAGGCAATTCCAGCCTGAGAAAGAGTGCCATAAACGATATTATACAGAATAGATACTTTACTGTCGGCCTCAGCAAGAATTCCCGACAAGTTGTTCCCGTACACGATGTTATACTTCGCTGTGAAACCATCAGCCACGGTATCCGCCCAAATCCCCAGCCCTCTCTGGTCGGGTTGCCCAACGCCGTTATTGTAGACTACTGAATACTGCACGGTCATGTTTGGGGCGGACTTGGCGTTTGGCAGTTGAGTGTTATCGTTGAATTTAATCCCAGCAGTATAGTTCATCGTTGGCAGCTCAGCATTGTCATGGGAGATCAAATGGTCAAGCAGAATACGTGGTGCAGAGTTAATCCCAAATCCATTGGAACCATTATGCGCGGCAGTAGAGTAAGAGACAACGATACCGCTGCCCCAGTCAATCTTTATCCCCTCGTCGAAATTCCACAAGGCTGTGACACCAGTTACAAGTAGGCCATTGCAAGTATTACAGTAGACGCCACGATAATTTGACTTGCCTGCCTCAATATCCGAAACTGTGAGGTAAGTTTCCCCAGTACCGTAGACAGCGTAGCTACGTTGGCTTACCTCAATGTTGTGGCCAGTTGGATTGTCATAAACATAGAGGAAAGTTGAACCCCACCAGGAACCTGGCGCCAACAGGGTTTTACTGGTGGCCACGGTCATGCGCGCACTGTCCCAAAATACCTGATTGGGTGTGCTAATGACACCTGCGTAATATATGGAGTTGGTTTCCGCGCTGCTACCCGGCACTAATTGTACCTGAGTTACAAATACCGTTCCAGTTCCGATGCCGTCCCGTTCGGGGTACACGCCAATTGATGTGCAGCCTGTCGGGGTAGTAAATGTGACGGAAATCCGGCTGAAGGTACGGCTGTTAATGGAGCCGGCATAGGATGTTGAGCTTATGATATCTGCCCGGTGGGTCCAGGTCCAGTCATAAACGCTATATTTGGGTGTAGTCAGCGTTCCTGCTTTGGCTAGAAAGCTGAACGTATATGTAGTGGAAGGAGAGACTGCAACCTGTTGCCACGTGTTGGAGGCAGCGGACGCTGTAACGTTAATGGTCTCAAAGTCCGTAGCCGAAGCGTTGCCACTTTGCCATACAGTACTACCCCGCCATGTGGCCTTAGTTAGATCGTCGTTCCACAAGAGCATGTTGCCCGGAGCGTCTGCGGTCCAGCTAGAAACCAAGTCTGCTCCGCTGATGATCGGCTGCGCCCCGACCCCATATGCCGCAAACGTGATCGGACTCCCAGGCGTCCCGCTCTGCCCCGGAGTCAGCATCTCGCGCCATACTTCGCCGCGCTTGAATCCGACCGACTGCCCCGGCCGCAAAGCCGTGGCGTTGACCTTGGCGATAGTCTTCCAAGGCTCAGCCATTGTTCCTGGGTTGGAGTCGGAGCCGTTGGCGGAATCCACGTAGTAGGTAAAGGAGGGGTCCGGAAACACCGGCGTTGAGAGAGATACCGTGGCGCTGGCCGATTTAGTAGGATCTGCGACGCTTTGGGCCGTCACAGCAACCGTCTGCGACGTCAGAATACTTGATGGGGCCGTATACAGACCCGTTGAGGAGATCGTACCTACTAACGGGTTGATCGACCAAGTCACCGCCGTATTCCTGGTTCCCAAAACCGTTGCCGTGAACGGCTGTGTGCCGGAGGGCGCTAAGCTGACAGTGGATGGGATAAGCGACACGGTGATTGCCTGAAGAAGTGTGATCACCGCTGTCGCGGTCTTTGAGGGAGTTGCGATGCTTGCGGCGGTAATTGTAACACTTTGGATAGTCGCGGCCGTACTTGGAGAAACGTAAACTGCAGTCGTCGCACCGCTCACCAAGCCTCCCAAGGCCGGGTTGATCGACCAAGTGACCCCGGTGTTACTCGTGCCGCTGACCGTAGCCGTAAATGTCTGGTTGTTTGAGGGTAGCAAAGACACTGAAGATGGCGTTAGCGAAACTGTCAATGGAGGAGTGAGCGTCACGGTGGCGGTGACGGATTTGGTAGGATCGGCCACGCTAGTGGCCTTCGCGGTGACGGACTGGGAACTAGTGATCGAAGCGGGCGCGGTGTACAGGCCGGCCGCCGTGATGCTGCCAACCAACGGGCTCAGCGACCAGGTGACGGCGGTATTGCCCGTGTTGGTGACGGTAGCGGAGAAGGCCTGGGTTTGAGACTGCGTCAAGCTGACGCTGGCCGGAGTGACCGTCACATTTACCAGGGGATTCAGGGTCACGGTGGCGGTGGCGGATTTCGTGGGATCGGCCACGCTGGTGGCCTTCACCGTCACGGTCTGGGGAGTGGTTATGGTGCCCGGCGCGGCATAGAGGCCTGCGGCGGAGATGGTCCCCACGGCCGGACTCAGCGACCAGGTGACGTTGGTGTTGGCACTGCCGAGTACCGTGGTGGAGAATTGCTGCGACCCGCCGGCGAGAAGGTTCACGGAACTCGGCGACACGGACACGCTCACGGTTGGCTGCAGCGTTCCAAAGAACAAGCCACTGACCACCGCGTTCGAGCTCGGGTTGGTGTTGGTAACCCGCAGGATCACGTGGCCGCTCAGGTTCCATACCAGGTACTCGCCTGGAACGAAACTCGCGACCGATCGGGTGTCCAGAACGTTGTTGTTGGCGTCGATCACGTCCACCTTTTCGGTGCGGCCGTTGTAGTGGTCCCAATCCACTAGATAGACGGCCACTTGGTGCGCGTTCGAGTCGTTGAACGCCAGCTCGATGCTGAACTGCCCTGACGAATACCAGCACGCTGCGATCCGATCAGCTGGGTTAGAGGCTTTCTGCAGGGCGCGTGTATCGCTAGTAGAGCTTGTCCACACCCAGGAACTGTTTCCGGCAGGCGTCGCAGTGACGTAAGCCGGAACGCTCGCCGAGTCGCCAATCAGGTTGTAGCCGTCAGCCCCGTAGGCACTCTTCCAGGTGCCGGCCGTAGTGGTGTCGGCCTTGACAAAGGAAGCGGCGCCCGTCGGCCCAGGCGGAGGCGGAGCCGATCCGCCCGCTCCAAAGAACAAGCCACTGACCACCGCGTTCGAGCTCGGGTTGGTGTTGGTAACC
>OBLU010002644.1_pt1 | contig 16381 bp, 12 predicted proteins | sample 1518681 | NCBI WGS metagenome assembly OBLU01 (sample SAMEA3539304, study PRJEB22396) | soil metagenome | biome: tundra; feature: field; material: soil | place: USA | collected 2010-05 | depth 0.15 m | reverse complement strand
GCCGGCGAAGTTGAGGCGGTAGTAGCGCAGGGCGGCTTCTTCGGGGTCGCCGAGGAAGCGCTGCTCGCCGTCGTGGATCAGCATCGCGCGGTCGCAGAAGGCTTGGACTGAGGCCATGTCGTGGGTGACGAGCACGAGTGTCTTACCGGCGCTGCGCTTCTCTCGGAACACGTCGGTGCATTTCTGGGCGAACGCGGCGTCACCGACGGCGAGGACCTCGTCGACGAGCATTACGTCGGCGTCGGCTTGCACCATGACCGCGAAGGCGAGGCGGACCATCATGCCCGAGGAGTAGTTCTTGAGCTTGAGGTCCACGAATTCGGCAAGCTCGGCGAAGTCCAGCACGGAGTCCAGGCGCCGGCGGGCTTCGCGGCGTCCGAGTCCCATCATGACGCCGTTTAGCTCGACGTTCTCGCGGGCGGTCAGCTCGGCGTTAAAGCCGACTCCGAGTTCGATGAACGGCGCCAGGCGGCCGGCCATCCGGATCCGTCCGGAGTCGGCTCGGTAGATGCTGGCCAGCACTTTGAGCAGCGTGCTCTTGCCCGACCCGTTACGCCCGACGATCCCGAAGAACTCGCCCTGGTGCACGTCGAAGCTGATCCCGCGCAGCGCCTTTAGCTCGCGGTACTCGATCTGACGCAACGGATGCGCCACCCGCGACCGAATCGACGTCGGGCGTCTATCGGGGATCCGGAAGGTCTTATGGAGATCGCGGACCTCTATCACGGCCGGTCCCTGCAGCACTCGCTCCCGTGCCTGCGAACGCTTGGCGACCAGCCCATCGTCCTCGAGCCCGAACGCGGCTCGCTGCAGTGAGTGTTGGAGGTTCAACATCGGGTCGTCAAGATGCTAAGCCCTTCTCAGATGCGCGAGCGCCAACGCCGGAGACGTTTCTGGGAGAAGCCCTGTGGTGGTGGGATGCTCGCGTCCGCAAGTCCACCCGGGACCCGCCGACGATGCCGCGCGCCGCTTGCAGCGGCCATCTTCCAGATTACCCCTTGGGCCAGCCCCAGTTCGCTGCCCAGCGTCTCGGTGTGGCCGAGCACCGCTCGCGCCGGGCGCAGCGCAAGCCACGCGAGAGCGATCAGCGAATGGTCGCAAGCCACAAAACGCTCCAGCACCCGTCGCTTGGAGCCACTCAGGCTCGGCCCGCAGCGGGCGAGCACCGTCTGGGCCTGCGCCTCCCGGGCCAGGTATCCGTAGAAGTAGGCGGCCCGCCAACCGGTCGCTCGCTGCCTAAACCGAAGCCACGCGCGCAAAGCCCTGAGCCGTCCGACGGCGGCCGGGCGCTCGCCGTGGGTGACGTCTCCGAACACGGCGCCCGGATGCTGGACGTAGTCGTACAGGGGACGATCGATGTAGGCGACCCGACCGGCCGCCAGCGCGATAACCGCCAGCCAGGTGTCATGAAACTGAAAACCTGGCGTGTCGGGAAACGGCAGCGCGAGCCCGAGCAATTCTCGCCGGAACAGCGTCGCGGCACCCGTGATCGTGTTGGCGACGAGCACGGAGGCGAGGCTGTCGTGGTTGTTGCTGCGCCCCTCCCACAGCGTGTCTCTGAGTACCGCCCCGTCGGCATCGACCAGCCTTTGGTCGGAATAGACGAGGATCGCGTCACCAATTCCCGCCCGTAGGGTTGCGAGCTTGTCGAGATGCCAGCGGTCGTCCTGGTCGCACAGCGCCACCAGGCTCGCGGACGGCGGCACCATCTCCAGTGCCCGCTCGAAGTTTCGATAGAAGCCGAGGCGCTGCTCGGAGCGGGAGATCGCGAACCGGCGATCCTCGCCGATGATTTCGAGGATCTGCGCGAAGCGCTCGGGGCTCGAGCAGTCGTCGCTGATCAAGCAGATCCAGCGATCGTCAGCCTGGCCCCGCAAGGACTCGATCTGCACCTCCAGCAGCTTCATGTCGGGCTCGAAGGTCGCCATGCAGACCACGAGCGTCTCCAGATCCGAGCGGGCGGGTTCGGCGCTCGTTGCTGGCGGTGCCTCGCGCGCGACGACGTCGATCCGGCCGACCTCGGTCCGGCGCTCGTTTCCGTCGCTCAGGCGTGCGCGCAGCTCGATCACGATTGTGCCCGGCGCCGCCGAGGCGCCGACCGGCACCGTGCCCCAGAAGCCGCTGTAGAGAACGCCCGGCGTGGAGCCGAGCCGCGCGCCGGCGGCCCGGTCGGGTCGGGGCATGCCGAAAGCCGAGACCCGGTGCGCCACGCCGTCGACGACGATCTCCAGGTGCTCGATTGAGCCCTCGGTGTCAAAGCACCGGCCGACGCAGAACACCGCTGTCGCGCTCCCGTCCGGGAGCCTGCTCGGCAGGTCGCGCTCCAGTTCGACGACGAAGGTCAATGCAGACCGGCGGTCTCGATGACTGTCTCGACGTCGCCGGTCATCGCGATATTGCCGGCCCCGGGCTTGGTGCCGAAGACGAAGAAGTCCAGCAGGCGGAGGATGTGGATCGCCATCGCGCCCTCGTCGCGGCTGCGAGAGATCCAGCATTCGAGCGCGTAACGCCCGGGAACCAGCGGGTTCTCGATCTCGGCCACGATGCGTATCCGTTTGCCAGCGGCCACCAGTTGTGGCTCTCCGCTGATCTCCTCGACCGCCTTGCTGAAGGCGAACACCCAGTGGCCATCCATATTCAGACAGTGGAAGTTGAACACCGGCGCGTTCATCTCCTGTCGCGCCTCCGCGAGCAGGTTGAAGCGGAACGTCTTGCTCTGCTCGACGTTGTCGACCCGCGTGCCGGACTCGTCCTCCAGCCACACGTCGAGCAGGTTCACGTTTACGTCGGGCACCGAGACGGTGGCCTGTCCATCGCCGTCCCTGTGGCCGGCGAAGTTGAGGCGGTAGTAGCGCAGGGCGGCTTCTTCGGGGTCGCCGAGGAAGCGCTGCTCGCCGTCGTGGATCAGCATCGCGCGGTCGCAGAAGGCTTGGACTGAGGCCATGTCGTGGGTGACGAGCACGAGTGTCTTACCGGCGCTGCGCTTCTCTCGGAACACGTCGGTGCATTTCTGGGCGAACGCGGCGTCACCGACGGCGAGGACCTCGTCGACGAGCATTACGTCGGCGTCGGCTTGCACCATGACCGCGAAGGCGAGGCGGACCATCATGCCCGAGGAGTAGTTCTTGAGCTTGAGGTCCACGAATTCGGCAAGCTCGGCGAAGTCCAGCACGGAGTCCAGGCGCCGGCGGGCTTCGCGGCGTCCGAGTCCCATCATGACGCCGTTTAGCTCGACGTTCTCGCGGGCGGTCAGCTCGGCGTTAAAGCCGACTCCGAGTTCGATGAACGGCGCCAGGCGGCCGGCCATCCGGATCCGTCCGGAGTCGGCTCGGTAGATGCTGGCCAGCACTTTGAGCAGCGTGCTCTTGCCCGACCCGTTACGCCCGACGATCCCGAAGAACTCGCCCTGGTGCACGTCGAAGCTGATCCCGCGCAGCGCCTTTAGCTCGCGGTACTCGATCTGACGCAACGGATGCGTCACCCGCTCCTTCAGGGTGTCGACTCGCTGGTCGGGAATCCGGAAGGTCTTATGGAGATCGCGGACCTCGATCAGGACCGGCTCGTGGCGCAGATGAGCGCGCCGGTTGACGTTACTGGGCACGGGATCGTCGTCTGCCGGCACAGGCTGTGTGGCGACAATTCTTTACAGTGCGCGGACGGGGAGACATGCACATCGGCGCCAACGTTACCCAGCCGATCATCGAACCGTTCCCGATCGTCATGTCCACTTACCTTGAGCCAGGCTGGATCGAGCGCTTCGCCGAGCTATGGGAGAAGCTCGGCCCGGAGACGAAGACCGCGATCATCGACCTGCTCGGAGAGGACTGGTCGTTTGACGACAAGCGTGCGCTCGACTTCGGCTGCGGTGCCGGTCGGACGCTCAAGCACTTCCGCCGCGAGGCGGAGCGAGCCGAGCTGTGGGGGGTCGACATCGACGCGATGAGCATCGACCTCCTCCAGCAGACTGTCTGCCCGCCCTTTCACGTAATCCGCGCGGACTACATGCCCCCGCTCGAGCTCGACGCGGATTCGTTTGACCTCATCTGGTCGATCTCGGTATTCACGCATCTGACCGACAGCTCGATCCCTTGGCTGCTCGAGCTGCATCGGCTGCTCAAGCCGGGGGCGATTCTGATCGCCACCTTCATGGGCAGGTGGACCTCCGAGCTGCTCGCGGGCGAGCCGTGGGATGAGGACCGAGTCGGCATGAACGTGCTGCGCCACAACCATCCGGCCAGCGACGGTGCACCCCTGGTCCTGATCTCCGACTGGTGGCTACGCGAGCATTGGGGCCGGGCCTTCGATGTGATCCACATCGAGCCCAACATTCACAACCAGAGCTGGGCGGTCCTGGCCAAGCGCGCCGACGACGTGTCAATCGAGGACATCGAGCGTCCAGGGCCCGATCCGCGCGAATACCTCGCCCTCCGTCACAACCTCCGTCAGGTGCAGCGCGAGTTGGAAGCGGCGCAGCAAGCTGGTCGAGAAGAAGTGCACGCAGAGCGCCGGCGCGGTGAAGAGACGTTGGCGGCGGCGATCGAAGCCGAGCGACGCGTCTACGAGCAGTCCCTCAGCTGGCGGCTGACGCAGCCGCTACGAGCGGCAGCCAAGGCGGCGCGCAACTACCGGGAGCGCCGGCGACCCAGGTAGGTGCCCGCTAGGCGGCGCCCCAGGACCGTGGGAACCCGGCGCACGCGGTGACCGTCCCCCGGATCGAAGGACCGGGTTTCGTCGGCGCGACGTCGCCGCAGAGCGGTCAGCATCCGCAGCGGCGCGGTCAGGCGCCAGGCGAGGCTGTCGGTCATCACCGCCAGCTCGCGCTGATGCTCGAGCGTGAGGGCGTCGATCTTCATCTGGGTCGAGTACGCCGCCGCGCGAGTTACGGCCGCTTCCGCCTCGCCTCGCCTCGCACGTTGTTGCCAGCTTCCACCCCCGGTGCCGACTCCCGGCATCCGTCCATCCCACTTCTCGGCCACCGCCATGTGAGCTTGGGACCAGTGCTCGAGATCGTTGGCGAGCTCCAGCGAGTGGTTGTGGACCACCTTGAAGTCGGCGGTCACCACCTTGCGCCCGGCCTCGCGGACCTGGAGGCAGAAATCGAAGTCGTACCCGTGCAGCAGCTGTCCGAGCGACTCGTCGAAGCGGATGTTCTGGACGACCCAAGGGGAGAGGCCGAGCACGAATCCGTCGACCGTGTCGACCTCGCCAAGCCGTGCATAGGGTGGCCTGTCGTTCTCGTTCCAGGTCAGCGACGGGAAATCGCCGCCGCCCAGTTCGGTGTAGCGGTGGATGAAGGAGGCCCAGGTGACGGAACCCTCCCACCAGGCGATCGTGCGTACCCCGATCGAGCCCACGCACCCGACGACCCCCACCTGAGGGTCGGCCAGGGCCGCCCGCAGCTTGGCGGTGAACTGGGGGTCCTGGATCTCGGAGTCCTGGTGCAGAAGCACCAGCACCTCCAGTCCCTCGATCTCGGCCGCCTCGTCGAGAATCGCGTTGTAGTTATGGAAGATGGAGCCGTGGGCGCTCCGCCGCAGGACCAGCGTGTCGCGCTCGCCGGCAAGCTTGATGCCCTTCTCGGCGTAGTCGCGATAGACGTCCGGCCTGGTGACGGCCGACCCGAAGACGATCACCGGCGCGCTCCGCCGCGCCGGCTCATGGTCGTGAAGATGGTCACGGCGGCGAGTGTAAGGCGTCCCTTCTGCAGGTGCCGCGGCAGCTCAGCCCAGGCTGCAGACCGAGAACGAGCTCGCCGCCGTGACCTGGGCGTGCCATGGCTGGGGCGCTAGGTCGGGCTTGATCACCAGCGTCGCCCCGGCGCCGGGGGCGACGGTTCCGAGCGTGAGGAACTGCGAGCCGAAGCGACGCACGCTGACTGTCGCCTCGGCTGCGCCGCTACGCACCAGCAGTCCGCCCGGCGCCACCGTCACCGTGAGCGAGTTGACCACGCCGCTCGGTGTGTAAGCCGTCGGCCGGAAGCTGACGCAGCCGCTTGAAACCGAATCGGTCCCCGACGCCACGGCGTCGACGCTCGGCGGAGTTGCCCCCGGCGGGGTCGACGTGCTCGTGCCGCGTGGTGCAAGATTCTGGATGCGGATCAACTGCGAGTCCGCGGCCTGCCTCGCGAACTCGGGCTGCTGGGCGAGCAGCGCCGGGGACAGCGGTGGAGCACCCAGCGCCTTCTCGGCGGCGAACCAGTCCCTGGCCTTGACGATCCCGAAGATGAAGCCTTGCGAAACGTAGCCCGGCGCGACGATGGGCCGGCTCAGGTTGAGCGTCCCGAGCTCGGCCTCGGTGTACTGGGCCTGGCTCTGTAACAGTCCCGCGCCGGCTTGCAGTGGTCCCAGGTTGGACAGGATCGCAGCCGCGGCGAGCACTCCGATTCCCGCCGCCATGGCAGGTCTGGCGATTGCTCGACGGTTGGCGAGTTCGACGATCAGCAGCACGACGAACACGGCGCCGATGAAGAGGTAGCGGCTCTCGTCTCCGGTCGACGTCAGTGTCAGCGAACCTACCGAGACATACGCGCGCCCCACCCCGGTCAGCAGCCAGAACGCGAGCAGGATCGTGCTCAGCGTCAGCACTCGAGGCGGGATCCGGCGCAGCACCCGCAGGCGCCAGATCGCCAGCGCCAGCGCCAGCACGAGCAGCGGCGCTCCCCAGGAGAGGAAGTCGCCGCTTCCGTCGTTGTACGGGTTTATCTGAGCTAGGCCGGTCAGCGCGCTCAGGGTTCCAGCCGCCGAGTTGAACACGAACTGCGGCAGCAGCAGAAGCGCGTGTCGGTTGAAGACCGTCTGCTGGTAGGTCACCCACCAGAGCGCGTACAGCGCGACCGGAATCGCCACGATCCACAGGTCTCGCCGCCGTCGTGCCAGCAACACCTCGACGATCAGCCCCGCGGCAACGGCGAGGCCCGGGCTGGAACTGGCCAGCGAGAGACCGAGGAGCAGGCACGCGCCGATGTCGCCGGCTCGGTCGTGGCGGTCAAGCGCCAGCAGCGCTCCGACGCCGCCGAGCACACACAGGATCCAGGCGGTCTGGAACGGCCACAGGATGTCCTGCCAGCCGGGCCCGAAGAACAGGATCAGGGCTGCCGCCAGCAGCGCGTAGTAGCTGCCGACCCTCTGACGAGCGTAGAGGAAGATCAGCAACGTGCAGATCACCTCTACGCCAATCAGCAGCCCGCGATAAGGCCAGTAGTGGCGCAGCCCGACAATCGCGAACAGCAGCTTGTAGAGCGTGATCGGCACGAGCGAGAAGTGCTGGTTGTGCGGCTGCAGGAACGTGTTCAGCCCACCCCCGCGCCGGGTCAGGATCCACTGCCACTCGTCGGCCCAGAAGAACGTCCCGCGGGTCTCGTAGATGAGGAGGGCCGCGCCCGCGAGGAGCAGCACCGCTAGCGCGAGCCAGGACCACCAGCGTGGCGGAGCGCTGACGAACGCCCGCGCCCGAGGACCCAGCCGCCGCTCCCAGCCGCTGCGGCCCTCCGCCACCAGGGAGGCTCGGTCGATTTCGCCTGATTGAAGGCTCAACGCCGCTCGGATGCTACCCCGAGCAGATACGTGAACGGGATCGACGCGGTGCCGGCCAGCAGGGCGAACAGTCGCACCATCGCCGGCGAGCTGCCCAGTCGCTCCGCGCTCCGGGCGAGCATGAGTACAGCGGTGGGGTGCGTCCAAGGTCGGTGAAGTCAAACGGCGTTCCGCTTAGCGAGGCCCGATCGAGACACGGCTAACATCGCCCGCCGTGATGTTTGCCTTCGGCTGCTCGATCATCATGCCCGACGTCTACGAGCGCTGCGCCCGCCCGGGAATCGAGCGCGCCCGGGAGCTCGACTCGGCGATCCTCGCCCACGCGGCCTCGGGGTCCGTGGCCCGGAGCTTCAACCTACTGCTCGATCGAGCGGCGGCGATCGACGGACTTGAGGCCCTGGTTCTCCTGCACGAGGACGCGGAGATCCTCGATTCCGACTTCTGTTTCAGGGTTCGTGACGTGCTGGCCGATCCGGAGGTCGCTGTGATCGGCTCCGTGGGCTCACGCGGGGCCAGTGGAATCGCCTGGTGGGACGGAGAGATCAGCTGGAACTCGGCGCCATTCCACTACGGCGAAAGCGGTGGCGGGGATCTCGCCTGGGGGCAGAGCTCCGAACAGACTCCCGGCGAGGTCGACACCGTCTACGGGGTGATGATGATCCTCTCGCCCTGGGCGGTGCGAAATCTGCGCTTCGACGAATCGATCGGGATGTTGCACGGCTACGACTTCGACCTCTGCCGGCAGGCGAAGCTGACCGGCAAGAAGGTGGTGACCGCGGACCTGCGACTCGCGCATCACCACTCACTTGATCTGGTGACACAGATCGAGATCTGGGTCGCTGCCCACATGCGGGCGGCGAATGCCTGGAGTGATGACCCCGTTGGCGGGGATGCTCCCGATGAGGCCTGGAAGGAGCGGGCCAGGCGGGCGGAGGCCAGCGCCGCCGCGGCACGGCTGCTGGCAGCGTCCAAGCTGCTTCAGGCTGATGCCACGGCGCGGAGCTTCGAGCGCGAGCTGGAGTTCGTTCGCAACACGCGGAGCTGGCGGATGACGGAATCACTGCGGCGCGGCAACTCGTTCGTGCGAGCCGCGCGAGGGCGGGGCAAACGGGTCTGACGGTTCGCCGGACTCAAGGTCAACGGTCCTGCGCGCCCGTGGGCCGGGCGGTCAGTCGTCCAAGACCTTCAGAACTTCTTGCTTGGATACTGCGGCGTTGGCGGGTGCGATGCCGGCCCGGTGGCGAAGCCGAGAGAGCTGCTCGGCGAGCCCAAACGCGCTCGAGTTGAGCAATCGGCGCAGCAATGCCTCTTGGCGATGGATCCGCTGGCGTGCCGCGGTGACCTCCATCATCTGGTGGTGCACGGACGCCAGGTGGTAGGCGCGGTTGGCCTCGAGGCGCGAGATGATCGGGTTACGGTCCAGCGGGCTGAGCATGTTCTGGAGGGCTTCGGAGTAAGCCGTGCGTGAGTCCCACACTATGCCGAGCCCGAAGAACGAAGGGAGGATCGCGAAGCGGAGGTTCTCGTCGCTTGAGACGAAGTCCTCCACCGCGGTCAGGACGCCGTTGCGGGGGCCTCCCTCCTCGGCGGCGGGCCACTTGTACGGCAGGCCGCCCGGACGTGGCTTCGCCAGGCCTGGGAATAGACCCCCTCCCTCGATCGTCGGCTGGCGGTACTCATCGGGAATCTGCTCGGGCGCGTAGTAGTCATCGCGGCGGGCGTGCGGCCAGCCCACGTCGTGGAACATCAGCAACGGCATGCGCTTCTCGCCGCCGTGCGCGACGATCAGCCGGATCTCCTCGGTAACCGTGAAGTAGTTGTGATCGCCATCGATCACGTAGGCGTCGGCGCGCTCCATGTCCTTCAGCGCCTCGTGACTCGTGGCGCGGAACAACTTCAGCGCCTCGCGCTCGGAATCGAGCTGGACGAGCTCCTTCTGGGGCGAGGGGTCGATCGCCCATACCTGGGCTCCCGAGGTCGTTGCCCAGTCCAGCAGAAAGCGAGTCAGGTCGCCGGCGTAGGCGCCCACCTCGACCACGGACTGCGCACCGGCCGTCTCCAGGCAGGCGATCATCGCCTCGCCGTTGTTGATCAGCGAGGCGCCCCACTGGCCGGGATCGCTGGCGAAGTCGCAGGCCGGGTGCAGGGTCCAAGGAAGATCCCCACGTTGCAAAGCGCGGACCGTCTCCTCCGTGCCGAGGTTGAGCTGAACCCTTTCCATGCGCGGCGCAGTCTAGTGCAGCCGATCCTGCCCACTGCGTCGCAGGGTCAGCATCACCTGGTAGGGGTCGCCGAGCAGTAGGTCGACGTCGAGCAACTCAAACAGCTCGTGCCAGCGTTCTCGTACGTAGGAGAGCGTGATCACGGTTTCGCCGTAGGTGATCTCGCCTCCCGGCGCCTCAGACCCGAGTGGCTGGCCCCCGTGTGGCGCGAACAGATACCGGGGGCGCTGCAGCTGCTCCTCCGGCCTCGGTCCGAGCGAAGCCAGGGCGGGATGCAGCAGTTCCGAGAGGCGAAGATACTCCGGGGGCCTGATCGTCACGAACAGCACACCGCCTGGCGCAATGGAACCATGCAGGGCTCGCAGACTGGCTTCGTGGGCCGGCTCTGAGAGGTGGGTGAACACCGAGAACGCGTAGGCGAGATCGAAGGGCTGATCAAACGGAAGCGCTTGGGGCACGAAATCGCAGCGACGCAATGTCGCCGGAACGCGGCTCTGCTCGCAGACGTCGAGGATCGGTTGCACCGGATCGCAGCCGAACAGGCGACCCGGCTGCACATCGCGCGCGAAGAAGCGGGTCAGTCGCCCCCACCCGCAGCCGAAGTCGAGCACCCGGCTGTCGCGCAGGTCCTGTTCTGAGTGTCGTTCATAGCGCTGGCGGACCTTGTCGTAGAAGCCGCGGCTCTGGGCGCCGAGTACGGCTCCGGAGGCCCCGTTCCAGGTCGCCTGGAGCGCCGGCTCGGGAACCCCGGGCAGCAGCGCTCGGATGTTGGGATAGGAGTCGTACTGCTGAGTGAGCAGCAGCGCCCAGAGATCCGAGTCCAGGCCGGCAAACAGCGCCAGCGCCTCGGTCCCGGCGCCGGCACAGGCGGCCTCGATCGGATCCAGCTGCACTTCGCAGAAGGCGCGCAACCAGGAGTCGTATCGCTGCTCGGCAGGCGCGGACGCCGTACCCGAGCCGCCGGCTCGTGCATCCAACTCACGCCGCAGGCGGCGCAGGATCCTCTGAGACAGGTCCGAGATGCCGGTGAGGCTAACGCGTGGCACGTCCTAGCCGCGGCGGCGGTCCCTCTGGGCTCCCGGTCGCGCGCAACCATCTAGGGTTGGCGTCGACCGTGGAGGCCGAGACCCAACTGCACCTGTGCGTCCGTCTCGACGCACCGCTGCCGCGCACGCTGGCCGTGGGGGAGGGGACGGCGCTGTTCGTCTGTGGCAGCTGCTTTCACCGTGAGGCCAGGATCGACTCGCTGAGCTTCGTCGTCGACGGCGTGCAGCAGCCCGTATCCCGGCACGGGATGCCCCGTCTGGATCTGTTCCGCTCCCTGCACCCGGCCCTCGATCCGTTTGCGACCGCCGGCGTGCGCGCCGACGAGGCCTCAACCGAGGATCCACTGCTGCACAGCTACCTGAGCGGCTTCTGGGGCATCGTCAAGATCCCGGCCGGCACCGGTCCGACCTGCGAGCTGCGGCTGCGGGCCCGGCTGCACGGGGGCGAGGAGGTGACCGTCCCGCTGGCGCGCGTCCCGGTGAGCGAGCTCACGCCGGCCGGCCCGGCGCCGGGCCCGCACCCCAAGGACGGCCCGCTGGTCGCGATCTGCATGGCCACCTACGAGCCTCCGTTGGAGCTGTTGCACGCGCAGATCGAATCGATCCGCGCTCAGACCCATCGCAACTGGATCTGCGTGATCAGCGACGACTGCTCGAGCCCCGCGAGCTTCGCCGTATTGCAGGCCGAGCTCGCCGATGATCCGCGCTTCATCGTCTCGCGCTCGTCCCGGCGCCTCGGCTTCTACCTGAACTTCGAGCGGGCGCTCGCGCTCGCCCCCGCCAACGCCGAGTACGTTGCCCTCGCCGATCAGGACGACCGCTGGTACCCGGACAAGCTCGAGGTCCTGCTCGGCGCGATCGGCGACGCCCAGCTCGTCTACAGCGATGCGCGGGTGATCGACGGCGAAGGTGGGGTGATCTCCGACTCCTACTGGGTCAGGCGCCGCAACAACCACACCGATCTGCTGTCGCTGCTGGTCGCCAACTCGGTCACCGGGGCGGCGTCGCTGCTGCGCCGGGATCTGCTCGAGCACGTCCTCCCTTTCCCGCCGGCGCAGTTCGCGCACTTCCACGACCACTGGATCGGTCTGGTCGGGCTCGCGCTCGGGGACCTTGCGTTCGTGGACCGCCCGCTCTACGACTACGTGCAGCACCGCGACGCGACGCTCGGCCACGCCGCCGCCAACCGCATGACCGCGTTTCGCGACCGGCTCGGATCGCTGCGCGCCGACCCTCGGGAGAGGGTGCGGATGTGGCGACTTCACTATTTCGTCGACGTGTCCCGCCTGCTGCAGGTCGCGGCGATCCTGCAGCTTCGCCTCGATGGTCGGATGAGCGCGACCAAGCGGCGAGCGCTGATGAACTTCGCGCGCGCCGACCGCTCGCTCGTCGCGCTGGCGAACCTCTGGCGGCGCGGCGCTCGCGAGCTCGTCGGCCGGCCTGAGACGCTCGGCGCCGAGTGGATGCTGGCCTACGCGTTCACCTGGCGGCGCCTGTTGACCGTGAGCGCGCGTGAACGGCCCGTCCGAGGCCTGCGCCTCGACGCCGTGCCGCCGCCCGACCTGATCATGGCGCCCGGCCGGGAGATCTCCGAGAACCCGGTCGTGCGGGAGATCGTCGAGAAGGTCGCGCCGCTGACGCTCGCGGTTTCCGACGCCGCTCCGCAACGAATCAACCTGTTGATCCCGACAGTCGATGTGGCCCACTTCTTCGGCGGCTACATCGGCAAGTTCAACCTGGCGCGGCGCCTGGCGGAGAGCGGGCACCGGGTCCGGATCGTCACCGTCGACCCGGTCGGCCCGCTGCCGGGTGACTGGCGGGCACGGATCGAGAGCTTCGGCGGCCTGGCCGGCATATTCGGTCGGGTCGAGGTCGCCTTTGGGCGTGAATCACACGAGCTCGAAGTGAGTCGCCAGGACTCGTTCATCGCCACCACGTGGTGGACCGCCCACATCGCGCACACAGCGCTCACCACACTGGATCAGGAGCGGTTCCTGTACTTGATCCAGGAGTACGAGCCCTTCACCTTCGCAATGGGCACGTACGCCGCGCTCGCCAGCGAGTCCTATACGTTCCCGCACGCCGCGCTGTTCTCGACCGAGTTGCTCCGCGACTACTTTCGCCGCCACGCAATCGGCGTCTACGAGTCCGGCCCGGCCGCGGGTGACGCGGCCTCCGTGGCTTTTCAGAATGCGATCACCGCGGTGGAGCCGCCCACCGCCGCGGAGCTGTCGGCTCGCCGCATGCGCCGGCTCCTGTTCTACGCTCGGCCGGAGGCGCACGCCAGTCGGAACATGTTCGAGATGGGCGTGATGGCTTTGACCCGAGCCGTGCACGAGGGTGCCCTCACGGGCTGGGAGCTGCGCGGGATCGGCACGATCGGCGCCGGCGCAAGTCTCACCCTTGGCGGCGGGGCGCGGCTGGAGATGGTGCCTCGCTCGGACCAGGGCTCCTATGGCAACCTGCTGCGCGAGCACGATCTCGGACTGGCCCTGATGTACACGCCGCATCCGAGTCTGGTGCCGATCGAGATGGCATCGGCCGGAATGCTGACCGTGAGTAACAGCTTCGAGAACAAGACGCAAGCGGCCATGACCGAGATCTCCGCCAATCTGCTGGCCCCGGCGCCGACCGTGTCGGCGATCGCAGGGGCGCTGGGCCAGGCCGCCACGGCGATCGACGATTACGAGCGTCGGGCCGAGGGTGCGGCGGTCAACTGGAGCCGCGACTGGAATGAGTCATTCTCTGACACCCTGGTCGCGCACGCGATCAGCATGCTCAACGGCTGAGTTGTTTGCCGCCACGTCAACGGGGGAGGTGAACGCGGTACCCAGCCCGGCAGTGGCTCCGCCACCGGGCAACCCCCGCTTTCCGTTGTTCGATTCGCTGCGCGCGATCGCCGTCCTCGCGGTCCTCGTCTTTCACGTCACGAGCATTACCAACTTGAACGCTGACGGTTTCGTCGGTGACGTGTTCGGAGTCCTCGGCGATGTGGGCCTGACCTTGTTCTTCGTCATCTCGGGCTTCCTCCTCTACCGGCCGTTCGTGGCCGCACGCGCTCGTGACGCGCCGATGCCGAGTGTGGGTCGGTACGCCCGCCGCAGGCTTTTGCGCATCGTGCCGGCTTACTGGCTCGCGCTGACGCTGTTGTCTTTGTACCCAGGCATCAGCGGCGTGTTCAGTCCTGACTGGTGGCGCTATTACCTGCTTCTCACCCTCTACTCCCATCGCACGCTGGTGAACGGCATTCCTGTTGCATGGACACTGTGCGTTGAGGTGAGCTTCTACGTTGTGCTACCTCTTTGGGCGCGGATGGCGCGAGGCTGGCGACCAGCTTCGGGGAACCGAGCGTGGCTTGCTTCGGAGCTCTCGTCGCTCGGATGCCTGGCGCTATTCGGCATCGTGATCCAAGTTTTGAGTTCGCGTCATCTGGTTTCGGGCACGATCGCCGACAGCCTGCTGGGCGAATGCGTTTGGTTCGCGCTCGGAATGGCTCTGGCTGTACTCAGCGTGGCCGACGCTCGAGGTGAACTTTCCCAGCGGCTGACAATGATCATCGCCAAGCGACCCGGCCTCTGCTGGATCGCCGCCGGGACCTGTCTCCTCGGCCTCGCCGCCCTGCTCCGTCCCGGCAGCGTGCTGAACATTCTTCTTCAAATCGAGACCAAACAGCCCTATGGCCGGACTTTGGGTGCAATTGCGCTGACCAGTGCGATGATGGTGTTGCTGGTGAGCCCCGCTGTCTTCGGCGCAGACGCGGGCGGTGCGCCGCGGCGCTTCCTGCGCATACGGCCGGTTGCCTGGCTCGGCTTGATTTCCTACGGTGTCTACCTATGGCATCTGCCGATTGCGCTGTGGCTGGCATCTTCGAATTCATCTCAGTTCTCGGCAGCCGGTCTCGGACTGCTGGGGGCAATCCATGCTTTGCAGACACCCAGCCTGTTGCTGCTCACACTGGTGGTGAGCGTGGGTGCCGCGGCGACCAGCTACTACGTTGTGGAATTGCCGTTTCTCCGACTCAAGGAACGACGAGTCCGGTGATCTATCCGGATGAGGGGCGGGTCTTGGGGTCCAGCTGGGCGATGTGTTCGAGCGCGCTGGCTTCAAGCCTCGGAACGCTGCCGGCGACCTGCGCAAGGAGATACCACGCTTCGATGTTGCCGGGCTCCTCCCGTACCACCCTCTCGAGCATCCGCTGGGCGCGCGAGTTCTGGTTTCGGTCCGCCGCCAGCGCTGCTCGCAGCACGTTGACCTCTTCATCAGGGTTCAACGTGCTTGCCGAGTTGAGCAGGTTCGAAGCCGTGGCTGCCTCCGACGGGGTCACCGGGCCGGATTGCGAGACGATGTTGGTTGCGGCCGAGACGTCGTGTGCCTGCCTGGCCCCGAGCAGGAACCAGGCGATCAGCAAGGTCCCCAGCCCCAAGATGGCGAAGCGGCTCGCTCGCATCCGTGGATTATTCCCGGTCAGCGGCCGCCCGGTTGCGGCGAACGGATGAGCGACGGCCTGCCGAGTATCTCCGTGGTCATTCCCAATTGGAACGGCCGTCAGTGGCTGGCCGGCTGTTTGGGCAGTCTCTCACGCCAGGGGACCCGTCCGCTGGAGGTTATTGTGGTCGACAACGGATCGACAGACGGCTCCCTCGAAGAGCTGAGCCGCTGTCATCCCGACGTGAGCGTCCTGGCTCTGGGTCGTAACAACGGCTTCGCGTTCGCGGCCAACCGGGGGATCGAGGCGGCCCGTGGGGAGGTTGTCGCGCTGCTGAACACCGACGTGGTGCTGGAGGACGGATGGCTACGTCAGACTTGCGCTGCGATCGCGAGTCACCCGGGCGCCGCGTCCGTGGCCTGCAAGATGCTCTCGCTCGACGAGCCGGAACGGGTATACGACGCCGGCGACATCCTGCGACGTGACGGCGCCTGCGAGCAGCGGGGACGCTTCATGCTCGACGAGGGGCGCTGGGACCAGCCGGGCGAGGTGTTCGGAGCCTGCGCAGGCGCGGCGCTTTACCGCCGTGACGCGGTGCTATCGGTCGGCGGCTTCGACGAGCGGTACTTTGCCTACCTGGAGGACGTCGACCTCGCGCTCCGCTTGCGACTGGGCGGCTGGACTTGTCGCTACGAACCAGCGGTCGCTTATCACGCGGGCGAGGGCTCCTCACACCAGCTCGAGGGCGGGCACGTGAGACTGGTCGAGCGCAACACGCTGCTCCTGGTGGTGAAGGCGTTCCCTCTCCGGTGGCTTCCGCTCGTGGTCTACCGGCAGCTCGGTTGGGCGTGGCACGCACTCCGGCGCGGCGATCTCCGAAACCATCTGAGCGGCGCCGTCGACGCGCTACCGATGATGTCGGGGGTGTTGCGAGCGCGACGAGTGCTGCGAGCCGACGCGCGTCTGCGGATGGCGGAGGTCGTTCCGTCTCGCCCGATCCGCGGAGCCGCCGCGGGCGGACACCCCTCCCAGTTCGGCGCCGAAAGCGCAGGCGCCGGCCCGCGGCCGCTACGCCACCGGTGACCAAAGCGGGCGCTCGCAGTGCGATTGCGGCCCAACCACCTACTAGTGCTCCGTTAGGTGGGGGATGCTCGT
>OBLU010002643.1_pt1 | contig 16382 bp, 15 predicted proteins | sample 1518681 | NCBI WGS metagenome assembly OBLU01 (sample SAMEA3539304, study PRJEB22396) | soil metagenome | biome: tundra; feature: field; material: soil | place: USA | collected 2010-05 | depth 0.15 m | reverse complement strand
CCACAGAGTTCGAAGCGTCCCTCCATCGTGGGCTCGACTTCTATCGGGCGAACTTTTTCCGCGAAGACGGGGCCGTGAAATACTTTCATGACCGCACTTATCCTATAGACCCTCACTGTGTTTCACAGAGCATCATCACACTCCTCGCATTGAGAGATCTGGAACCCGGCAACGTCCAATTGGCGCATTCAGTTTTCCAGTGGGCCATGGCAAACCTGTGGGACGAGCGGGGCTTCTTCTATTACCGGCGCCTTCGGTTCTTTACGATACGGACGTCCTACATGCGCTGGACGCAGGCGTGGATGTTTCTGGCTTTGGCGACCATTCTGGAATCGACCTCGACAGACCCGCCTGAATCCCCGCACCGCACAGCCTCCGCTAACGCATCGGCAAAGGTCTCCTGAAGTTGCCCACCTACGTTCGAACCACTCGGCGGCTAAAACTCACACCAAGGAAACACATGATGTCAATAGTCCAACGCGCGATACGTTTACCCTACAACCTCATTCTGAGGCACGCCCCGTCCAACATCAAACGGTACTTCTGGGATCGGGAATTCGCGTCAGGCAAATGGAACTTCATCGACAACACCGCGAATGACTGCGTGTACCCGTACGTGGAAAAGTACGCCGCGTCTGGAAGCATCCTCGATCTGGGATGCGGCCCAGGGAATACAGCGAACGAGTTGGCCATAAACGCATATCGCATCTACGTGGGTGTCGATATATCCGAGGTAGCCCTGGAAAAGGCGAGAAAGAGAACACAGCAGAACGGTCGAGCGGATAAGAACCGCTTTTTCCAGTCGGACTTCCTCTCGTACGTTCCGACTCAGAAATTCGAAGTGATACTCCTCCGGGAGTCCATATACCATGTTGGCCTTGGTCAGATCAAACCGACCTTCGATCGGTACTCCCAACACCTTTCAGACGGCGGGGTGTTCGTCGTCAAGCTCTGGACAGAAGACAGATATAGGCCGACAGCGATCGTGCGGCTTATCGAGACCGAGTTTGACATTCTGGAACACGGTCAACATGACCAGGACGGCCTGACCGTTCTCGTCTTTCGCCCGAGGCGGTCGTAGGCGAAACATCGAGCATGGCCTCGCAAACCTCTTGACGTTCTCTAGGGCCGGACGGCCCGGTTACTTACTGGGCGAGCGTCTTGCAACCCCAAGTGAGGCACCAGATGCATGCAGTTCCGAAATACGTACTTATTACTCCGGCACGTAACGAGGCGGAGCTCATTGAACTTACTATCAAGTCTGTGGTGGAGCAGACATTTCTGCCGGTCAAATGGGTCATCGTAAGCGATGGTTCCACCGACGGCACGGACGATATCGTAATGAGGTATGCGGCCGACCACCCCTGGATCGAGTTGGTTCGGCTGCCCGAGAGGCGCGAACGGAGTTTTGCCGGGAAGGCTCATGCCGTGAATGCCGGGTACGCCAGGATCCGGCATCTTGAGTTCGAAGTGATTGGCAGCCTGGACGGCGACATCTCTTTTGAGCGAGATTACTTCTCTTTTTTGCTTCAGAAACTGGCCGACCACCCGGCGCTAGGCGTGGTCGGCACGCCGTTCAGGGACAACTCCAATCTGACCTATGATTACCGCTTTGTAAATATCGAGCATGTGACCGGTTGCTGTCAGGTCTTCCGCAGGCGCTGCTTTGAAGCAATTGGTGGATACGTGCCAGTCAAAGGCGGAACCGTGGATAGCATTGCCGTCATTTCCGCGCGAATGAAGGGGTGGAAGACAAGGACATTCACCGAAACAGCGTATCTGCACCACCGGAAGTTCGGGACGGCGGAAGCCGGCGCGCTGATTGCCCATTTCCGGCAGGGAGCCAAGGACCATGCTATCGGAAACCACCCTGTGTGGGAAGTGTTCCGCGCGGCATATCAGATGACCAGGAAACCTATTGTCGTAGGGGGCGTTATGCTCGCATCCGGCTATTTCTGGGCCACGCTGCGCCGGATGGAGAGGCCGGTGTCGGCTGACTTGATGAGGTTTAATCGAAGCGAGCAGATGGACCGGTTGAAGCGGTTTTTCACGGGGCGCAGAACTTCCAGCACTCAATCCGCAGGCAGTGCAGAGCCAGATCAGGTCGGCTGAGCACCTGCGAGACAGGGCAGTGGACGATCGTCCCGCGGCTTTTCGCGCCTCGTGTCCCGGCGAGTTTGATCGCTCCGGGGAAGTTAGCGCCGGCCTTGAGCAGCGTCGTTACTCGAACTAGGGAACTGACCGATGACGAATACGAAGATTCCATTCCTGGACCTAATAGCCAGGAGCCCTTTGATTTTCAGCAACGTGATCACTCGCGTGTGGCGCAGGCTTTTGGAAATTCCATCACGTGGATTCCCAACGGGCGTAAGGAAGGATTCTTTTGACGCTCAACATGGGACGAACACATCGGGCATTGTTTGGTTAACGAATCTCAGGAGTGAGAACTTTGCCCGCGGAATTCGGTATGAGCCCTGCCCTCCCAGAACGTGTGAAGCGGCTATTGAACAGGCTGAAATCGATCCTACGCAGTTCTACTTCATCGACGTGGGCTGCGGAAAGGGCCGACCCCTGATCATCGCATCTCGCTATGGTTTTCAGCAACTGATCGGAATCGAGTATTCAGCTGCCTTGTGCCAGGTGGCTGAGCGCAATCTCGCTATCTGTAAGATTGAGAATGCTAAGATCATCCACACAGATGCCACCCAGTTCACCTTTCCAAGGGCTAATACCTTCGCGATGTTCTTCCACCCCTTCCAGGATGACATCTTAGCGGTAGTACTGGATAGGCTACGTGTTGCGACGGAGGGGCACAAACTGGTAATCGCGTACACGGGAGACGGTAAAGACCTGGTGGCTCGGCAGGCATGGCTGGAGCCACTGCGCGACCCGCCCAATATGAGGCTCTTCAAAAGGAAGCCTTACTGAGGCTCCGCCAAGCGGTTGTTCACTGGCGCAGAACTTCCAGCACTCAGTCTTTAGGTGCTCCTGAGCCAGATCGGGTCGGCTGAGCAAATGTCTTGCGGCTTTCCACCCCGGCCTCACCCCCATCGTCCCTAATCCAACCATGATCAGCAAACCGCAGCATGTTAGTGTGTGCGTGTGCACGTACAAGCGTCCGCACCTTCTCACTCGCCTGTTAAGAGAACTCGGGCAACAGGAGACCGGGACTCTTTTCACCTATTCGATCGTGGTTGCCGACAACGATCCCTTGGGATCCGCCGAACGCGTAGTGTCGGATTTCGCCGCCGCATCGACCATTCCTGTCACGTACTGCGCGGAGCCCAGGCAGAGCATTTGCCTGGCGCGGAACAAGGCCATCGAACACTCGACCGGGGACTTCATCGCCTTCATCGACGACGACGAATTTCCGGCGAAGTCCTGGCTGCTTCGCTTGTTCCAAACCTGCGACAGAGATGGCGTGGACGGCGTGCTCGGACCAGTCAACCGACACTTCGATGAAACGCCGCCCAAGTGGGTCATAAAGGGCAAGTTCTACGTGCGCCCAAGCCATCCGACGGGGTTTGTGATCGACTGGAGGGAAGGCCGCACCGGCAACGTATTGCTGAAGAGGCGGCTTTTCCATCTGGGCGAACCTCCGTTCAATCCGGAGTTTCATCGGGGGGGCGATACGGACTTTTTCAGAAGAATGATCTTACTGGGTCACGTATTCATCTGGTGCGACGAGGCGGTGGTCTATGAGGTCGTCCCGCCAATACGTTGGACGCGTACCTTCATGCTAAAAAGAGCGTTGCTCCGAGGAGCGATCAGCTTGAAGGACCGGCCCTCCCTGCTGCTCAGCATCACAAAGTCAGTCCTTGCCGTGCCAGCTTATACGCTTGCTCTCCCCTTTACCTTAGTGTTGGGACACCATCGATCGATGGATCTCCTAGTGAGACTCTTCCAGCATTTAGGAAAGCTACTGGCATTTGTTGGCATCAAGCCTGTTAAGAGCCTATACGTCACGGACTAGAGGCGAGCTATGGGAATAGACGGGATACGATGCGCTCGTAACCAGCAGCGACGACCCCTTTCGGCAATTGGCGCAGCCGGTTCTATTGGGTCTAGACTCGTCAGAAGTTTGCTTGAGGGGGCGCGAATCTCGCAACCGGCGCCGCTTCGCCAGACTCTTGATCGAGTGACGAGGGACGAAGCCCTCACCGCTTCTGGCAGCGCCAGTGGGGGCAATTTGTGATCAGCGTTCGCGGCAGGAATATCAAAGTTCAGGGGCGGCTAATACGAATCGGCCGCCTCGACGGGGACAAATATAGGTTTCTGGATGACCCAGGGCCAGTGATCGAGGGCTTGCGCAAGAGCGGAGCCCGGATCGACCTGTTTACATTTATGCAGAGATTGCCGGAGACTTCGCCGAGATTCACTTACCCAATGGAGTGGGATAATTTGGCGGTCCTGCCGATATCCACCTTCGAACGCTGGTGGACGGAACAGATCGGTTTCAAGGCTCGGAACAAAGCCAAGCAGGCAGAGAAAAAAGGGGTCACGCTCAGAGAGGTGGCTTTCGATGACGCCCTAGTTCAAGGAATCTGGGAGATCTACAACGAGTGCCCCGTTCGTCAGGGACGGCGGTTTGCCCATTACGGGAAGAATATCGACACCGTGCGCAAGGAGGAGGCGACTTTTCTCGACAGCAGCACCTTTATTGGGGCATTTCTCGGGGACAAGCTGATTGGTTTTGTCAAGCTGGTCCACGACGAAACCAGAACGCAAGCTGGCCTGATGAACATCGTCTCCATGATCCGGCACAGGGACAAGGCCCCAACGAATGCGCTGGTCGCACAAGCGGTCCGCTCCTGCGCTGAACGGAAGATCTCTTACCTGGTGTACTCGAACTTTGCCTACGGAAGAAAGCTGCGCGACAGTGTGCGCGATTTCAAGGAGCGCAACGGCTTCCAGCGGATCGACCTGCCCCGCTATTACGTTCCGTTGACTCGCACCGGTTGGGTGGCCTTCAGGCTTGGCTTCCATCATCGACTCGCTGACCGACTTCCGGAACCGGTAGCCGCTAAACTCCGGGAACTGCGCAACGCGTGGTGCAGCCGCAGGTTCCAGGCCGCAGTGGAACCTTCCTAAGAAGGCCATGCCGGGGATCGTCGGTCTTATTACGAAAATGCCAGGCGAACGCGCCGAGCGCGAGTTGCGCCGGATGGTTGAGAGTGTCTGTCACGAGACCTTTTATGTCACGGGTATATGGGTCGACGAGTCTCTTGGGGCGTACGTGGGGTGGATCGCACGGAAGGGTTCCTTTTCCGACGGAATGCCGCTCCACAACGAACAAGCGGACGTCTCTCTCGTCTTTTCAGGCGAGGAGTACCCCGACCCGGCTACCGTTCGCCGTCTCAAGGAACGTGGGCATGGCGTCGAGGCTGGTGGCCCATCCTATCTCGTCCACCTGTATGAGGAAGACCCCTCCTTTCCAGCGGGCTTGAACGGGCGTTTTCACGGACTTCTCATCGACCGGTCCCGCAATACTGCGATGCTCTTCAATGACCGATACGGGATGCAGCGGATCTACTATCACGAATCGAAGGAGGCCTTCTATTTCGCTGCGGAAGCCAAGGCGATTCTAGCCGTCCGTCACGAACTACGTAGCGCGGATCCTCGGAGGTTGGGGGAGTTTGTGTCCTGCGGCTGCGTGCTGGAGAACCGGACACTCTTCGAGGGTATCCAAGTGCTGCCACCCGCTTCGGCCTGGATCTTTCGCCACGGTGCTATTGAGCGGAGAATCCCGTATTTCCAACCACGCGAATGGGAAGAGCAATCCCAGTTGGATCCGGAATCCTACTACCAGGAAGTCCGAGAGGTTTTTTCCCGGAATCTCCCCCGTTATTTCAACGGACAGGAGCGCGTCGGGTTGTCGTTGACTGGCGGGTTGGACACCCGGATGATTTTGGCGTGGCAGAAGCCCCCCGCAGGGTCGCTCCCATGTTACACATTTGGGGGCACGTTCCGCGATTGCCGGGACGTTGTCATTGCCCGAAAGGTGGCTCGTGCCTGCGGGCAGTCTCACGAAGTGATCCGGGCTGGGGATGACTTCCTCTCGCGCTTTTCCCATTATGCCGAGCGTGCAGTGTACCTGACGGACGCATGCGTCGAGGTAGGCAGTTCGCCTGTTCTCTACGTCAATGAGAAGGCCCGCCAGATCGCTCCCGTACGTATGACGGGAAACTATGGCGACCAGATCCTCCGTGCGCTACGGGCGTTCAAGCCAGGGGAGCCCGCTCAGGGGGTGTACGTTCCCGAGTTTCTTGCGCACGTTCGTGCCGCTCGCGAGACGTACGCCAGGGTAGTCCAGACGAACGCGCTTTCCTTTGCTGCGTTCCGGCAGGCCCCTTGGCACTACTACGGCCTACTTGCACTGGAACAGACCCAACTCACTCTGCGGTCCCCCTACATGGATAACGACCTCGTGAGAACTGCCTTCCGTGCGCCGGAATCAACCCTCAGGAATAACGACCTTCGCGTGCGGTTGATCGGCGACGGCGATCCCACACTCCGGCGGATCCGGACGGATCTCGGCTTCGCCGGAAGTCCGGCCTATCTCACTGGAGAGGCCCATCGTAGGTTCCACCTTTTCACCATGAAGGCGGAATACGCCTACGACCACGGTATGCCCCAGTGGGTGGCTCGCATCGATCATCTCTTGTCGCCGTTCCACCTCGAGCGGCTCTTCCTCGGGAGGCATAAGTATTATCATTTTCGGGTCTGGTACCGAGATGCCCTTTCCAAATACGTTCGTGAACTGCTACTCGATCCACGGACCCTTTCCCGGCCGTACCTGGCCCGCAGCGGCGTAGAAGCCGTGGTGCAGGGCCACCTCAAGGGAAACCGGAACTACACCTTCGAGATTCATAAGTTGCTGACGCTGGAACTCCTGCACCGGCTTTTCGTCGACTCGCGATGACCCCCAACCGTCCGCCGCAAAGCCTCGCGGGAGGAAAGTGAATGCCCCCGGCCATTGCCACTGCCGTTTACGTCATCGGGATCCTGGGGCTTTTCATCCTCAACCGGGACCGGAAGTCCGGCACCTCAAAAGCCCTATGGGTCCCGGTAGTTTGGCTGCTAATCGCGGGTTCGCGATCGGTGTCGTCGTGGCTGCAGGTAGGGTCGGCAGCAGGCCCGGCCGACATGGTCAACGTCGAAGGGAACCCCGTCGACGCCGCGGTCTTCGGGGTCCTCCTGGCGGCCGGGTTAATCGTCCTCGTCAGTAGAGGACGACAAGTCGGACCCGTCCTGCAAGCGAACTGGCCGATCCTTTTGTTTTTCTTCTACTGCGCCCTCAGCACTCTGTGGTCGGACTACCCTGCCGCCGGGTTCAGGAAGTGGATCCGGAGTCTGGGGGATCCTGTAATGATCCTGATCGTTCTGACCGATTCTGAACCGGTGGCCGCGCTCAAGCGTCTCCTCACGCGTACGGGTTTTCTCCTGTTGCCCCTCTCCGTTCTGTTGATCAAGTATTACCCGGCCCTGGGACGGGCATTCAGCAACAACTTCGAACAAATGTACAACGGCGTCACGAGGCATAAGAACAGTCTCGGGGCGATCTGCATGGTCTTTGGCCTCGGATTCCTCTGGTGTTTTCTCGAACACTATCGCGCAAAGGGCGAGTCGCATCGGTCCCGGCACTTGCTCGCCCACGGCGTAATTCTCGCCATACTAATATGGCTACTTTGGATGGCCCATTCTGCGACGTCCTCAGCGTGCTTTGTCATGGCAGCCGCCTTGTTCGCGGCGACCAGCCTATCCGCGCGGGGCCCAAAGCTCTGGGTGATCCACTTTCTCGTGGCTGCGCTCGTGAGTCTCCCCTTAATCGCCCTGTTTCTCGATTCGGGAGGGGGGCTCGTCGAGTCCTTAGGGAAGAACTCGACGCTCACGGGTCGGACTGAAATCTGGCGGCAGGTCATCGATATGGCGGGAAACCCATTTTTCGGGACCGGCTTCGAGAGCTTCTGGCTCGGAGACCGACTCCAGAGGATGTGGATCAACAACGTGGGCGCCACGCTCAACGAGGCGCACAACGGTTACCTGGAAGTCTATTTAAATCTCGGCTGGTGTGGAGTGATGTTGCTGGCCGTCCTCATCGTAACGGGCTACCGAAACGCCATTGTCGCCTTCCACCGGGATAGGCATTTAGGCGGGCTCAAGCTGGCATATTTCGTCGCGTTCGTGATCTATAGCCTCACAGAGGCGGGGTTCAGGATGTGCGGCTTCACATGGATTTTCTTTCTTTTGGTGACGGTTGCCCTTCCGAAAGCTCCCTTTGCGGAAGGTCCATCCGCGCCAGGCATCGATCACACCGAGAACTTCCTAGATCGTGAGTCACACGTTGGTGGCGTACCTGATGCTGGATTTCCTGTGGAGACCATGGGAATCTCTTCGACGCGAATGATGCCTTCAGATAGGCTATGAAGTAGCGCATTACGTGTCCGCGTCTTCGAGCCGCAAGGTAACGGCGCCTTCCCCGACCCTAGCTCATTTTTGCGCCAGGAAGTAGCTAGGGCCACTCGTCCAGGTGATCGTTATTTCGGTCGGGCTCATTTCCTTACTGGCACCTCGGTTCCGCGATCGGCCCAGCAATAGTCCACCGTGCGGTCTGTCGTCGTGTCCAGAGACATTTTCTTCCATGCCAACTGAGCCGCCTGTGTCGGGCGCGATTCTCCCGTGCAGAGTCTGCTACTGAACATTGATCGTAGGAGCAAGAACGGGAAGTTCGGGCGCACCGACTTACGACACGTGACTGGGATTCAAGGTCGGAGGTGGGTGTTGAGGAGCCAACTATGACGAGTCACTTCCAAATTAGTTTGAGGAAGCACACGACAGTCTAGGGCAAGCACCTTGGGCAAGTTTACATCTATCCATAAGTGGCTGACCTCTGCCGGGTGGCGCGGTACGTTTGCATATGCTTCGTACAAAGCCCGAAATGCACTCGGGTTTCCGGGTCCCTCAACTTCAACCGTGACTCTTCGACCGCGTATGGCGAGCTATCCGGTCGTCGCTCGTATGGGCAGTTCAAGTGACATGGACGTCTTCAGACAAATTTTCCCGTCTGACGAGTACGCCTGTATGCGACGAGTCTCTTCTCCTCGTTTGATTGTTGATCTTGGAGCCAATGTTGGGTATTCGAGCGCATACTTCTTGAGTTGTTTTCCTGCGGCGGACGTTGTGGCCGTCGAACCAGACCCAGATAACTACAAGGTATGCTGCACGAACCTCGCCCCTTACGGAGATCGTGTGCGGGTTATTCTCGGCGCAGTCTGGTCCAAACGTTCAAGGCTGGTGCTCTCTCGGCGTGCCTGGGGCGATGGTCGTGAATGGGCATCTCAGGTGCTCAATGGTGACACCAGCGATGATGCATCGGTTGAGGCGTGGGACATCGCGAGTCTTTTGGAGATGATCGGCGGCGAACATATAGACATTTTGAAAGTCGACATCGAACGGAGCGAAATAGAAGTATTTGGCAATAACTCATCATCCTGGCTATCGAAAGTACGCAACATCTGTATTGAGTTGCATGGAGCCGATTGTGAAGAAGTGTTCTATGATGCGCTCAGAGATTTCTCGTATGATGTCGAATGCTCTGGGGAGCTCACGGTGTGTCTAAATATGCGGAGACGGAAGGAAGGTTCACTGTCATGACGATTCTCGTGATTAGGTTTTTCGGAATATCACGGGACCGCCGATCTTTGGCGCTGCGGACAGCGTAGGAGGGAGATGAACAAATGAAGGTCGCCTATTTGGTTGTCGCGCACAGTAATCCGCAGCTTCTGAAGAGAGAGATACATCTGCTTTCATCTGGGGATTGCGCATTCTTCATCCATGTAGACCAAAAAAGTAACATTGAGGAATTTAACGAAATTCGAGGAGAGAACGTTTTCTTTAGCGAGAGGCGACTACCCGTGTACTGGGGCGGGTTCTCTGTAGTCCAGGCGGTACTCCTGTTGCTTCAGCAGGCGTTGGATAGGCGCGATAAGTTCGACTACTGTGTACTTCTGAGCGGGAGCAACTACCCATTGAGAAGCGGGAAATATATTCACACATTCTTGAAGGAAAATCGGGGTGTGGAATTCATGAACATCGTCAGGATCCCCAATGAAGAACGCGGCATGCCACTCTCCAAGATCAACAGGTTCTGGTTCGAGCCTGATAAACCAATCCGCAGATTGGTCACAAGAATACTAGCAAAGTTGGGTCTCGCTCAGCGTGACCATCGGAAATACCTCGGGAGTCTGGAACCGTATGCCGGGGATATGTGGTGGGCTCTGACGAAAGATGCGTGCCAGTACGTCCTGGAATTCGTGGAGCGTAATCCGCAGGTCGAGAAATACTTCCAAACTACGGCGGCGCCTGACGAGATGTTCTTTCACACCATTCTGGGAAACTCGGCGTTCGCATCTCGGATTCAAAGGAGCTTGTACTATCAGGATTGGTCCGCGCACGGCCTACACCCTGCGGTGATTGACGACCGGCACGTTGCGCTTTTTGAGACCCAGGACAAGGTCTGGCTTGACGATATTTGGGGCTCTGGAGAAGCGCTGTTTACACGGAAGCTTAGTGACGAAAGGCTGGATTTGGCCCAGCGTATTGATGATTTGATCGCGCGGAAGGACAATGGGGGAACTGTTCGGGGCTGACTGTTTTCGGGGACCAAAGGCGGCCGACAAGTCGTTGTCGGTTGGCACCTTAAGCACCGAAGGTGCCGTGGAAGCCGTAGTCAATAAGATGAACACACAAATCGACGACCTACCCGACTTGGAGCGATGCGGGGAGGCCATGTGAAGCCCTTCGACGCAAACGGTGTGTTCCGATCGGCCCCGAACGAGAGTAGCGCGTTGCGTCGTCTCGCCGTCCGAGGCGCTGGGGCTACCGTGCTCTCCGGGGGATTGGGGCAGGCCCTCCAGATCATCGCTACGGTTATCCTGGCCCGGCTGCTGGCCCCAGCGGACTTCGGGTTGGTAGCCATGGTCACCACGTTCAGCCTTCTTCTTTCGAACTTCGGGCTGAACGGGTTTACGGAGGCCGTCATTCAGCGGGAAGAGATCGATCATTTTCTGGCGAGTAACCTGTTCTGGATCAACCTCGCCGCCGGTTCTCTTCTCACGGCTGTGTTCGCCGCAGCGGGATCCCTGGCGGCGCAGTTCTACAGCAATCCGCACGTGGCGCCCGTCGCCGCCGGCATAGCGGCGACGATCTTCTTCACCAGTACCTCGGTTCTGCACCTGGCTCTCCTCAAGCGGGCCATGCGCTTCTCAGTGGTCTCCGCCAATGACATCGTCAGCCGGTTCATTATGGTGGCCGCCTCGATCCTGCTGGCCTGGGCAGGGTGGGGATACTGGGCGTTGGTCGCGGGGGCCGTCGCACAGTCACTGAGCGCGTCCGCCGGAGCTTGGATTCTCTGCCGCTGGGTTCCCAGCCTCCCGCGGCGCGCGGCCGGAACGGCCTCAGCGGTGAAATTCGCCATGCACGTTTATGGGCGGTTCAGCGTCAGCTACGGCTCCCGGAATGTCGACAACGTTTTGGTGGGATGGCGCTTTAACGCCCAGTCCCTCGGGTTCTACAAAAAGGCATGGGACCTGTTCGCCCTCTCCGCGTTCCTTTTCGTGCAGTCCCTGACGAGCGTAGCCGTGTCCGCCCTGAGCCGGTTGAATCGCGACCCCATCCAGTACAAGCGGAAGCTTCTCAGCGCCATCGCGGTGACGGCGTTTGTGGGCATGGGCGTCGGCGCGAACCTTACTCTGGTCGGCAAGGATGTGATCCGGCTGCTGCTGGGACCGGCGTGGGATCCGGCCGGTCGGATTTTCATGCTCTTCGGTCCCGGGATCGGGGTGATGTTTATCTACGGCACCCATAGCTGGATCCACCTTTCCATCGGCAGGCCGGACCGCTGGTTCCGCTGGACAGTTATCGAATTCGTCGCAACCGGCTCGCTGTTTGTCCTTGGACTCCGGTGGGGTCCTGCGGGAGTCGCCGCAGCCTCGAGTGCTTCCTTTTGGATTTTAACGATCCCCGCCCTCTGGTATGCAGGAAGACCAATACACTTTGGGGTCGGCCCCGTCCTGGCCGCCGTTTGGAAGTACATTGTCGCGTCCCTGCTGGCGGGCTGCGGAACCGCCGTGATCATGGGAAGACTGCCCTCTTTCGTCACGGCGTCGGGTTGGATTGCGGCCGTGGCGCGCATCGCGGGGATCTCCTCTTTGTTCGGTGTCCTTTATGTGGGTGTGGTGATCCTTTTGCACCGAGGCTGCGCACCGCTCTACCAAGTCACCGGCCTCTTGCGGGAAATGGTCCCATGGGCAGGTTCTCAAAATTCTGAGCCTGCCAAAGACGCGGTAAGCAGTACTGGCACAACGGGGGTACCTACCTTAGCCAGCGAAGAGAGAACATGATAGCATCGCAAGGAAGTTCGAATGCGAATGCTGTTACTTTAGTGAATACCTCTCGCTCAAAGTTCGGCCCGCGAAGGCGAGAAGTCCTCAAAAGAGGTCTCAGCCACGCGCATTGTACACCGGGTTTAGAGTTGCACGGCACGGGGCCGTTAGCGGAGGCTCCAACGCTGCCGATGTGCCACGTCGTCCGGCCTACACATGGGACGTGGGAACGGACCAATGCCTTCACGGAGTTTGAGGAGATAAAGATGAAACGCAAGCAGTCTCTTCTGTTTACTGTCATACTATATTGCCTCGCTGGGACGTTTCGTGCAGAGGCCACGGCCTACACCGTGAAGGCCGGCGGCGGCGGGTCGTATACGACCATTCAATCCTGCGCTAATGTCGCCGTCGCTGGCGATACGTGCCTGGTGTTCGGCGGGACGTACTCGGAGTACGTTACCCCCGCACACTCTGGCTCTGTTGGGAGCTTCATTACGTTCCAGGCGAACTCTGGAGACCCGGTGTCCGTGAAGGGGTTCAACCTGTCGAGCTTGAGCTACGTCGCGGTGAGCGGATTTCAGATCATTGGCCCCACGACGGGATACAATTCCCCGATCCAACTGTCCGCGTCGTCGCACGTGACGATCCAGAACAACTCCATAATGGGCGGGCCTGACGCTTGTATCAACAACAAGTACGGATTGGCTTACAACTCAAGCTACATCACGGTCCTGGGAAATACGATCTCTTGGTGCGGCGCTCCGCCGATCACCCCTGCCGGCGGTATCGGGATATCTGGAGATCATTGGCTGGTCGATGGCAATACCATCAGCCACGTCAGTGACTTTATCTATGCCTACGGGACGTACGCTGTTATCCGAAACAACACCTGGGGACCTGTGTCGGTCAGTGATTTCCCTGGGACAGCCGATCAACTCCACATTGACGGAATCGAGAACTCGTGCAGTAGCGGCACCCTGCCCCTGCTGTTCTCCCTGATTGAGAACAATGTGGAAATCAACAATACGGTTCCTAATGGGCATTTCGGTATCTGGCACGCGGGAACCTGTACAGAGTCCAATTCGATCATCCGGGAGAACGCGCTTCTTAATATTGGGGCTTACTTCGTGTTGTCCGATCTCGGCGGATTCCAGAACGTCAAGGTGTATAATAATTCCGTGGCGGGAGTCGTCAACAAAGATTATCACTTATCTGCCTTTCTAAACAACTCCACGGGAGGCGCCAGCATTAACAACATCTATTATGACAGCCTGAAAAACGGTGGCTACATAAATGCCCTGGATAACAGCACGTCCCCAACTTTCGTTGGAAGTCATGATCTTGCCTATAATCCATCTTGTGGACTTTCCTGCACCTGGCAAGCACCGATCACCACAGAAACCGGTGTGATCCTCAATCGAGACCCTCTATTTGTGAACCCGACATCGAATCTGCACCTCCGGTCGCGATCACCGGCACGTCGCGCCGGTACCCACCTGACCACCGTTGCGAGCAGCGATTCAGGCTCAGGGACCACTTTGACCGTCAACGATGCGGGGTTTTTCCAGGACGGCTCAGGCATCGTTGGTGCAGACTGGATAAGGGTAGGCACTACAAACACGGTGCAGATCTCGTCGATAAACTACGCGACCAAGACGATCATGCTGGTCAGCAGCATTAGCAGGTCAGCAAATGATCCTGTCTATCTCTACCAAGACTCCAATGGGAAAGTTGTACTGCTGGGCCGCACGCCGGATATCGGAGCTTATCAATACGGTCCTGCTCCCGAGCCCCCGGCGAATCTCACGGCTATTCCCCGCTGATCTGTCGCCAAGGCAGGGCGCAAGCTTACGCTGATGGCAGCCGCGGTAACAGGCACCTGGAACACACCGTTTCCTGTGACGGGCTCGGATCCCGTCGGTCAAATCTCTGCCGCAGAGAGCGGGCTAGGAATTATGGCATCTATCTACCACCTCGACCCCTTGAATGACCCGAGATGGGCGCCATTTCTACAAGAACATCCCCATGCTTCCATCTTCCACACCTCAGAGTGGCTGGAAGCACTGCGACGCACCTACGGATACGAGCCCGTCGCCTTCACGCACTCGGCGCCCGGCAGGGAGTTACGCGACGCAGTCGTGTTCTGCCGCGTTAAGAGCTGGCTGACCGGTTGCCGCATGGTCTCGCTTCCATTTTCCGATCACTGCCAGCCCTTGCTGGAGATCGGGGAGTCGTTCCAGCCGTTCCTCGACTCGCTCAAGTCCGCCTTCGAGCGCGAGAAGTGGAAGTACGTTGAGTTCCGGCCGCTTTTCTGGCCCGGTCCGTCGATAGAAGTCGATCCGGCCCCTTCCGAGGGAGATTGCTTTCACTTCCACAGGCTGGACCTTCAGCCCGACCTCGACTCGCTCTTCAGCAACTTTCATAAGAGTTGTATCCAGCGGAAGGTCCGCCGTGCGGAACGGGAAAACCTCAGCTACGAGGAGGGGAGATCGAGATCCTTGCTGGACCGTTTCTACAAACTAGTCATTTGTACGCGGCGTCGCCAGCAGCTTCCACCGCAGCCATTTCGATGGTTTCAGAACCTGGCCGATTGTTTGGGAGATCGCCTGTCCATCCGTCTCCTGTCGAAAGACGGGCAGACTGTGGCAGCCATATTGACCCTCGCCTACAAGGAAACCCTGGTTTACAAGTACGGCTGTTCCGACGAGCGATTCCATAACCTCGGCGGGATGCCCTTACTGTTCTGGGAAACCATCCAGAGCGCCAAGGCGGCAGGTATGCGGGAGTTGGATCTTGGCCGGTCGGATCTTGAAAATGAGGGTCTGCTGCAGTTCAAGGGACACCTCGGCGCCGCCTGTTCCACCATCACCTACTATCGGTATCCGGCCCGGGCGCCGGCGGGCGTCGTTCGGAGTTGGGCAAGCGGCAAGCTCCGCTTCGGGCTGTCCCATCTGCCGGACTGGGGCCTCGTACCGCTCGGAACGTTCTTCTATAGACACCTCGGTTAAACCGCCGGCAAGAGCGCTGGCTGCTCACGTCAAGACAGGGCGCCTGTTCGGCCGGGACTGTTTCCACCAATGATCGCCAATCGCACCTATTACATCCTCAAACCCTTCCTCCCCATGAGTGTTCGCCTGGCCCTCCGGCGGCTTAGGGCTAGTTCCCGGCGGAAGGCTTATGCCGATGTGTGGCCCATCGACGAGAAAGCCGGCGCCACTCCTCCGGGATGGCCGGGTTGGACGGAGGGTAAGCGCTTCGCGTTCGTCCTGACCCATGACGTCGAGGGCAGCAAAGGACTCGGCAGGGTTGAGCGGTTGATGGCACTGGAATCGAACCATGGCTTTCGGTCCTCGTTCAACTTCGTCCCTGAGGGGGACTACCGTGTTCCAGAAGCCCTCCGGCGCACGATGGAGCGGGCCGGATTCGAAATCGGTGTCCACGGGCTGGAGCACGATGGAAAGCTCTTTGACTCCAAGGCCAAATTCGCAGCTAAAGCGGCGCGGATCAGGGAGTATCTCCGGCAGTGGGAGGCCTGCGGATTTCGCTCCCCGTTGATGCAGCACAAGCTGGCGTGGCTTCACCAGCTCGGCGTGGAGTATGACTGCTCCACATTCGATACGGATCCCTTCGAGCCCGAGCCGGATGGAGTTGGGACGATATTCCCCTTCTGGGTTCCGGGTCCAGACGGGTCCGGCTATGTCGAGCTTCCGTACACCCTCGTACAGGATTTCAACCTTTTCGTTGTATTGCGCGAGCAGAGCATCGATATATGGAAGAAGAAAATCGACTGGGTCGCGGCGCACGGCGGCATGGTGTTGCTGGATACCCACCCAGATTACATGGCGTTCGAAGGCAGGGCGGCGCGGGACGAGTATCCGGTGTCTTACTACGAGGAGCTTCTTCGCTACGTTCGCGAGAAGTACGACGGCCAATTCTGGACAGCCACGCCACGCGAGGTTTCCCGGTTCTACTGTTCCGCTGTTCCCAGATCGGAAGAGC
>OBLU010002642.1_pt1 | contig 16384 bp, 14 predicted proteins | sample 1518681 | NCBI WGS metagenome assembly OBLU01 (sample SAMEA3539304, study PRJEB22396) | soil metagenome | biome: tundra; feature: field; material: soil | place: USA | collected 2010-05 | depth 0.15 m | reverse complement strand
AAGAGGAGTAACACACGCCGTGCTGGCGACTGCTAAGAAAACAACCCTGATCGAACGCTTCCGCACCCACGATACGGACACCGGCTCGCCGGAAGTCCAGATCGCGATTCTGAGTGAGCGGATTGGCGAACTGACTGAGCACTTCAAAACTCACAAGAAGGACCACGCTTCCCGCCGTGGACTTTTGATGCTGGTCAGCAAGCGCCGCCGTCTGCTGGATTACCTGAAGACGCACGATTCCGATCGCTACCGCGACGTAATCGGCAAACTCGGTATCCGCAAGTAATCAGAAAGCAAACATTGACCCGGAAGCGCCCAGACCGGAAATTGGTCACGGCCCCCGTTCTACCCAGAACCTGGGACCATGGTGTACCTGGCGAACCGTACTGGCTGCCAGGGCCTGCGCACAGCTATCGGCTGAGCGCGGCCCGGTTGCCGAGTGAAGGACGCAGACCTTTCTGCAGGTCGGGAGAATCCGCTCCCTCGCGCACATCCCACTCTTTTGCGCGTGCACTGCAGGCTGTTGATCCCTTCGCCCACTTTTCCGTCCCCCTCCTACGCTTTCCCTTTCCAAGTATCCCAAGTGAACAAAACGAAACGAGGACTCTATGTCTACGAAGCATGAAGTAGCTGTCGAGCTTGCCGGCGGCAAGCGGATGGTCTTTGAGACCGGCCGCATGGCCAAGCAGGCCTCAGGCGCCGCATTGGTGACTACGGGCGAGACCGTGGTTCTGGCCACTGCAGTTGCGTCCCCCGATCCCAGGGAAGGCATCGACTTCTTCCCCCTAACGGTCGATTACCGCGAGTACACGTATGCCGGCGGACGCATCCCCGGCGGATTCATCAAGCGCGAAGGCCGGCCCAGCGAGAAGGAGATTCTGACCGCTCGCCAGATCGACCGTCCTATTCGGCCGCTCTTCCCGGATGGCTTCCGCAACGAGACACAGATTATTGCGCTGGTCTTCTCCGCGGACAAAGATAACGATCCTGACGTGATTGGAATCAATGCCGCCGCCGCCGCGCTGGCTCTTTCCGATATTCCGTTCAACGCCATCGTAGGCGCTGTGCGCGTGGGCCGCGTCGATGGCGAGTTTGTGATCAACCCCACTTATGCCGAACGGGCCGCGACCACGGTGAACATCATGGTTGTCGGACACAAGGACGGCATTGTGATGATTGAATCAGGCGCGAAGGAAGAGACCGAAGAGGTGATCCTCGCCGCCATTGAATTCGCGCACAGCGAAATCAAGAAAATTGTTGCAGGCATTGAAGAGCTGGTGTCGAAGGCAGGGAAGACAAAGCGCGCCTTCACGGCTCCCGAGTTCGACCAGCCCTATTACGATCAGCTCTACGCCAAGGTCGGTGACCGCCTCAAGGATGCACTCGACACAAAGGCCCACGAGAAGCTGGAGAGCCAGTCGCTGGTGAAGCAGATCAAGGACGAGTTGGCAGCCGGGCTCCCCGCCGACGATCCCACGGCCAAGAAGAAGCTGGCCACCTATTACGAACATCTCCGTGAGCGGATCTTCCGCGCACAGGTGACCAAAGATCGCATTCGTCCCGATCGCCGCGCGTTCGACGAGATTCGTACGATCACCATCGAGACCAGTGTTCTGCCACGCACGCACGGCTCGGCGCTGTTTACCCGCGGCGAAACCCAGGCCCTGGTTACCGCGACCCTGGGCACCGCCGACGACGGACAGCGTTTGGAAAGCTATGAAGGCGAAAAGAAGAAAAACTTCATGCTGCACTATAACTTTCCTCCGTTCAGCGTTGGTGAAACAGGACGTATGACGGGGACAGGCCGGCGTGAAGTGGGACACGGAGCTTTGGCGGAACGCGCCATTGCGGCTGTTCTTCCCAGCGCTGAGGAGTCACCCTACTCGATCCGCATCGTCTCCGACATTCTCGAGTCCAACGGCTCTTCGTCGATGGCATCGGTTTGCGGCGCGAGCCTGGCACTCTATGACTGTGGTATCCAACTCAAGGGCTCGGTTGCCGGAGTTGCCATGGGGTTGGTGAAGGAAGGCGACGACTACGCAATCCTTACCGATATTGCCGGTGCAGAAGATCACTACGGCGACATGGACTTCAAGGTGGCCGGCACGCGCAAGGGCATCACAGCCCTGCAGATGGACATCAAGATTGGCGGCCTGACGCGCGAGATTCTGCAGCAAGCGATGGAGCAGGCTCGCCGGGGTCGTCTCTTCCTGCTGGACAAGATGGACGCGGTGCTGGATGGCCCGCGGCAGGAGCGGTCGCAGTATGCGCCACGCATCGAGACTGTGCAGATTCCAACCGACAAGATCCGCGACCTGATCGGCAAAGGTGGCGCCACGATTCGCGGCATCATCGAGCAGACAGGCGCCAAGATTGACGTAGACGATACCGGCCGCGTGAGTGTCGCTTCTTCCGACGCCGACGGGCTGAAGAGAGCATTGGCGATGATCAGCGATATCACCGCTGTTCCTGAAGTGGGCAAGGTTTACCTTGGCAAGGTCGTTCGGCTGGCCGAGTTCGGCGCGTTTGTTGAACTGTTCCCGGGCACCGACGGGCTGCTTCACATCTCCGAGATCGCCGAGCATCGCGTGAAGGAAGTGAAGGATGAGCTGCGCGAGGGCGACCAGGTGATGGTGAAGGTTCTGGCCATCGAAGGCAATCGCATCAAGCTCAGCCGCAAGGCTCTGATCAAAGAGCAGCGTGCCAAGCTCGCGCCGCCGACTCCGGTCGAGACGGAAGAGGTGGAGATCGATGCATCGGAAACACCGGTTGCGCCGATCAAGCCCCGCAATGAATTCGACGAACGCCAGCCGAAATCGAATCAGAGCACGATTCTGATTGAGGGTGGCGAGGACTTTGACGAGGAAGAGGGCGGCGAGGAGTTCGACGAAGAGAATGAGCCGAACTTCAACCGCGTGGAAGGAGCGCCGGTGGCCGCGGGACAGCCCGTTGCAGCAGGCAGCCGTCCCCCGGCAAACAACAACGATCGCCAGCGCAGAAGGCGGCGTCGCGGTGGACGCGGTCCGCGTCCCGGCGGCGGCCAGGGGTAGAGCACTTTCGGAATACAGGTAGCCTTTTTGTGCGCTGCGAAGGGTGGCTTTTTCTTGAGACAAAAGCCACTTGAGTGCGTGGTTCCGGACTACACCCATTCCGAAAATGATGTAATGGTCACGACGATTCATACAAACAACAGAGGCCCGGAGATTTTCTCCGGACCTCTGTTGTTTTGAGGTGGACTGCGGGCCAATAGGTTTTGGGATTCAAATCAAATTGCAGAAATCGGGCGTCCCAAATGCAGGTTCTTCGACTCGCTTCGCTCGCTCAGAATGACAGCCTTATTTTTTGGCTACTCAGGATGACAACGCATTTGTGATGCGAACTTCAGACTCGGGACGCTAGTCGGGGATGGTGCGAAAACCGCCGCTGATGGCCCGGTCGTCAAATTCCGGGGAGCTTCGTTCGGTGGCTGATCGTTTGAGCCCTTTGGAATGATTCTTATCGTGGTACATGCGCAGGTCGGCCGCAATGCAAAGTTCCTCCATATTGGTTGCGTCGTCGGGGAAGACAGCAACGCCGATGCTGGCGCCGACCCACACAGTCCGTTCTTCTACTTTTAATGGCTCGTTCAAAAGCTGCAACAGGAAACCAGCTACCTGATTGGCATAGAGAGCACTGCCCGCATCTTCGAGGATGATCGAAAACTCGTCGCCACCAGTGCGTGCAACGGTGTCGGTGAGCCGGACGCGGCTGGTAAAGATCGAACCCACTTGCTGCAGGAGCACATCGCCGGCATGATGGCCCAATGTGTCGTTAACCTGCTTAAAACGGTCGAGATCGACGACCAGCAGAGCTGCCTTTGAGCCCGTCCTGCGGGCGCGATCCAAGGTGGCGCCCAGACGGTCAAGAAAGAGGCGGCGATTGGGCAAGCCGGTCAGTTCATCGTGGAGGGCAAGGTACTTGTTGTGCTCAATCTGGTCTTCAAGCAGCAACAGAATCATGCCGACCGCAACGACATATTTGGGGAGGTTCCAGACCTCGCTCTGGATGTGAACGCCGGGCCGGACCGCATCCATCCAGGGAGCAACCACGAACACGAAGGCCCATGCAAAGAATCCGGCGATGGTGATGAACGCGCCAGCCGTGGATCTTCGGTAGGTAAACCAGAAATGAATGCCGCATCCCAAATAGACCGTAAACAGAACGGCGTTCAACGCCAGGTCAGGTCCGTTAGGCGATCGATGTTGGACGACGAGGAGGAAGATCGAGAGCGCGCAATAGAGAAGGACAACGATCCAGCGCAAAGGATGATGGAACTTGCGAATTGAAACCAGCGCCAACGTCAGCGGCACGGCGCCGAGGAGGATCGCAGCGGGAGTCAAGGCCCAGTCGAGCGCCGGGCTGGCGTTAATGATGCAAACGTAAAGGGTGTTGGCCGCCAGGAGAGCAACGAGCATCCATTTGCTGGAGTTTTGCCGCCGATACGGAACAGAGGCGTACATAAACAGCACACCAGCGCCTGTCAGCGAGGCGAGACCGACGTCTGCCGCCAGGATTCCCCAAAAGCCGGGAGCGGAGATGAAGATGAAGGCAGCGAAATGCAGCGCGATCATGATCCAGCCCTTGAGCCACAGGCCGGAAAACGGTGTCTGTCCGCGTCGTGCCGCAGACGCGAATGCGCATATTAAGAGCGCGACTGCTGCTAGGTCCGGAACCGTACTCCAATCCACGTGCTCTCCCCGTGCTGCAAACCTTCAGAATCCATTTAAAATCGTACACATCCGTTGTTGATATAGCTCTTTTGTCACAGCATATACTTCAAGGCAAACTTATGTAACCTTGATCTGGCTGGATCGACTCGTAATTGACTGTATGACCCCCGCCGATATTTTGGTAGCAGTATTTACTATCTAATTTAAACTTGCCGCGATGGCAGCCAGTTTGTATATCGTGGTGGAAGGCGAAGACCCGGGCTATGACATCTTTGTCAATGGCCATGCGTTAGCCCGCAACGAAGAAGCGCTCGAGCGGCTTGCTGCGACCTTACATGTGAGCCCTTTGCTGGAGTTCTTTTCAGCGGACGAGAACTCGATGTCTCTCCTGCTGGAGCAGGGAACGGGGAATCCGGAATGGGCGCGTAACCTGCCGCAGCCTCAGTGGTTCACGGCCCACGACGGGTTACAGACTGTCAGAGCGCTAGCGGACTTTCTAGCCGCGAAGCCTGCAGCCGTGGGCTCTGAAACGTTTCCAATCCTTCTTGAACTTCGCGAGTATGAGCGCGTGTTGAAAAAGACCGCGGAGCGTGGACTTCGCTGGCACCTGGCGGCGAGTTGGCACTGAGGTTCAAAGCAGGGAATCAGTCGGCGGCAGTTTCCTCTTCCTTCACCGGGAATACGTTTCCCATGCGCTGGATCTGCGCACCCACACCTTGCAGCTTTTCTTCAAAGCGCTCATAGCCCCGGTCCATGTGATACACGCGATCGAGAATCGACTCGCCATCGGCAACCAGGGCAGCCAAGACCAGCGACGCTGAGGCCCTGAGATCAGAGCACATCACTGCCGCGGCGGAAAGGCTGGCGGGCCCGCGCACTGTTGCAGAGCGTCCGTCTACACGAATATTGGCTCCCATACGGACCAGTTCCTGCACGTGCATGAAGCGATTCTCGAAGATATTCTCTTTCACCAGGCTCACGCCTTCAGCCTGCGTGGCGAGGGCCATGTATTGCGCCTGCATGTCTGTGGGGAACCCCGGATATTCTTCGGTGGAGATATCGGCAGCGCGGAGACGACCGTCGGAGCGGACTCGCACAGTATCGGGTCCGAGGACATCAATTTTTGCTCCGGCCTCCTCCAGTTTTGCGATCACCGCGTCGAGATGCTTTGGATCGCAGCCCGCTACGACCAGGTCACCCGCCGTAATCGCGCCGGCGATGAGGAACGTACCAGCCTCGATGCGGTCGGGGTTGATGCGGTAGTTCGCGCCATGCAGACTGCTCACGCCCTGAACGCGGATCACGGAGGTTCCGGCACCGTGGATGTTTGCGCCCATCGAGGAAAGCAGTGCCGCGAGATCAGCCACTTCCGGCTCGCGCGCGCAGTTCTCCATCACTGTTTCGCCTTCGGCCAGCACCCCAGCCATCAGCAGGTCTTCTGTACCCGTCACGGTGATCTTGTCAAAGACAAGGTGCGCGCCCCGGAGTCGCGACGCGCGGGCTTCGAGATAGCCGTGCTCCTGCACGATGGTCGCGCCCATCTTTTCCAATCCCTTGATGTGCAGGTCGATGGGGCGGCCGCCGATGGCACAACCGCCGGGCATCGCCACGCGCGCCATGCCGGCCCGGGCCACCAAGGGGCCGAGCACGAGGGAACTGGCGCGCATCGTTTTCACGATTTCGTATTTGGCAACGGGGTCGGAGAGGGTGTGGCAGTTGATCCTGATGCAGCCCGCAGCGACCACTTCAGTGACCGCGCCCATTGCGGCCAACAGGCGGCGCTCCGTTTCAATGTCGCGTACCTTGGGAATGTTTTCGAGGGTAACTTCGTCTTCAGTGAGAATGGCTGCGGCCATGCAGGGCAGGGCAGAGTTCTTGGCGCCGGACACATGAATCGTGCCGACCAGCGGATTTCCGCCGCGTATGACAAATTTATCCATGAAAGTCGGAGTCCCTCAAGAAAAGTCTAAATGGGGACTGCAGGCTGGTGGGCAAAGGGATAGGATTCAGGCGATCTGAGCTCCTGAGTCAAAGGCAAGAAATGATCGCGGTGTGCCGGTAAACGGATTTCAGGAGAGCTGTGACGCCACGGAGACTGCCCAGCCGGTTGCACGAATCATCCATGGACTGGGGTGTGGGAAATGCTTCATGGGCCTGGAATTCGAAACGAAGTGCGGATGTTTCGGGTCAGGCTGGTGCGGCTCGGGGTGTGGTGGTCCGAAGATGGCGGCTATTGCTATTGCACTCAGGGAGAGTGCTGCCAGCAACGATGCGACGATTACGCCGGTCTTGTGTTCGAATTTTCGTTTCGGACTCATCGCGTCCCTCCAACATTTTGGGGTGCAGCGCCTGTTTGACGACCTTTTTGCGAGTCTTAGACGCCGAATCTAACTGATTCGATGAGGAATCAAACCGGTTCTCTATGCGGTCACAATGAGTAACGATATGTATCGATTTGTAGCGCGCCTGTGGATACGCAGCAAGGGTTCATGCTGAGAAGTGGCTGCAATGCGCTTTGAGTTTGATCCTCAGAGTTCGAGCACGTTGTCTTCGATTGCCAGGCGCACGTTGCCATCTGATTTGGCCAGGCGGCGAACGGCTTCCGGCTTGTCGACCTTGGCTTTGAGCATCACAAGAGCGACAGGCACGCTGCGTCCGGCGCTCTTGATGGTTTCAACGGCGGTTGGCCGATCAATGGCGCAGGCACTCATCAGGATACGAATGCCTCGCTCGACCAACTTGGAATTCTGCATGTGCACGTTGACCATCAGGTTCTCATATACATAGCCCAGCCGCGTCATGGCGCCCGTGGTAATCATATTGAGAACCATCTTCTGGGCAGTGCCCGCCTTCATGCGGGTGGAGCCGGAGACGACTTCCGGACCCACTTCAGCAACGATGGCGATATCGGCGGCGGCGGCCAGAGGAGTTTCGTGGTTGCAAGTGACCGCGGCAGTGTGAGCTCCGCGAGCCCGGGCATATGCAACAGCAGCTACCACGTAAGGTGTGCGGCCAGAGGCGGAGAGCCCAATCACAACATCCTTGCGGGTCGGGCGGCGACGGGCGATATCCCGCTGTCCCAGCTCTTCTGAATCCTCGTTGACTTCGACCGCAGAGGCCAGCGCCTTGGGGCCGCCGGCCATAATGTATTGAACCTGACCCGGAGCCGTCGAATAGGTGGGCGGACACTCCGAGGAGTCGAGTGCTGCAATACGCCCGCTGGAACCGGCACCGATGTAAATCAATCGACCGCCATCTCGCAGGCTACGAGCCACCTGGTCAATTACGGCTGCAATTTCGGGAATCGCTTTCTTGACGGCGGCGGCGACTTTGGCGTCTTCGTGGTTGATGATACGGGCAATTTCAATTGCGGACTTGGTGTCGAACCCTTGCGAAGCCTCGTTCTGGCTTTCGGTTGTAAGTTGTTGGAGTAAGGAGACTTGATCTCTTTTTGGATTCTCTCTCCCATGTGCGTCGGCCACTTCCTGAGTAGTCGTGCCTGTAAACATCAAATCAGCCCCCACAATTGATTGTAGACGTAAATTGGGCAAGCTCAAGAGAATAGTAAGGCGGGAGTGCCCAGATAGGTGACTATCGATTTGTCGGCAAAAGCGCTTCCCTTACGGCGTTGTGAAATGCAGGCCGCAGATCGCGAATTGTCTGGTTTTGCCGGTCAGGCCAGGTGCGGTTGGTGAGCAAGACGACCGCCACGGCCGTGTCGAGGTCAATCCACAACGAACAGCCGCTAAACCCTAGATGACCGATGGAGTGGGGCGAGAAATGGCGCCCGGCTGAGGACTCGGGCGATGGGGTATCCCATCCCAGCGCGCGGGTGCTGCCCTCGGGCTGTTGCCGCTGTGCAAAGTAATTTATCGTTTTGCTCTCGAATAGATTGGAACTCCCGGCGCTTCCTTCGAGGTGCACAGCCACAAGCACCTCGCTCGCGAATCTCAATAAATCGGGCACGTTGGAGAACAATCCCGCATGGCCGGCCACGCCCTGCAGCAACGAGGCGTTCTCATCCTGGACTTCGCCCTGAATGCGGCGGTGACGGAATGTGGTGTCTTCTTCAGTCGGCGGAATGAAGGACCGTGAACTTGCCGGCGGGGTGAACCCGGTGGCAGCAAGCTTCAGCGGCTGAAAGACCTCTCTGCGGGCCAAGGTTGAAAGCTCTTCGCCGGTCAAGATCTCCAGCGCCTTGCCCAGCAGAATGAATCCCAAATCGGAGTACTCGGCGCGCGAACCTGGCTCCGCCTCGAGGGGCAGTTGCATGCAGGCGCGAAGAAGATCGGCAGGCGTCGTGGCCGTGCGGAACAGCTCTGCATAACCAGGCAATCCGGAATTATGGGCCAGAAGATGACGAAGCTTCACATGGTGGGCACGCTCAGCGGAAGAACGCCCCACCACGAACCCCGGAAGCAATTCGCCCAGCGGCATGTCCAGGTCAAGCTGTCCCCTTTGATAGAGCAGCATGTAAGCGGCCGTGGTTGCGGCGACTTTGGTGATACTGGCGACGTCATATACAGTCGTTGGCGTGACGGCATTCGCATCATCGTCATAGGTGAAGCAACCGAGGCCGTCCTGAAGCACCACGGCGCCGGCCGCAAACACGCCGAAGGCGCAGCCCGGGAAAGTATGAGCGGCGATTGCCCCGTTTAAAACGTCATAGACTGGGGCAAACCGGCTCTTCACATCGGCTGGTGGCGAATTGAGTGCGGGCTCCATCATTGTCTTGCATCGTAACGCGAATCGGCGCGCCGCGGGAAAGGTGTAGCATTTTGGTGTCGCGGCGGGGAATGGGCTACCTTGGGCATAAACCGTCCGTCTATATAGATAAAGGGCTGCGTGGGAGGAAGAGATGCGCCTGCTGGGTGGGAAATCGACGGCTGCAATCGTGCTGAGCCTGGTGGGAGGGGCGTACGGCGCGGCATTCGCTCAGAATCCCGCGGCCGCCGGAGCAGCGCCTACCGCATCGGACTCGACGCCCGCTTCCACCTCTCCAGTTGTAGCTGTAGCTCCGGCTGCCACCGTGCCTCAAACCGCGCAACCTGCCGCTCCTCAATCACCACAGCCAGAGAAAAAGACTTACACCGTTCCTGCCGGGACAAAGGTATTGCTCCAGTTGCGCAGCGGCATCAACACAAGAAGCGCAAGGCCGGGCGATGGCGTTTACCTGGCTTCGACATTTCCGGTGGTGGTCGGCAACCGGGTGATGATTCCTGCCGGTATTTATGTGCAGGGTGTGGTCGACCGGGTTGCGCGGGCTGGCCGCGTGAAAGGCAGGGCACAGCTCGACATGCATTTCACATCCATCATCTTTCCGAACGGCTCGGTGGTGGAGATTCCGGGTGTCGTGAATAGTCTACCCGGCGCGAGAAAGCAATCAGTGAAAGACGATGGTGAGGGCACCATTGAACAAGACAGCGACAAGGGGCGCAACGCGGGAAAAGTAGCCGCTGTCGCCATTCCGACAGGCGGAACGGTTGGATCCATCGGCGGTCTCGAATCGGGGCATCCCCTCGAGGGCGGAATCGCAGGAATCGGGGCCGGACTTGCGACGGCGGGGCTGGTCTCGTTGTTCACCCGCGGAGCAGATGTCAATATTGAGAATGGAACGCAGGTGGAAATGGTGCTGCAACGGCCATTGATGCTGGAAGATGAGAATCTCGCCAGCGTGGGGGCTCCGGGCAGCGCGCCTGCCCTGGTGCCCTCTGCGAACCAGCCACGGCCCATCGACAAGCCCGATCGCGCGCGCGTGCTGTGTCCGCCGGGAGGTCTCGGCTGCCAATAAGCATCGATGTCATAATTAACTGAGATAGAGATGGAAATACCTACTCAAGAAACCCAGATACTGCAACCCGCCACAACCGGCGCGGAGATTGAGATCACGCAAGCGGAGATCCCCGCCCCTTTGCCTCGAACAACGGGCAAGACTGGGGGCGTGTTTCTCTGGCTGCGCGACCTCCTTGTTTCCGCGGCAGTTTCCGTGCTGATCATCACCTTCCTCTATCAACCGGTTCGGGTTGAAGGAACGAGCATGCTGCCGCGGCTGGAAGACCGCGACCGACTTTTTATCAACAAGTTCGTCTACCACATCGAGTCGATTCAGCGCGGCGATGTGGTGGTCTTTCACTATCCTCTCGACCCCGAGAAGAGCTACATCAAACGCGTGATCGCATTACCCGGCGATCGACTGCGGATAGACCATGGCCAAGTCTGGCTCAACGGCAACCTTTTGCCCGAGGGATATGTGCCGGAGAAGTACCGCGATAGGCGCTCAATGGCGGAGATGATTGTGCCGGACGACAGCTACTTTATGATGGGGGATCACCGCTCGATTTCATCGGACAGCCGTGAATTTGGCCCTGTGGAACGGGAGCTCGTGTATGGCAAGGCCGTGTTTGTCTATTGGCCGGCCAAGGATGCAGGAGTTGTGCGGTAAACAGACGTCTTTTCCACGGGAGACCGCCACCATCGAAACCTGCTAGAATCTATTGAAATGTTCCATCAATTATTGGAGTCAACTACCTACAGATAACAAATAACTTACAAGGTTCAAGAGTTGCGAGAAGTGATATCATTGACAGTTTTGTTCCACAAATTTTCCACAAACATGCCGATCGGCGCGACACTCGCACCAAGACACGAATCCGAAAAGATGTGGCAGGTTTTCGGGGCAGAGATTCGGGAAGGGAACTAGGCTGCTCGGGGCATGAAGAACTTCGCGTACATGGCGTCAGCAGTGGACTCAGGAATGCGGATCGACGTGTACCCGCGCTTGTGCATCGTCTCTGGTCTGACGATCATGAGCACCCCACCGAATTCTTCGCACAAACGACGAACAGTGTTCGCCGAGCAGTGCCAGCGCTTCCCGAGTTGTTCTGGGGTGTAGTGCTGTTCGAGGGTGGTCTTCACGATAAGCATCTAAAGGTATCTACCAACGAGATCGCGATTCTGCGGGTTTTCCTATGAAGATTTCCGAAAATATTTTCGCCGCTCTGCCCAGCGCCGCGAAATGTGCCAAAATTCCCACTCTGCGCCACCCATTAGGCGCATGCGGCTGCTGACGATGTCGAAGCGCTCCAGTACCCTCAGCGTGGCCATTACGTCCAGGGCGATCTGCAGTACCAGGGCGATCTCGGGAACTGTGTGCCGCTCATCATCCGTCATATACAGAAGCATGCGTCGCTCATTCGTGGTCAGCAAGGCGGTGATCCGGGCGCTGATGGTTCGCTTGTCCGTAGTGGTCATTGCAGTACCCCCAAATATGTACTACCGCCGAACCGGCATTTTGGGGACTCCCTGCCTGTTTTTGACCTCCCCAGAGGCGCAAGGTGAGGTCGGGCGGTTGGGTAAGGGATCTCGACAGCCATCCCGTTGAGGGTCGTATTGAAGCCGAGCAAATCATCGCATGCGTCGATCGGGCGTGGGTTGCATCCCGCTGGTGCCGTCAGCGCTGTCTGCTTCGCAGCTACAACTGCATCATCGAGCTGGATTGTTTTGGACAATTCCCGATCGACTCGGCCGCGTATGTGACCGTGGCCTTGATGACAGAGGTTCCGAATGAACGCGGTTCGCCCGCTACAGCTCACGTCGAGATTTCGCGGGTTTTTCCCGAAGATTTCTGTGGAAATCCAGGAATTATTTGGCCGAACGTCCTTAATTTCGCATTGGCGGCTGGCCCTCGGCGCCAAAAGAGATGATCTGGGGCACCGCTGCCTCAAATTCGCTTTGCGCCTCGCAGAATCATGCGCATTTTCTTGCAGGAGAAAACCGCGAAATTCCTCTCCCAGCCCTATTACATAATGTGCCCATTTTTTGGGCGCAGGGAGAAAGTATGACTGCGACAACAAAGACAGCGCAGGAAGAAGTCGCGACAACGGTTGCGACTTCTTGCCATGCAGACCCGGACGCTCTCAAGAGAGAGTTCCACAAACTGAACTCGGCAGAGGAACACGTGAAGCTCGTTGTCCCTGCCTGCCCGGCCCTCAGCAAGGGATCGCGTGACCTTGTGCCGGTCCTCAGTGAGATGCAATCTCTGTCGTCTCAACGAGGGAATGCGTCGAGCACTGACAGAGCCATAGTCGGTTCTGACGCGACCACCGACACCACGTACCTCATCCCAACGGAGGTGAGCCATGTCATATGAACGCCTGGGACTACTTTCGGACGTCGAACCCGTGCTCCACAAGCACGGGTATTCGACGGGGGACTGCGCGGTGTTGTTTGCGATCGCCGACAAGGAGAGCACCAACCTCACCAAGGAAATCGATGTGGGCACCCTCGATGCATATAGTAAGGAGGGACTTGATGCTTGGTGCTGGGCCAGTGCCGGATACATCGCTTGGAAGAAGGGCCTCGGGGAGCGGTCCGTCCGGGAAACTTTGAAGAAGGCAGAATTGGATGGCCTGATTGATGTCCGTCGTCGCACAAGGGTCCGAGGAGGCGTAGAGAAGCGTAGCTTCAATGGCACGGACTGGCGCCGCATCAATTTGCCGGCATTCCAGGCGCTGGAACGGGAACTGCCGACAGTGGCTCTTGAGTTGGATGAATTTGTTCACCAACATGGGAAGAAGCCGACGATTTCCCGGCTGGACTTCGCGCCGTTTCTGAGACCGGAGGACATCCCGCTCGGCGATAAAGAGTGGGGGGATTCCTACGTAGAAGGATTGCGCAGTGCCGATGGCGCAAAGGAATCATCTTATCCGAACAAGTATGCCCGGGACACATCCTTGGTTTACATCCGGAGTCTCCTGAATGCGGAGGGATGGATACTACAACCTTATATGGACGTTGGCTCTACAGGTATCGTTCCCTGCATCCATTTGGAGTATGTGGGCCAGAGTAATGCGTCTGAGCGCGTGGAGGACGGCCGCGAGGAGCAGTTTCGGGAGTTTTCGCCGAGATCTATGAAGCATGTAGATACGAACTTGAGCCGTATCCTCCACTCTAATAACGACTGTAAGCTCCCGTGCAAATCTGTATTCGAACGTGACGCCTCTTTGGACTACTTGGTCTACAAGTTAGGCACATCTGACTGGAGCTGCACCAAGATCGTCATCAAGTATATGGAATTAGGCGATCTTCCTGCAGTTCTGGTGCACAGGAAGAGCATGGCGACTTCAAATCCAGCCAAAGATGAATTCCCCATAACCCAGGCGGAGACGGTCGAGTCTTCTGTGCTCGTTGAATATGACGAGCGAGATGAATTTGAAGATATGACCGCCTGAGGATTTAGGTTGCTGCCAAAGAGCCATTCAAGGCCGAGAGTGCGAGGTTTGCACTTTCGGCCTTTCTCTTTGATGCTATCTACACGTCGCCGGCTTGCGCGTGAGTTCCCCCACTCTGCAGCTTTATTTAGGAGGATAGGTATTAGGACCAGTTCCTAGCCTGCATCATTCGTGAAGGTTCTGTGCGCGTAGTTTTTAGCGGCATGCGATCGCCGAAGACGAGGATGGCAGCGTGAAATTGTTGTGCGGGAGGTATCGGAGAGTCTTCTAGGAGTGCGTGCGCAGCGCAACGGCGGTTTTCGGTCGCGGCTTTCCCCGGTCGTCGGTTTGATCGGTCAGAGATGGGCGTCTTTGGGTGGTGCGGGGTCGACCTACCCCGGCGAAGCTCCCAGTTCCATCGCCATGTGTCGAAAGGCCGCCAGAAACGGGAACGATTGCGGCAGGTGCAGGACTATGCGCCGCACCGATGTCACTACCCGCGCTCCCAGTTTCAAGAAGCGTTCCCGCAGTGTCCATGCCTGCGCCCGAGCGCAGTTGGTGCCCGCGGCAGACAGGCGCAACTCCTGCATCAGCACGTAGGCCGCGGCGGTCAGCAGCACGCGGAACTGGTTGGCCCAAAACCGACTGCAACTGGTGCGATCGATCTGAAGAGCGTGCAACTCCTTGATCCGGTTCTCGATTTCGCCACGCCGGCAATAGACCTTTTCATAGATCCATTGCGGACTCTGCCGCATGTTGGTGATCACGAAGCGTGGATTGTCTTTCGGCTCCTTGCCCTCCGCTTGCACCACCTCAGCCTTGATGATCATGCGACGTTCCCGTCTCCAACTTCCCGCTGCATAGTCGGCTTCGCCGTAGACATGCTCGGTGTGGCCCGTAACTCCGACAAGGATGCGGGCGTACTGCATGCCCTCTTCGGCCTTGCGTTATAACACCGCATTGCTGGCCATCGCCACCACATATTCGACGTTCAGCTCGGCATCTAGGAATTCAAGCAGAGCGGGATGCGCAAAGCCGCCATCCAGACGAACGCGGATGCGAACCTTGGGAAACGAGCCGCGAATCATGCCCATCAGCCGACGCAGGATGCCCACCGCGCCCGCGCTCGCCGTCACATTGCCGGGACGCAAGACGGCCGCGCACAGATACTGCTCAGCCTCGTCGTTGAAGGTGACGAAGCCCATCTACGAGGCTCTGATGCGGAGCCAACTGCGATGACATCGAAGCCTGATGTTCAAGTACCCCTAACTCTGTCCCCTCCAAAACGCCGGCCAAATGAGGTTCCGTAGCCCACGCGGCCGTTGCAGTCGAAAATCGGCAGATAGCTCCGAAACCTCTGTTTTAGGCCCTCTGGAGGATTTTTCCGCCCAGCAAGTCCTTCCACAAGCGACCAGGCGGGGTCGGTGGGTGCGGGGTGAAGGGTTAGTACCCCCGCTTTCGCCACCGCGGTGGCGTACCCCAAACCTTTTGCCGAGGCGGCTAGGGCTTACAAAGGGTTGCCTGTTTGTGGAGCGGTTTGCGGACTGCAGAGCAATTCCTCCGAACAAAGCGGTCTCTGCTACGCGGAATTCCTCCAATAAACGTTGGGGGTACCGGCTTGGTTCGCCGGAAGTTGTAACTCAATAGTGACCATCGCCGGGGCCCCTCAATTGTCGTGCGACAATGTCGTCCGAGTATTCTCTGCGATTAGTCGATCTAATTCGGTGACGGGCTGGATAGGTCCAGAGATATTCTCGCGATCGATCTGAATCCCGGCGCCCCGCCTCATGGATCTGAAAGGGGTGCGGCCCTTTTGGACCAGGCATACGCAGCTTCTACGTGCTGTGGTCAGGGTTTCCCCTGCGCCGTGATTGGGGGCACGCAGTGGCCGCAGCGGCGGGGATGAGCCGGGAGCATTTGTCGAAGCGATACAACCACCTCTTCTCAGCGTGGCTGTGACGTATGCCAGACCTTTTGATCCCCAAAGTGAGGGGGCATACATCACGCACGTAGCTTCACTTTTAGGGGTACAAGGCATCGAGCAGTTTGCAGAACAAAAGAGTTTCAAACCTGGAGGTCTAAAAAAGGCAGGACGCTATCCAGGGATGAGGTGGTGGACACCGATGGCAGGTCGTGTCGCCGTTTCGCACAACTGGTGCCTGGCGATCTTCACCGCCTAGGTTTTCGTTCGTTGAGCGTTCCATTTTTCAAGGAATGCGGCGAATTTCTCATCCCGCGTTGGCTGCAGCATCGGAGCGGACTTGCCGGGATTCGGCACGGAACGCGATGACGGCTCTGCCAGTGCCTTGATTGAGAGCGCAATTCTCTTCGCTCGTGTATCGACGCTGAGCACCTTCACCTTGACGATCTGGCCTGCTTTCACTGCTTCGGACGGCTCCTTGATATAGCGGTTGGACAGCTCGCTGATGTGGACAAGTCCATCCTGGTGAACTCCAATATCGACGA
>OBLU010002639.1_pt1 | contig 16412 bp, 18 predicted proteins | sample 1518681 | NCBI WGS metagenome assembly OBLU01 (sample SAMEA3539304, study PRJEB22396) | soil metagenome | biome: tundra; feature: field; material: soil | place: USA | collected 2010-05 | depth 0.15 m | reverse complement strand
GCGGCGTCCTGAACCACGCCCGGAAGATAGCGCCACACGGCCTCGAGGATCGTCAGCGCGGCCGCCTCGCCGCCGGAAAGGACGAAGTCCCCGAGAGAGATCTCCTCATCGAAGAGGGCCGCCGACCGCGTGCGCTCATCGATCCCCTCGTAACGGCCGCAGACGAGCGCGACGCGCGGGCGCACCGCGAGCTCCTTGGCGCACGGAGTGTCGAAGCGCCGGCCCTGGGGCGACAGAAAGACGACGTGCGGCGGCGGCGCGCCCGCCTCGCTCCGCAGCGCCTCCACCGCCGCGAACACCGGCGGCGCGGTGAGAACCATGCCCGGACCGCCCCCATAGGGCTCGTCATCGACCTTGCGGTGCGCGTTATCCGAAAAATCGCGAAGGTCCACGAGGTGGACGTCGAGAATTCCCTCCTCCACGGCGCGCCCCAGCAGAGATTCTCCGAGCGGCGAGACGAAATAGCCGGGGAACAGCGTGACGACGTCGAACCGCACGCGCCGAGCCTAGTCCAGGAGGCCCGGTGGCGGATCGAGGACGATGCGCTTCCGCGCCACGTCGACCGAAACGACGATCGGGTGGGCGAACGGCACATCTCGTGCACCGCGCGGCGTTTCGACGACGAGAAGAGGGCGGCCACCGACGTCCGCGAGCTCCTTCACGACGCCGAGCGGCTCGCCCGCCCGGTCCAGAGCTTCGCACCCCTCGACTTCCCAGTGGAAGACGAAGCCATCGGGCCTGGCCGCGACCTCGTCGCGTGAGACGGACAGATCGAAGTTCCGAAGCGACTCGGCGGCCTCGGAACCTGCGATTCCCTCGAACCTCACGAGGGCCCGGCCGCCGTGCGGGCGCACGGTCGCGATTCGGGCGTCGCGCGTCGCTCCGTCGGGGCCCGCCAAGCGCACGGCGAGCCCTTCGCGGAATCGCTCCGGAAAGTCCGTCAGGACCTCGATGGAAACTTCTCCGAGGAGTCCATGCGGCCTCACGACGCGGCCGATGACGATGCGGTCGTCCGGCGCGTTCCCCATCGAGCTCTTCCGCCTCTTTCGGCGCTCAGGCCTTCTGGGCGATCAGGCGCTTGATCGTGTCCGACGCGCTCGCGCCCTTCGCGATCCAAGCCTTTGCCTTGTCGCGGTCGAAATCGAGGAGCGGCGGGTTCTTCGTCGGGTCGTAGTGGCCGAGCTCCTCGACGATCTTCGCGGTGGGCGTGCGGCGCCCGTCGGAGACGACGATGCGGTAGGCCGGAGCGTTGGTGCCGCCGACGCGGCGCAGACGGATCTTGAGCATGACGATTCCTTCCGTTTCCCTAAGACGACGAGGTCAGCCGCGCATCCGCGCGGCACCCTTCATCATCTTCTTCATCGACAGATATTGCTTGAGGAGCTGGTTCACCTCGGGCACCGACGTGCCCGAGCCCTTCGCGATCCGTTTCTTGCGGCTGCCGTCGAGGAGCTTCGGGTCCTCGCGCTCTTCCGGGGTCATCGAGTCGATCATGGCCTCGAGGCTCTTCGTCGCGTCCTCGGGAATCTCGAGATTCGCGAGCCCCTTAAGGGGCCCGATTTTCGGCAAGTGTCCGAGAAGCCCGCCCAGCGGGCCCATCTTCTTGAGCTGCGTCATCTGCTCGCGGAGATCGGTCAGCGTGAACGTGTTCTTCCGCAGCTTCTCGGCGGTACGGAGAGCGGCGGCCTCGTCGGCCTCGGCCGACACCTTCTCGATGAGCGTCAGAACGTCGCCGAGCCCCAGGAGCCTCGAGGCCGCACGATCGGGGTGAAACAGCTCCAGCTCTTTCACCTTCTCGCCCGTGCCCACGAACTTCAGCGGCTTGCCGACGACCGTCGCGATCGAAAGCGCGGCGCCCCCCCGGGCGTCTCCATCCGTCTTCGTGAGGATGACGCCGGTGAGCGGCAGCTTCGCGCCGAAGGCCTCCGCCGAGCGCACCGCATCCTGGCCGGTCATCGCGTCGGCCACGAATAGGATCTCGTCCGGCTCGGAAGCGTCGCGAATCCGGCCTATCTCGTCCATCAGGGCCTCGTCGACGTGCAGGCGCCCCGCCGTGTCCACGATCGCGACGTCGTATCCGAGGAGCTTCGCGTCCTTCACCGCGGCCTTCGTGCGTACGACCGCGTCCGGCTCGCCTTTCGGATCGAACGCCATGAGGCCGTTCTCCTTCGCGAGTGTCCGGAGCTGCTCGGTCGCCGCCGGGCGCTGCGCGTCCGCGGGCACGAGGAGCACCTGCTTGCGAAATGAGGTCTTCAAGTGGAGGGCCAGCTTCGCGGCCGTCGTCGTCTTGCCCGAGCCCTGGAGACCCACGAGCAGGATCACGGAAGGTCGCTTCTTGAGCGCAAGCGGCGCCTGCTCGCCCCCGAGGACGCGGGTGAGCTCGTCCCTTACGATCTTGATGACCTGCTGGGCCGGAGAGAACGAGGTCAGCACTTCCGAGCCGACGGCTTTCTCCCGGATGCGGGCCGTGAAGTCCTTGACGACCTGGAGGTTGACGTCGGCCTCGAGAAGAGCCGTCCGGATCTCCTTGAGGGCCTCGTCGACATGAAACTCCGTCAGGTGGCCCTCGCCACGAAGTTCCTTGAAGATGCGCTGGAGACGATTCGAGAGGGAGTCGAACATGGGCCGGGCCGTGAAGTCTAGCAGGCCGTGCCCCCGCGACCAGGCGAGGCTCAACTCGCTCAGGGGCTTGACAGAAGGCACGATTCCCGTATCCTCTACGTGAAGCTCGAGGCGGAACCATCCGTCTAGTTGGTGATTGTGCTCTCGAAAGACGTCCCTCGAGTCCCGAACTTTTTCCCCCTCAGACAGGTCTTCAACGACCTGATCGATCACGCAGCAAGGAGTACCCCGAAATGAAGAAGCTCACGTCCGCCCTCGCCCTCGTCGCCCTCGCCACCTCGCTCGTGGCCTGCAGCAAGCCCGAGGAGAGGAAGCCCGAAGTCAAGGCAGAGGCCCCGAAGGTCGTCGAGGAAACCTCCAAGACGACCACCACGAGCACGACGAGCACCGCCCCCGGTGCCGCCACGGCGACCACGGCCTCCACGACCACCACGACGTCCACGACCACGACGACCTCCGCGCCCGCCACGAAGTAAGCGGCACTTCAACCGCGACGAGACGCCCCGGCGATGCCGGGGCGTTTTTCTTCGGAGGACTCGATGAAAAGCTCGCCCCTCTCCTGCGCCGCTCTCCTTCTCGCGCTCGCCCTTTCCCCGGCAGTGGCGGCGGCGGACACGATCTCGTCGACGGACTCGTTCCTTCCGGCCGTGCACATCAATGGCTCCTCGGGTGTCTTCCGGACCGACGTCACGATCTTCAATCCGGATCCGGCCGTGGCCGCGGTCGTCGATCTGTATTACACGGAAGCCGACCGCGACGGGACGGCGGCGAGGGCATTCACGGAGCTTCCCGGCAATCTCGGACCGCGCGCCTCGGTGACGCTCCCCGACGTCGTGCTTTTGACTTTCGAGTACAGCTCGAGCTACGGACTTCTCGAGGTCAAGAGCTCCTCCGCGACGCCGGTTCTCGTCACGAGCAACACGTACAACATGGCCGGCGCCGTGGCCGGCACGTACGGCCAGTTCTCGCCCGGCCAGCCGTCGAGAAACGCGATCGGCTTCGACAACTCGGCTCTGGGCGTCCTTTTCGTCACCGGAATCTCCAATGACCCGAGCCACCGGACGAACGCCGTGGTCATGAACCCGACGGGGATCTCCCTCGAGGCCGGTGTCCAGCTCCTGGATGCCGCCGGCAACCTCTTCAAGACGGTCCTCGTCACGGTCCCTCCCTACTCGCTCCACCAGCTCAACGACATCTTCAACGTCGACTTCGCCTCGGCGTCTCCGCCTGAGGGCGGTCCGTGGCGTCTCAACGTCTTCGTCAACCTCGCCAACGGGGCGCGTGCGCTCTGCTATGCGACCGTGACCGACCTGCGCACCGGCGATCCCTATCTCCTGACCGGCCAGCTCGCGCGTCCGTAAAGAGGCGTTCGTCCTGCGCGCTCTTCTCGTCGACCTCGGGAACGTTCTCGTCCGTTTCGATCACGGCCTCACGCTGCGCCGGATCGAGGCGGCGACGGGCGTCCGCGCCGAGATCCTGCGCCTCCACCTCTTCGGCCCTCTCGAGCGCGAGTTCGATCTCGGCCGGATGTCGGCAGACGCATTCTTTCGCGCGGCCGAGCGCGCGGCCTCTCTTCCTCTGCTCGACGACGCCGTCTGGATCGAGGCGTGGCGAGACATTTTCAGGCCGGTTCCGTCTGCCTTGGCCGCGCTTCGACGTCTCGCGGAGGACGTCACGCCCATCCTCATCTCGAACACGAATACCGTGCACTGGGACGGCGTCCTCCGCGTCGCGCCGGAGCTGACCCGCCTCGTTCCGCTCAGGGCGCTCTCCTTCGAGGTCGGAGCCGCCAAACCCGAACCCGCCCTCTTCCACGCGGCCCTCGCGCGCGCCGGAGCGCGGCCAAGCGACGCGCTCTACGCCGACGACCGGCCCGAGCTCGTGGAGGCGGCACGCGCGATGGGGATCGACGGCTTCGTCGTGAGGAACCCGGACGCGTTCGCGGATGAGCTTCAGCGCCGCGGTTTCCTCGCGCCGGGGTCCGTTCCGCTGCAATCCCTGCCCGCGCAGTTCGGAGGCACCGCGTCACCCCTTTTCGTCCAGGGCCTCGAGGAGTTCCGGGCGGGACGCTTCTTCGAGGCCCACGAGGCGTGGGAGCTGCTCTGGAAGGACAGCGCAGGCGACGACAAGCTCCTTTTCCAAGCTCTCATTCAGCTCGCGGCGGCGTGCGTCCACATCGGGCGCGGCAACGCCGCGCCGGGGAGACGCCTGCTCGCCCTCGCGAAGTCAAAGCTCGATCGATTCGGCGATGACAAGGCAGAGGTCGACGTGCAATCTCTTAGAAGGGAAATCGGGTCAGCTCTCGCGGAGGCTCCGGAGGCCCTGCTGCGGGTCGATCTGCGCGGCCGGTTTCCAATCTGACGGCCCGGACGGCGGCCCCCATTCCTTTCTAAGAAAAATCTCTTTCTTCCTCCTGCGCCCTGGGGAGGATGCCCGTGGCGCGCACCGCGACTTCCGCGAGGAGCGTCCCGTCGGGCCCGCGGCTCGTCGCGCCGTGAATCCCCCGCCGCCCGACGCCCAAGCACGCGACCGCCTCCGCCACGCGACCGAACGTGCCGCGGGGTCGCGACCATCCCGCCGCCGCCTCTTCGAGCACGTCTCGGTATGCTTCCGCAATGCGTTCGGGCCGCCGGGGCACCGCCCACGCGGCTGCCGCGCATCCGCGCTCGAGGGCGAGATCCTTTTCGAACGCGAGGCGCTCCATCGCGCGCGCGAGACGCGCAACCTCGTCTCCGCCGATCGGGATCTTCTCGGCGAACGAGGCGGGCAGCTCGCGGAACCAGCCGGTGTCCGAGACGAGGAGAGGGAGCCCGAAGCCTGCGAGGCGGCAGACGGCGTGCGACGTCTCTCCCATCGTGGGGTATCTCAGGTTGACGGCGAACGTTGCCGCCGAGGCCGCACGCCAGAGGTCCTCTTCGGAGAGATAGCCCCCGAACGTCACATCCGCCTCGAGGCCGTTGTCCCGCACGAAGGACCTGAGGTCGTCGTCCTCCGCCACCGCTCCGCCTACGAAGAGAAACGGCCGGCGCTCGGGCGGGAGCGACGCAAGCGCCTCGAGGATCTTTCCGATGCGCTTGGCCGGCGACACGATTCCGAGCGTGATGCCCACCGGCCGGTCTCGCGGAAGGCCGAGCGCCACGCGCGCCTCGAAAGGTGGCGTGCGCGGGGCGGGCGCGACGTGCTGCGGGATCGTGAGGGCTCGGGTGCCCGGGCACTCGCCGAGAATCGCGCCGGTCACGAGCGCCGAGTGCGCGACAACCGCGTCGGCCGCACGGATCACTCCGGCGGACATCGGGTAGAGCCACGGGTCAAGGTCCCAGACGGGAACCAGCGGGCCGTGTCGCTGCCTCTCGGCAAAGGCCCTTCCGCGCGCGCCGTGCGCGCGTTCGAGCTCACGCGCGTAGTCCTCGGCGCGGCCGCGCGTCAGGTACGCCGCCGCAAAAAGGTGGTGGAGGACGAACTCGTGGAGAACCACCACGGCGGGAGTCCGGCGTTCCGGATCGAAGAGCGCCTCGACAGACGGAGCGTGCAGCGGGTCGTTGCCGATCTGGACGAGGAGGACGTCGTGGTCGGCCCGGAGTGCCTTTTCCGCATCGCCCGGTTCGTAGGAAACGGCGGAGAGAGAAGAATTCTTAGAAAGTGAAGAGAAGATCTCGGCGTCGTAGTCGGCGATGCCGGAGCGAGTGGGCGGGAACGGGCCGATGAAACCGATGGAGAGCGGCCGTTTCCCGGACTGAGTGGTCACCGGATCCCGCCCGCCTCAAGCAATGCCGTTACGGCGTTTTCCCAGCGGATCTCTCTGACCCTTTCAAAGCCTCTTTCTCCGAATTCCGAAGCCAATCGGTGATTCTCGAGGAGCTCCGCCACGGCGGATCCGAGCGCGGCCGCGTCCGGCGCGACGACGCGGCCGTTCTCCCCGTCGACGACGAACTCCAGCGGACCGCCCGAATCCGCGCACGTCACGACGGGTTTCTTCGAAAGAAACGCCTCGAGAGCGATGTACCCGTAATCCTCGTCCGCCGGGGGAAAGACCACGGCGCCGCATGTCGCATAGAGGTCGAGAAGGTCGTCGTCCGACGCGCGGCCGGCGAATCGCACCGCGGCGCCGCTCTTTGCCGCCAGGGCCTCCAGGCGCGCGCGGTCTGGCCCCTCCCCAACGATGACGAGCGGGAACTTCCCCGCCGCGGCCGCGGCGATCGCGAGGTCCACGCGCTTCCAGGAGTCGAGCCGGCCAGCCACGAGCGCGAAGCCCTGCGACGCCTCGCACCTGTAACGGCCCGCGAGCGGCGGCGGGTGATAGAGCGCCTCGGCCTTGAGCCCGTTGAACCGGGAAAGCCGGTCGGCGGTGTTTCTCGCGTTCGTGAAGATCTTCCGCGCCTCCGAAAGGCCCGTGCGGTCCGCTTCAGCGATCAGCTCGCGCCAGCGCGTGTCCTCGGGCGAGGCGGTGAAGTCGCTCTGCTCGGTGCCGAAGCGGTCGTAGGCCTGTCGGAACTGGTGGATGAGCCAGACGACCTTGTTCTCGTGCCGGACGAGATAGGACGGAAACTTCATCGGGATCACGAGATCGATGCGCTTTCCGTCGGCCTCCGACACGTCGAGAAGCCGCCACGCGAGCGCCGACGTCAGGATCTCGGCTCGCGGGTACCATTTAAACGGAAGGCGCACGAGCTCGGCCTCGTGCCCGAAGGCCGCAATCTCGCGCACGAGGCCTTCCGCGTGACGCTCCGCGCCGCCGGACGCGAACGGCACCTGCGCGGTGCAGACGAGGACGCGCGCCATCGGGTTCTTACTTCACGCCCGTGACGGCGTAGTCCTGCGGCGCGAAGAGAAGGCGCGCGAGCGGCGCGAAGCGCGGGTCGTCCGCGAGGCCTGCGGGCAGGCCTTCCGACTCGGGCACCGGAGAGCGCCAGTCCACGGCGACGTCTCGAAGCCCGGACGCCGTGAGGAGCTGCGCGAGCGACGGAGCGGGCACCGGCCGCACGTGCGTGAGGTCCATCCAGAACCAGCGCATCGCGTACACCGACTCCGGGTTCACGGTTTCGAAGAGGACGCGGCCTCCCGGAGCGAGCTTGCGCACGGTGAGCTCCACGAGGTCGAACAGCGAGGCCGGCGGCATATGCTCGACGACCTGGAATGCCGTGATGCCCGCGAGCGAGGAGTCCGGCTTCGAGCCGAGCCACGCGAAGAGGTCGGCGGCCTCGACCGCAAGGCCTTTCTCTTTCGCGCGCGAAACCATGAGCGGATTCGCGTCACAGCCGATTCCCGTCACGCCTTCCGCCTTCAGGGCTTCGAGAAACTCCCCCCGGCCGCAGCCGAGATCGGCCACGGGCCGCGTCGCGCCGCGGAATCGCGCGGCGTCCTTCGCCTGGCGCACGCGGATCTCCGCCTCGCTCCCTCGAAAGTGCTCCTCGAAGTCCATGTAGAGTCCCGCGCGAAGCGGATCGTCGGGCCGCACCGTTGCGCCGCGAGCCCTTTCTGTATCGCCCCTCCCAACACGCGGGGGAGAGCCCGTAACATTCTGCAAGTCGCTTCGAAGGGAGGACCATTCGAGCTTGAGAGTACGCAGGCCCTCCGAGGCGGACTCGATCTTCCCTGCCAGCGCCACTTTCTCGGCCTCTTCCCGTTCCTGCCTCCGGGCCAGCGCCTCGAAGCGCTCGTCGCGATCCTTCTCGAGCGCATCCAGCCGCCGCTGGCTCGCCGCGGTTTCTCGGCCCGCGTCCTCGCGCGCCTTCGACTCGCGGCCGAGACGCGCCGAGAGCCCGGACAAGTCGGCGACGGCTCCGTCCAGTCGCGCCGCAGCGTCCGCGGCGAAGCCCGCCGCTGCCTCCTCTGCGCGCCGTACGCCCTCCCGCGCCTCCGCGGACGCCGCCGCGAGATCGCGCAACCCCGCCTCCGTCTCGAGGAGCGCCCCGCGCAGGGCCTCGAGAAGCGCGGAGTTGAACGTCGTCTGGTCGCGCGTGACGATCCTCAGGATGCGCAGGAGAGTGGCCTTCACCGGCCGCAGCGCCGCGCCGGCCGGGAGAACGGGCGACACGAAGCGCCCGGCGTTTTCCATCATGGCCCGCGGTCCCACGTAGGACGGGACGCCCGGCGCCGAGCCGTGTCGGGTCGCGGCAACCCCCAAGGGCCCGAGACCCGAACCGGAGAATGCCGAGAGCGACGCGATCTGCCCCGCGAGCTCGGCGGCCAGGGCCGCGACGTCGCGCTTCGCCGCGTCCTCAGGCTTGCCGCTCATGTCTCGACTATATTAAGCGCGAATGAACGGAAGGAGATTCAGGGAGAAGCTCAGGAGCGCGGCAGCCCGCTACGACCATCTGATTCCGTGGTTCGTGCTCTTCCTCGTGGTGGGCGCCACGGCGGGCATCCTTCAGGTCCTCATCGTCAAGCTGCTGCGCTGACGCGCGCGTCGCGGGCGAGGGAACGGAGAACGCGGACGAGCATCAGCCCCACGGCCAGCGCCATCGGGCCGATGAAGACGCCGAGAAGCCCAAAGGCCGGCAACCCGCCGAAGACGCCCAGAAAGACCATCAAGGTCGACAGTTCCGTGTCCTTGCGGCCGATGAGGAGCGGCCTGAGGAAATTGTCTGCAAATGTGGACGTCACGGTCACGTTCCAGAGCAGGAAGAAGATCGCCATTCCCGTGCGCCCCTGGACGAAGAGCGCGATGAGGCCCGGCAGCCAGACGATGGCTGTGCCCCCGATCGGGAGGAGAGAAAGAACCCCCATCGCGACTCCCGCGAGGATGACCGAAGGGAAGCCCGCGATCGCCCACGCGATCCCGCCGGAAGCGCCCTGCACGACGGCGCACACGAGCGAACCCTTGAAGATGGACTCCATCATCCCGCCGAGCGACTGGATGATCCGATGGCGCTCGGCGTCCTCGATCGGGAGGAGGTCGCTGATCGCCTCCGCCATGCTCTCACCGTCGACCAGCAGAAAAAAAAGCAGGAAGAGCGTCAGAATGAACGTGAGAACCACGTCGAGGAAAGACAGCACGACGTCCCCGCTCTTGGCGGCGAGAAACGCCGAGGCCGTCGTCACAAACTCAGCTCCCTTCACCTGAAGCTCGTCGGACGAAAGGCCGGTATGAAGCTCGAGCCACGTGAGCACTCTCCCGACACCGGGCACGGAGATCACATCGGCGAAGGAACGCAGCTCGCGCGCGCGGAGCTTCTCCGCAAGAGCCGTGACCGCCGTAGAGGCCTGAGTCACGATCGCGGTGCCGAGGAGGACGGAAGGGAGCAGGACGACGAGCCCCGCGCAAATCGAGAAGGCGACCGCCGCGAAGGTCGTGCGGCCGGGAAGGCGCGCCTTCAGGCGGCGCCAGAGGGGCCAGAGCGCGACGGCAAGGATGACGCCCCACGCGATCGCGGTCAGGAACGGTCTGAGGACGACGAGGCACAGAACCCCCGACCCAAGCAGGACGACGGCGAAGAACCCGAGCTGATAGGGAGAGGCTTGGGCGCGCGTGGTCATCGGAAAGCGGATGATACGAAATGCCTTGGTAGACTGAACGGTCATGCGGCCTGCCGCCTCGCGCGCTCCGCGCCGGCCTCCCCCGCCCCTTCCCGGCGACTCCGCCGGCCTTTCGAGGGCCGCGGTCGATTCCGCGCGCATTCACGGGTTCGCGGCCGCAGGGATTCTCGCGTCCGCCCGGCCGGTCTCGTTCGAGAGATATCGGGGGTGGCTCGCACAGGGGCTTCACGGAGAGATGGCCTATCTCGAGCGCGATGCCGCGGCGCGCTCGAGCTTCGACGCGATCCTTCCCTTCACGAGGTCGGTCATCGCCGTCGCACGCGCGATTCCGGCGCGCGGCCCTGGAAACGTGGCGAAATACGCGCGAGGCGAGGACTACCACCATGTGGTGCGCCGCCACCTGAAGGCCGTCATCGAGGATCTGCGCCCCCTCGCGCCCCGGGGCGCTCATTTCCGCGTCTGCGTCGACACGGCGCCTCTTCTCGAGCGCGAGATCGCCGCGCGCGCCGGCCTCGGGTTCCTCGGCAAGAACGGCCTTCTCGTCGTGCCGGGCCTCGGCTCGCACGTGGTCCTCGGCGAGATCCTGACGGACGTCGCGCTCGCTCCGACCCTCGTGCCGGGCGACCCGGGCGCGGACCGCTGTGGAACGTGCACGGCCTGCATCGACGCGTGCCCCACGGCCGCTTTCGTCGCGCCGCGCGTCCTCGACGCCCGCAAATGCGTCGCGTATCTCACGATCGAGAAACGGGGACCTTTCACGGCGGCCGAGGAGGCCGCCCTCGAAGGCCGCCTCTTCGGTTGCGACGTCTGTCAGGACGTTTGCCCCTTCAACGAGGCCCGGGGCGCGCAGCCGACGGGACCCGGAGCGTCGCTCGATCCCGCCGAGATCCTCGCCCTCGACGCGAACGCCTTTCGCGCCCGCTTCTTCGGCTCCGCCGTCTGGCGCGCGACGCACGAAGGTCTCGCCCGCAACGCGGCCGCTGCGCTTCGCCGCGGGGTGCGCGCGTGAGCGCCACGCTTCTGGCCGTCGCCGGGATTTTCGTGCGCGAAGGCCGGCTCCTCATGTCGCGCCGTCCTGAGGGCGGCACGTGGCCCGGCCTCTGGGAGCTCCCCGGGGGCAAGGTCGAGGACGGGGAGACTCCGGAGGAAGCGCTCGTGAGGGAGTGGCATGAAGAGCTGGACGCGATTCCTCTCGGAGCCGTGCCGTTCGACTTCGGGACCGAGAGCGGCCTTGTTCCGGGACGCTCGCGGCGCCATGTGACGCTTCTTTTCTTTCGCGTACGTGGACTTCGCGGCACGCCCAGCGCGAAGGGCGTGGAGGCCGTGCGCTGGTGCCCCGCCGACGAGGCCCGGCTTCTGGCGACGCCCCCCGCCGACGCGCCCGTTCTCGCGCGCCTCGCGGCCGAAGGCGGCGGGGCGTTCCGCGATACCGGCGACGCCGAAGGCCGCGCGCTCGCCCGGGAAGCCGTCGAAAACGACTCGTTCATCGAGGGCTCCGAGGCGCTCCGGGCGCGTCGCGCCGTCACATTCGTCAAGCGCGGTTCGGCCGAAGGGCGGGACGTGCGCGGCCTTCTCGTCGCGACGCCTCACGGAGCCCGCGCCTACCGCAACGTCTGCCCCCACGCGCCCATCCCCCTCGACCGCGACGGCGAGCCGCTTCTCTCGGCCGACGGCCGATTCCTCGTCTGCCGCAACCACGGCGCCCTCTTCACGCCCGAGGACGGCCGCTGCGTGGCCGGGCCCTGCGAGGGCGATTCTCTCGCCTCGCTGCGCGTGGTCCGAAGCGGTGCGGGCTGGGCGCTCGAGGGCGGCGAGGCGTGATGAGCGGCACACTCCTTCTCGTCCTCTACGTCTTCTGCGCGGTGGCCTCGGCGTTCTTCTCCTCGGCCGAGACGGCGATCACGTCTCTCACCGACGCGGCGGTCTTCCGCATGAAAAGCTCCGGCGAGAAGAGCGCCGAGCGGCTCGAACGCCTGCGTGACGACCTCCCGCGCACGATTGGAACTCTTCTCGTCGGCAACACTCTCGCGAACGCGGCCGCGGGCTCGCTCGGCGCCGGTCTCGCGATCTCGGCGTTCGGCGAGAAGTGGGGCGTCCTCGTCGCGACGATCCTGACGTCCGTCCTGCTCCTCGTCGTCGCGGAAGTCACGCCGAAGACGCTCGCCGCGAGGAGGCCCGAGCGTCTGGCGCTCCTATTCGTCGGCCCGATGGAGTTCTTCGTGCGCCTTCTCGCGCCCGTGACGCACCTCCTTTCGGCAATCGCGCGGTGGATCCTCGGCCCGTTCGGCTCCGACGAGCCTGCGGAGGTCACGGAGGACGACGTCAAGAGCGTCATCAACCTTTCGCGGGAGCAGGGGGGAATCAAGCGCGAGGAAAGCGAGCTTCTCCACGCGGTCCTCGCTTTTGGACAGATTCCGGTGCGGGAAGCCATGGTGCCCCGCGCGCGGACCGTCCTTCTGCCCGTCACGGCGAGCTTCGAGCAGGTCGAGGCCGCGTGCCGCGAGCACCGATACAGCCGCTACCCGGTCTATCGCCAGAACACCGACGACATCGTGGGGATTCTCCACGTCAAGGACCTCTTCGACGTCTCGGACTCGGAGGAGAAGGCCTTCGAGATGGGCCGCTATCTGCGCCCCGCGATCTTCGTGCCCGAGCTCAAGCGCTCCGAGGACCTCTTCCGCGAGATGCGGCGCCGGCGGTTTCACATGGCGGTCGTCGTGGACGAGAGTGGTGCCGTGGCCGGCCTCATCACGCTGGAAGACCTCATCGAGCAGATCGTGGGCGACATCTTCGACGAGCACGACGAGCCCGCGGGCCGTCCCGAACGCGACGGCACGTCGCTCCTCGTGGAAGGGGCGTATCCTCTGACGTCGCTCGAGCGGGACCTTGGGGCCTCGTTCGACGACCCGGACGACGAGACCGTCGCCGGCTTCCTGCTCCGGAAGTTCGGGCGCATTCCGCGAGCCGGAGCCCGCACCCGGGAGGGCGATCTCGAGTTTCTCGTCGAGCGCGCCTCGCCCCGCGCCATCGAGCGCATCCGCATCCTCCACGTCCCAGCGGCCCGCTCGGCGGCGCCGGCCGACGCCCGAAAGGCCTGAACACCGTGACCGCATCTCGCCAGATCGTGACCCTCATCTCCGGCGACCGGTCGGTCGTCTCGAAGCTCTGAGGGAAGCCTTGCCCAAGATCGTCTTCCTGAACGAGGGCAAGCGCTCGCACGTCGCCGCGGGCCGAACGGTCCTCGAGGTCGCGCTGGAGCTCGGGGTCGCGATCGGCCACGTTTGCGGCGGCGGCGGCACGTGCTCGACGTGCCGCGTCGCGTGCGTTCTCAATCCCGAGAACCTCTCGCCGATCCAGCCGAACGAGATCGCGTACGAGCTCGGAGAGAACGTGCGCCTCGGCTGCCAGGCGAAAATCGAGGGCGACGTGGGCGTCCGCGTCGTGCCGATCCCGAGGGCGATCCTTGTCTAGGCCGTCCGTCCGGCGGGCGCTGCGCCGCGCGGGAGCCGACCCGCCGCCACGCCCGCCCCGTGGCGCCGGACCGCGCAATCTGGGGCGGATTCCTCCGCCGAAGATTTTCCTGCCGGGCGAGACGGAGGACGCGGGCGTCGTCGATTTCTCCGCGGTGTTCGGGCGCGTCGCCCCCGTGGAGATGGAGGTCGGCGTCGGCAAGGGCCGTTTTCTCCTCGCCGCCGCGGCCGCGCACCGGGACCGGAACTGGTTCGGCCTCGAGATCGAACCCGAGTACGCCCAGATCGTGCGCATCAAGGCCGAGCGCGCGGGGCTCTCGAACCTCCGCATCGAACGGATCGACGGAAGGGCGTTCGTGCTGCGGCGCCTCTCCCCCGGCTGCCTCGCGGGCCTTCACGTCTACTTCCCGGATCCCTGGCCGAAGAAGCGGCACCACAAGCGCCGTCTCGTGGACCCCGCTTGGGCGGAAGCCGCCGCGCACGCCCTCGCCCCCGCGTCTCTCCTCCGCGTCGCCTCGGATCACGAAGAGTATTTCGGGGTGATCGACGACGTTCTCTCGAACGAGCCGCTCCTCGAGAAGCTCATCCCGGATGAGGCGGGCGACTGGTCGACGGGAACGAGCTACGAGCTGAAGTTCCTGAAGACGGGCCGGCCGATCTACAAGGCGGTCTTTCGAAGGCGCGTGTCCGGCTCCGCGGGTTGAGTCTTCGCGGACGCCCCCGCGCGCTGGAGTGCCTCCTCGTCGCCCTCGCACGCGAGCAGCGGTTTCAGGAACCTGCGGAAATAGTCGACTCCCGAGATGAGCGCCATCGCCGTCATCACGTAAAGAGCCGCCCGTCCCGTCCGGCGCCAGAGGCCGATGTCGTCGAGCTTCCCCCCCATGATCATGAGCGAGATCCCGACGATCTGGCTCCCCATCTTCCATTTGCCGAGCCTCGAGGCGGCGATCGTGATGCCCCGGGTCGACGCGATGGAGCGCAGGCCCGACACCGCGAACTCGCGACCGATGATGATGCACACGGCCCACGCGTCCGCTTCCTGCAGGTCCACGAGCGAGATGAGCGCGGCCGAGACGAGCAGCTTGTCCGCGATGGGGTCCAAAAGGGTCCCCATCGTCGTCACTTTCTTGAAACGCCGCGCCCAGTAACCGTCCAGCCAGTCGGTCAGCGCCGCGAGGAGGAACACCGCCAGCGCGAGATACTCGCGGGCCGGGAGCTTCGTGAGCAGAAGGACGACGAGAAGCGGAACGAGGAAAATCCGGAAGAGCGTGAGCGCGTTAGGAACGTTGACGAACACCGCGACCGGATTCTAGACCCGCGCGCGCCGCGTGCCGCGCGCTGGACACGCCCGGCGCGCTCCCTGAGAATCGACTCTCTCATGGAGCTTCCTCTCATCGTCTTCGGGACCGACGGCTGGCGGGGTCAGATCGCCCGCGACCTCACCTTCGACAGCGTTCACCGGGTCGTGGAGGCGGCCGCCGCGTGGACGGTCGACGCGAAGAACACGGAACCGGGTGACCCGTGGACCCTCCCGATCGTCTTCGACACGCGCTTCCTCTCGCCGGAGCTCGCCGCCGAGAGCGCCGCGTTTCTTGCCGCGCAAGGATTCCGGGTTCTTCTCTCCGACCGGCCCGTCCCCACGCCCTGCGCCTCGTGGCACGTCGCCTCCCGCGGCCTCAGAGCCGGACTCGCCATCACCGCGTCGCACAACCCACCGCCCTGGAACGGCGTGAAGGTGAAGTCCTCGTTCGGCGGCAGCGCGATGCCCGCCACGTACGACGCCATCGCCAGCGCCGCCGGGCACCCGCTTGCCGCGCGTCCAGGAGGCCGCGTCGAAACGCTCGACCTGGCCACGCCGTACCGCGAAGCGCTCGCCGGCCTCGTCGACCTCGAAGCGATCCGCAAGGCGGGCATGAGGGTGCTCTTCGACGCCATTCACGGTGCCGCGGGAACGCTGCTCGAGCAGATCGTCGGGACCGGCCACCCGACGACCGTCGTGTCGCTCCGCGCGAACCGCGATCCGCTTTTCGGCGGCGTCAACCCCGAGCCCATCCCCGAGAATCTTGCCGCCGCGCGGGAGTGCCTCGCCTCGGGGCGTTTCGACGTCGTCCTCTCGAGCGACGGCGACGGCGACCGGCTTGGCGTACTGGACGCGCGCGGCCAGTTCGTCACGCCGCACCGCGTCCTCGCCCTTCTCGCCGAGAGCCTCACGGTCCGCGGGCGCATCCGCGGCGGGATCGCGAAGACGTTCTCGACGTCGCTGCTCCTCGACCGCGTCGCCTCGCGCCTCGGCGTGCCGCTTCACGTCACGCCGATCGGCTTCAAGCACATCGCCGCGAAAATGCTCGCCGGCGAGGTCGCGATCGGCGGTGAGGAGTCGGGCGGCCTGGGCGTCGCGTTCCACCTGCCCGAGCGCGACGGAGTCCTCTCCGCGCTCCTCGTCCTGGAGGCGATCGCGCACTCGGGCGGCTCCCTCGAGACCATCGGGGCCGGGCAGGACGCGGCCTATGGCGCGCTCGCGTACGGCCGCCGCGACCTCCATCTGCCGATGCCGGTGCTGCGCGCCTTCCTCGAGAACCTGAGGTCTGACCCGCCCCCCTCACGTTGCGGCGAGCCCGTGACTGGCGTGGACGACATGGACGGCGTGAAGCTGCTGTTCGGGTCTCGCGGCTGGCTCCTGCACCGGCTCTCGGGCACCGAGCCCATCATCCGGATCTACGCCGAGCACGAGGATCCGACTTTGATCGGAAAGCTCCTCGACGAGACGCAGGCGGAGCTCGAGAAACTCGCCAGTTGAGACCCGGTCGCTCAGCGCGCGTCGGCCAGGACGAATCCGGTTCCGCT
>OBLU010002638.1_pt1 | contig 16413 bp, 9 predicted proteins | sample 1518681 | NCBI WGS metagenome assembly OBLU01 (sample SAMEA3539304, study PRJEB22396) | soil metagenome | biome: tundra; feature: field; material: soil | place: USA | collected 2010-05 | depth 0.15 m | reverse complement strand
CCACATTTACTCCGCTGACGACTGGCTCCAATCTCGGCGGCGTGACCGTGATTGATAACGCGTCGGTGAGCACTCAGGTGCAGAACGCTACGGGAACTGGCGTGTTGGATATCACTCTGACTCCGACCTCGCTTAGTTTCGGGACGGTGACGGTTGGGCAAACAAGTTCCGTGCAGGTCGTCACGGTCATCAACAATCTGAGCACAGCGGTTTCCATCAACAGCGTGGTCGCGAGTGGTAACTTCGTTTCGACCACGGGCGGCGCTATTCCATGCGGAAGCAGTGTGCTTGCCAACAGCACTTGCACTCTGGGCGTGCAATTCAGTCCCAGCGTGACAGGGACGATCAACGGCGCGCTGACCGTCAGCTATGCTGCTGGATCGTCGCCGCAAGTCGTGAGTTTGTCGGGAACCGGGCACTAATTGCTGAGGGAAAAGTTGACGACGGCTCGCCACTTCGGTGGCGGGCCGTTTTGTTTCCGGCGCAGATTTGCGCCAGTCAGGGAAAAGCTAATTCTCTTTCTCCTTGTCTCCGCTTCGAGATTTCCCTATCGAGTCTCGTGCGTTTGTCGGCGTCTGGCTGAGCAGTTCCAGCACCGGCCCCTGACTGGATACCAAGCGTGGCTCCGTTTCGGCCACCGTGAGCCACTGTGGCGATCCTTCCCAGGAATTCTGCGGTTCTCCGCTGGCCTGCACTTCGAACACTGAGATGTTGCAGGGCACGTCGGCGTCGCTGTAATACTCCAGCCTCAATTCCTTTTCCGTGACGCTCAATCCTGTTTCTTCCAGGATCTCGCGAGCCAGCGTCTCCTCGGCCGCTTCCCGCCACTTCGAAATTCCTCCAGGCAGAGAAAGCCCGCGTCCATCGTTGCGATGGATCACAAGGATTTTATCGTCCCGCTGAATGATGCCGATCGCGGCGCGAAGTGTGCCGAACAGCGGGAACCAGCGGTAGAGCGTGAAGCAGGTGCGCGCGACCATCCAGAACATGCGGCGCTTGAAGCCATCGAGTACGGTCTGCAAGGGGCAAGTCTAGCATGCGACGCGCAGCTTCAGGAGTGAATGCGATCAAACGAAGTTGTGCCCTGCGAAGGAGCAGAGGTTAACTATGCAGAAAGATTCATCCTTGACAGGCCGCGGGATTGAACTAGAATCCTGACCCATAGGGGGAAACAAACCATGCTACGCAAACTCCGCCCACATTCTGCAAACACAAAACTTTCTGAGACTATCGACCATCGCATGAAGGTGTATTCCATGGCTGCAGCCGCCGCTGGCGTGAGCATGCTGGCGTTGGCGAAGCCCGCGCAAGCTAAAGTTGTGTACACGCCAACCAACGTAAACATCGCGGACGAAGCCCCCTACGCGCTCGATGTCAACGGGGACGGAACCACAGACTTTACTTTCGAGTTCTACGGCGCGGATCATACAATACTCCTGCTCGTGGAACTCGACGTGTCCGGCAACGCCCTTCATTGCTCTGTCGGCCAAAAATCCGAGGCAGTCGCTTTTCCTGCAGGAGCGCCCATCGGACCGGCACAGCTTTTCACCACCGCTACAACTTATGGCGGAGTCTTTATGGCCGCGGCCTTCGCCTATAGCAGGACGAGTTTCTGGGGTCCATGGGCCGGAGTCCAAAACCGTTACCTCGGCATGAAATTCCTCATTGATGGCGAGGTCCACTATGGCTGGGCGCGTTTCTCCATCGACAACTGGCGGAACAATGGTGGCAAGGTCCAGCTTACCGGCTATGCTTACGAAACGGACGTGAATAAGAAAATCATCGCTGGTGACGAAGGAACCGGCGACCGCGCTGCCGCTCCAGCTACATCCGCTCCAACGGCGCAGCCGGCGAGCTTGGGTCTGTTGGCGCGCGGCGCCGCTGCGCTGCCGCTCTGGCGAGGCGACGCAACGTTGCCTTACTAACACGCTCGTGTGAAAATGGCGCCTCCCGGAGTTTTTGCTCCCCCAGTCTCCGGGAGGCCTAAGGATTCTGTTTGGCCACTCCTAACGGAAAAGCGCTCGCAAAAAAAGTTCTGCTCATTGGCTGGGACGCAGCCGACTGGAAGATCGCAAGCCCGCTGGTTGACGCGGGCCTCATGCCCACGCTCGATGACATGATCAGCCATGGAGTCATGGGCAACCTGGCTACCCTGCAGCCGGTTCTGTCGCCCATGCTGTGGAATTCCATTGCCACCGGCAAGCGGGCGCACAAACATGGCATCCATGGTTTCATGGAGCCGGACCCGCATTCCGGCGGCGTGCGTCCGGTTTCCTCTACTTCGCGCAAAGTCAAGGCGTTGTGGAATATTCTTACGCAGCGCGGTTACAAGACCCACGTGCTGGGCTGGTTTGCGGGGCATCCTGCGGAGCCCATCAACGGCATCGCGGTCTCCGACCTTTATCCTCACGCAGTGGAGACGATCGACAAACCATGGCCGCTTCCTCCCGGCACAATCCACCCGGAAAACATGCGTGACGTCTTCGCCCGCCTGCGCATGCATCCTGCGGAGGTGACGCAAGAAGCGATTTTGCCTTTGATCCCTCGCGCCGGGGAAGTGGATCAGGAGAAAGATCCTGGCCTTGCCACTTTCTCCAAGGTTCTCGCGGAGAATTGCTCGATCCACAATGCCGCGACTTGGATTCTGCAAAACGAACCCTGGGATTTCATGGCGGTTTACTACAACGGAATCGATCACTTCTGCCACGCCTTTATGCACTTCCGGCCGCCGCGAATGGCGGGCATTCCGGAAAAGCTGTTCGATATCTATAAAGATGTGGTCGACGGCGCGTATCGTTTCCACGACATGATGCTGGAGACGCTGATCACACTTGCCGGGCCGGAGACGACTGTGTTGCTGGTCTCCGATCACGGGTTTCACTCCGATCATTTGCGGCCACGCAGCATTCCCAACGAGCCCGCAGGCGCCGCTGTGCAACACCGGCGGTTCGGCATCTTTTGCATGAAGGGACCGCACGTTAGACAGGACCAACGGATTTATGGAGCGACTCTTCTCGACGTTGCTCCCACTGTGCTGACTTTGTTCGGCTTGCCCGTGGGCGACGATATGGATGGCCGCGTTCTGGTGCAGGCCTTTGACAATATGCCCGAGATTGAGCGCATTCCGAGTTGGGAGAGCGAACCCGGTGAATGCGGTATGCACGCGAGCGATTTGCGCATGGATCCGATTGCGGCGCAGGCTGTGATTCAGCAGTTTGTGGCGCTCGGTTACATTCAGCCTCAAACCGAAGACCAGGGCAAAGCGGTTGCCAGCGCGGTTCGCGAGGGCAAATACAATCTGGCGCGCGAATATCTGGACTCGCGCCGGCCTGCGGATGCGCTGCCGTTGCTGGAGGAATTGTGCCGCGAGAATTCATCGGAAATGCACTACAGGATGCCTCTCGCGCAATGTTATCTCTCCCTCGGACGTTATCGCGATGCGAGATCGGTGATTGAAGAAGTGCTCAAAGTCGCGCCGGAGAATGCACCTACAAGTAACAGTGACGGAAAGCCAGAAGCCGCAGTTGCCGAACGTGTGGCCCGCTCGCGTCCGTGGGCTGACTGGCTGCTGGGCACCATCGACCTGGCGGAAGGCAGGGCCGATGAAGCGCTGGCCGCGCTGCTGCGCGCCGAGCAGGCAGACCCTTTTCTACCCAACTTGCACCTTCGCATCGGCGAAACTTATTTGCGGTGCAAGCGCATTGATGATGCCGGGCGCGCGTTCCAGCGTGCGCTTGAGATCGATGGAGACAGCGCGGAGGCTCACGTTGGTTTGGCCATCGTGCATCTCCGGCAACATCGGGACGAAGAGGCCGCATCGGAGGCTTTAATTGCCGTCGGGTTGCAGCACTTTTTCCCGCTCGGCCATTTCAACCTGGGCATTGCTCTGGCTCGATTGGGACAGCGCGAGCGCGCCATGCTCGCGTTTGAAACATCGCTGACCATGCTTCCAACCCTCGCGGCCGCGCACCGCTGGCTCGGTTTTCTTTACGCTCAGCCGGGCGGAGACGCCGTTAAAGCGGCGCGCCACCGTTATCTTCACGAGCAACTGCGGCGGCGACGACACGGTGTTGATCGTGCAACTCCGCAGGCGGCTAGTTGAGCAGAACGGGCTTGATCCCTACCGGAACGACGCCTCCGGAGATCGTGATCGGAGTGCTCGCGGTCGTCATGTCGCGGTATTGCGTCCATTGCGAACCTACTACCTGATTCGACGTGGTGCAGACTCCGTTGGCGCAGCTTTGGGAGGCGTCCCACATAATAAGGTACTGGGTGCCGGCGTTGGAGATGGTGCAGGACCATACTGTGCCGGTGGCTGCGCATGGAGTCACCAGAGTCGCGTTCACCAGCCAGTTGTAAGTCTGCTGATAGGAGGTCTGCGCCTCTACGGGCTCGGCCTGGGAATTGGCGTAGTACCACGCCATGCCATTGACACCGAGTGACCAGTTGAGCAGATAGAAGCGCGGCATGAACGACGCCGCCATGTCTGTGTCGGCGTAGGCGTTGATGAAGCCGGTGCTCGAGTATTGCGCTTCTCCATCCCACAGCGGCTTGGCCAGCTCCGCCGGTTGCAGGATGCTGTGAATGTTTGCGATGTACCACTGCATCGCCGATTCCGGCGTGCAGGGGGTCGGGGCCGGGCAATTGTTTCCGCTTTCGTTGCCGGGCTTCATGTGGAAGTTGATGATGTCGACCGCCGTGGCGATTGCATTCGGCGGATTGGGGCAAGGCAACTGATAGGTTTGCGGCGATTTATTGCAGTACAGTTCGTTCTGCCCGTACGCGAGAGCCGGGCCTTTGGCATGCGCGGACGACATTACAATCTGCGCCGTGGGATCGATCGCGGTTGCGGTGCAGGGAGTCGCCGTCCCGTTGCCGTTCTCGTGGATCACTCCGCGGCCGGTGATGATGCAGTTGGCATCTTCGGTCAACCGGGCTAGCTGGGCGATGCTGCCCGCCCAGAATATCTTCGCATCGGGCTCGTTCCAGATTTCCCAGTATTTAATGTGGGCATGGGTTGCCGTGTAGCCCGCGCTGTTGACGTGGGTGGCAATGGCTGTGATCCAAGCCTTCCAGATGGCATTGGCTCCGCTGCCATCGCTGTTGAGGTCGATGGGCGGATCGCATTCGCCGTCGGCTCCTCCCGAGCCAGTGGTGTCGGTGCAGGAAGAATCCGTAGGATTGGAAGTCGCCCAGGGCGGAGTGCGGGAGAGCGTGTACATGCCTTCCATCGTCCCCCTGGAGTAGGCTAGGGCTAGATCCGAATCGAGGTTTGTGAAATCAAACACTCCCGAAGCCGTGTTGAGATAGGGCCACTGCAGCGGAGGCGAATCCCAGAAGCGCTGCATGCCATAGCTCACCGTTGGCCAGTTCACGCTGTTGGTATCGGACTCGGAGAAACCGAAATAAGTTGATGGTGGATAGTTTCCGCCACCCGTTGAGCCGTTCACCGTCAGCGTGAGAGGCTGTGTGGCGGTTTGCTGGGGCGAAGAGGAATCCGTCACCTGCACGGTGAAATTGAATTGCCCGGTTTGAGTGGTGGTTCCGGAGAGCGAGCCGGCCGAATTCACCGCAATGCCCGTGGGCAGGGAGCCGGAGGCCAGAGTCCAGCTATATGGGGCTTTGCCTCCCGTGACATTTAACGGGCTCGAGTATGCGGTTCCGGCGGTTGCGCCGGGCAAGGATTTGGTCGTGATGCTGAGCGGGCCTGGATTGGAAGAACCTGCCGTTACGGTCACAGAGGCTGTTCCGGATTTGGTTGTGTCGGCCACGCTGGTCGCGGTCACGGTCGCGCTTGTGGTGACGGTGACCGTGGGTGCCTGGTAGAAGCCCGTGCTGGAAATCGTGCCCGGGGAAGCCGACCAGGTTACGGCCACGTTCGAGGTGTTCGTTACCAGAGCGGTGAATTGCTGGGTTCCGGCCGATACCACTGTCGCGGTTGCAGGCGAAACGGTTACCTGTATCGCAGGCGGGTTGTTTGACGACTGAGCTGGACTCGCGGTCGAGAAGCCGGAACAGGCAGAAAGGAAAAGAAGCGAGGACACTAAAGTAATCAGAAGCGCGCACTGGGACTGATTGAGTTGATGCGATCGGCGGCTCTTTTGAGCCGGAGGGAGTGCGTGGTGCGACATCCAGCCACCTCTCGAATGGGGTTTCGGGAGAACGCTCAACATTTGAGAGTCCTTAGATGGGACTCTATCTAGGCATGCCGAAGGTTGACAGATACCAAAGGGTCGTAGACCCGGATGCGGAAGTACATGCACTGGGACAATGCGAGGTGAGTTTTCGCATCCCGAGCTTGCACTCAGGGGCTAAAGCCCGATCCAAATTGGCGCCTTTGATGCAGGCCTAGAAGGCCCGTCCACCCGTTTGCTTCACCTCCGCTTTTTCTTCTCAAAGTGGCGGCTTCTGGGAAGAGGCCGCCTCGCTTCGCTCGGTGGGGAGGGCGAATGCGTCCGCCCCTACATTGCCTGCAGTAACGCCGTCTTTGCGACAGTCCGCTAGTTCAGCAAGACGGGCTTAATTCCCACAGGGACCACGCTGCCCGAGATCGTAATCGGGGTGCTCGCGGTCGTCATGTCCTGATAGTGAGTCCATTGCGATGCCACAGCCTGGTTTGCCGTGGAGCAGGAACCACTCGCGCAAGTTTGCGAGGTGTCCCACATGACCAGGTATGGCTTCCCGGAAATCGCGAGCCCGCAGGACCACACCGTGCCGGTGGCGGCACAGGGAGTGGTGAGAGATGCCCCTGACAGCCAGTTGTAGGTCTGCTGATAGGAGGTTTGCGCCTCGACCGGCTCGGCCTGGGAACTGGCCGCGTACCAGGCCATTCCAGAGATATTGAGCGACCAGTTGATCAGATAAAAGCGCGGCATGAAAGAAGCCGCCAAATCTGTATTACTGAGATAGTCGCCGCTAAACCCTGTAGTCGAGTATTGAGCTTCTCCATCCCACAGCGGTTTCAACAACTCCGCTGGTTGCAGCATGCCGCGAATGTTTGAGACGTACCACTGCATGGCCGATTCCAGCGTGCAAGGAGTCGGCGCCGGGCAATTGTTTCCACTTTCGTTGCCTGGCTTCATGTGGAAGTTGAGAATATCGACCGCCGTCGCAATCGCGTTGGCAGGATTGGGACACGGCAGCTGATAGGTCGAAGGGGAATCGTTGCAATAGAGTTCGTTCTGTCCGTACTTGAGCGCTGCGCCCTTGGCATGTGCCGAGGACATCACAATCTGCGCAGTGGGATCAATCGCGGTTGCGGTGCAAGGCGTAGCCGTTCCGTTGCCGCTTTCGTGGATTACGCCGCGGCCGGTGATAATGCAATTCGCGTCTTCCGTAAGCCGCGCCAATTGCGCGATGCTGCCCGCCCAGAAGGCCTTGGTATCCGGCTCGTTCCAGATTTCCCAGTACATAATATAGGCATGGGTCGCCGTATAACCCGGGCTGTTGACGTGGGTCGCAATCGCCGTAATCCAGGCCTTCCAGATGGCGTTGGTTCCGCTACCATCGCTGTTCAGGTCGCTCGGCGGATCGCACTCGCCAAGGCCGCCGCCCATGCCCGTGGTGTAATTGCAGGTCGCATCCGCGGGATCGGCAGTCGCCCAGGGCGGAGTGCGCGCGAGGGTGTACATAGCTTCCTTGGCGCCGTGGGAATACGCCAGGGCTAGATCCGAGTCCAGGCTGGTGAATTCAAACACTCCGGACGCCGGGTTGATGGAGGGCCATTGCAGCGGAGGTGAATCCCAGAAGCGCTGCATTCCGTAGCTCACACTCGGCCATCCGCCGCCGTTCGTATCCGACTCGGAGAATCCGAAGTAACGCGGCAGTGGGATGGGCCCACCTGAGGTGCTGGCCGCCACCGTCAGAGTGAAAGACTGGGACGAGGTTAGCTTGGGCGAAGAAGAATCGCTGACCTCGATGGTGATATTAAATGAGCCGGTCTGCGAGGTAGTTCCGGAGAGCGATCCCGCCGGCTGCACTGTGATTCCAGTGGGCAGCGTGCCGGATGAGAGCGTCCAGGCGTAGGGGAGTGTGCCTCCCGTGGCGGTCAAAGTATTCGAGTACGAAGTGCCGGCGGTCGCGCTCGATAAAGATTTTGTGGTAATGCTGACCGGAGTTGGCGGAGGCGGAGTTACGGTGACCGATGCCGTTGCCGACTTGGTTGGGTCGGCCACGCTGGTGGCCGTCACGGTGGTTGTGGTATTGGCGCTGACCGTCGGGGCCCGATAAAGGCCCGTGCTGGAAATCGTTCCCGAAGAAGCGGACCAGGTTACGGCCACGTTCGATGTGTTGGTCACCAGGGCAGTGAATTGTGTGGATGCGCCGGAAGCCAGGGTAACGGTCGAAGGAGTGACAGTCACGGCCACGGCAACAATCACGGTCAGCGTCAAAGACTTGAACGAAGTTTGTTTGGGCGAAGAGGAGTCGGTGACCTCGACGGTGATATTGAATGTTCCGGTCTGCGAAGTAGTTCCGGAGATCGATCCCGCCGACTGCACTGTGATTCCGGTGGGCAGTGAACCGGATGAGAGCGTCCACGTGTAAGGGGTTTTGCCTCCCGTGGCAGTCAACGTGTTCGAGTATGCAGTTCCGGGAGTCGCGCTCGATAAAGATGTGGTCGTAATGCTGACCGGGGGCGGAGTTACGGTTACGGATGCTGTCGCCGACTTGGTTGGATCAGCGACGCTCGTTGCCGTCACGGTGGCTGAGGTATTAGCAGTGACCGTCGGCGCCTGATAAAGGCCTGTGCTGGAGATCGTTCCCAAAGAAGCGAACCAGGTTACGGCCACATTTGATGTGTTGGTTACCACGGCCGTGAATTGTGTGGATGCGCCAGAAGCCACGGTAGCAGTCGCGGGAGTGACCGTCACCACCACGCTGGGAGCCTTAGTGATCGTAATCAGAAAGGCGTGAGCTCCGCCTTGATCTGAGGAGTCTATAACATGAACCCCAAAATTATAAGTGCCGGTTTGGGTGGGTTGGCCGGAGATGGTTCCAGTCTTTGTGTTGAGGGCCAAGCCTGGAGGCAGTTCTCCCCATGAAATCGAGAAAGTGTAAGGAGCACTTCCGCCGCTTACGTTCAACGTGGAGTTGAAACTCACTCCTACTTCGGCGGGCGGCAGGGTTCCTGAAAGCTTCAGGTCCCGGTCGGAGGGGTTTGACTGCGGCACGGTCGCGCTGGACGTGGAAGCCGCGCTGTTCAACGACCAAGCGTTGAGCAAGGTAAAGCACAGCAGCGAGATGGTCAAAGCGAATACTTGAAAAAGGCTGCTTCTATAAGATGGCTGGCGGTTCCGAGCCGGAGGAAGTGCGTCGGACAACATTGTAAGTACCTCTCGAAGGGGGTTTCGAAAGGACGCTCGTTCTTTTGAGAGTCCATGAGAGGGACTCTATCGAGCCTGGCGGGCGTTTATAGATACCGAAGGGCCGTAAACACAGATGGGCTACGGTACATGAACTTGAACTGCATTTCTGAGAAACGCCTTAGGTTCGGGCTGCGCTCATCGGCGAACCCGTCCGGGCAAGCACTGGCGCAAGGTCGTTTTGCGGTCGAGCGGTTGAGCTGGGTTGCTGCGGAACACGGCCACCTCCACTCAACGCGTAGAGCACCACTTCGACTCGGCTGGAGACTCCGAGTTTGTCGAAGATGCGGAAGAGATAGTTCTTCACGGTATGTTCTGTCAGCGTCAACCGCTGAGCGATTTCCCGGTTGGTGAGCCCCTCGGCCAGGCAGCCCACCACGTCGAGTTCACGCGCCGAGAGCAGCGCGTCTCCGCTCGCGCTATGCAGGCGGATGGGAGCCGGCCCGGCAATGGCTTCCAGCAGGTAATGGAGTTCCGCGCTGCCGGCCCACACCTGGCCCTCATGCACGCAGAGGACGCACTTGGCGAGCAGTCTCAGCGACCCGGTACGAAAGAAAACGCCGCGTGCTCCGCAGCGGAAGGCCTCGATTACTGGCCCGCGTTCGGAAGAATCCAGCAGCAGAATCACGCGCGTCGCCGGCGCAGCGGAACGAATCTCGCGGCACAAGTCGAATCCGGCCGCGCCGTTGTCTCCTTGCCGGGCACTGATCAGAGCTACATGCGGAGGCTCGTTCTTCGCCCGGGCGAGAATCCCCGCAGGCTTCGACTCCGACCCGGACATACTGAACTGTCCCGCTCGCGCCAGCGCCTCGACCAGCAACTGCGTGTTCATGGAGGTGTTGTCAGCGGCCAGGACGCGAATTTTGTTTTTCGGCGGAAGATTGGTCAATTGAGACATGGTGAAAAGCCGCCTCGAATCCGGCAGGGAGTCATTCGTCTCCCAACGTTTTTGCCCTAAGAATTTTTGTCTGAGAGGGTGAAAACAAAGTGCAAAGCGAACCCACAAGTCGGGAAGTTTCCCTCCCGAGAAATTCGTGGAAACAGGGTATTTGGCGAGTCTAAACTCGTAAATGGCCCGTTTGTGCAGTTATCAATATGATTAACTTCCTGTCAAGTGTGATTACCAAGAGCGCAACAGCCCCCTGCCGCGTCGAATTACTTCAGTGTGCAAGATTCTTCACGGAGAAAATTGTCCCATTGACACGATTTTGCACATGTAATACCGTATGGTTCATTCGGCGTGTAGATACGCGCGCCAAAGTTTTTCCCCCAAAAATTCCTCGTAATGTTGCCGCCGAATGAGTGGCTGCGACCGAACCGTTTCGTGAGAACAGGTTGGAAATCCATGCCCAAAATTGACGATTCAACTATGCAAACAAATTCTGGCTCCAGCTCCCGTCGACTTCCCATCCTTATTACCTTGGCAGCGCTCGTGGCGATCTCGCTGGCCGCTCTGATGTCGCGGCCTGCTGTGGTTAAGGGCAGCGGCTGTCCCATCTCGCCGTGCCCTACAGCCGTCGACCCTGGTACACGGCCTCTGCCCGCTGCCGCCGGCACTTTTTATCCGGCGCTGAATGCCAATCAGAACGCCGTCACCACCCGGCTCACCCAGATTTTCACCGAGGTGAACTTCGTGGCGGGCGGGCCATTGGTAAAGACCGTCGGCTTGGGCCCCCGCTTCAATTCCAATTCCTGCAGTAGTTGCCACGCGTATCCCGCGGTGGGCGGCTCCAGTTCGCCGACCAATCCGCTGTTCGGCATCTACCAGCTCATGGGCGCGACCAACACCATGCCGTATTTCATCACCACCAACGGGCCCACGATGGTGGCGCGCTTTCCGTATAAATCTGACGGCGTGACTCCGGACGGCGGCGTCCACCAGATGTTTACGATTTCCAACCGCACGGATGCTCCGGGCTGCACGACGATGGCCCAGCCTGACTTCACCACCGCACAAGCCACCAACGATATTATCTTCCGCCAGACGACGCCCACGTATGGCGTGGGGCTCATGGAATTGATCCCGGAGACCCAAATCATCGCCAACATGAACGCGAACCTGACGCTGAAGAAGTCCCTGGGAATCACGGGACATCCGAACAACTCCGACGACGGGACCATCACACGCTTCGGCTGGAAGGCCCAGCACAAGTCGATGATTACCTTCGCGGGCGAAGCCTACACGGTGGAAGAGGGCGTGAGCGATGAAGCGTTCCCCAGCGAGAACGATGAATCGATTCCGAGCTGCCTGCCGCCATTCCCGGTTCCTGTGGGTACCAACAAAACCAAGGGCGTTCCGGATGACCGCAACGACACGGGCGAGGCTCCCAAGCTGCCTGTGAATTTCTCCGGCGACCTGGAGCGCTTCTCGCTGTTCATGCGCTTCCTGCAGCCTCCCACACCCGTGGCGCCCACCACTTCCACGGCCAACGGACTGGTTCAGTTCCAAAACGTGGGATGCAATATGTGCCACCAAATCTCGTTCACCACGCCGACTGCTTCCATCGCTGCGCTCAGCAACCAGACGGCAACTCTGTATTCCGATTTGCTGGTTCATGACTTGGGCCCGGGGGATGCAGACAACGTACCGCAAGGCGCCGCCAGCGGCGATCAGTTCCGCACCGCGCCGCTGTGGGGCATTGGCCAGCGATACTTCTTTATGCACGATGCCCGGACCATGGACATGGTGCAGGCGATTGAAGATCACTATAGCCTGGGGAACGGTGTGTATCCGAATTCGGAAGCGAATGCGGTCATCCAGAATTTCAACAATTTATCCAACAAGAATCAGCAAGATTTGATTAACTTCCTGCGGTCGCTGTAAGGCTGCGGCATGAAGAACATTAAGGGGACTGCTATGTCATTGTGGACGAACAAGAATCGAGTGCAGGCTCAACCCAGCAAACTCAAGTGGGTAAGCCGCGTTCTGCCGGTGGCTCTACTGCTGCTTCTGTGTGCCGGGGCCATCAGCTATTTCCCGAAAGCCGCCAAGGGCGGATCGAAGTCGGCGTTGGCAACGGACCCCGGTCCGCGGCCGTTGCCGGCGAATGCCGGAGGTTTCCTGGGGACGCTGAGCGCCAACGAAACCCAGATTGAGCCCAGCATCACTGCGGAATTCGACCGCGTCCATGACGTCATCGTGACTTCTCCCACCGATGGCGGACTTGGGCCGCGCTTCAATTCCAACTCCTGCGCCAGTTGCCACGCCTATCCGGCGGTCGGCGGATCGAGCCCGCCGTCCAATCCTCTGTTCAATGTTTACAAGTACAACGGCGCGAACAACACCATGCCGTCGTTCGAGTCTGCGAGCGGTCCCATCCTCGAAGCCCGCTTCATCAACCAGCCGGGCACCACCATTCCGGATGGCAACGTACACCAGTTGTTCACGATCTCGGGCCGCAGCGATGCCGCAGCCTGCTCGATTTCCCAGCCTGACTTTATCACCGCCGCCGCGGATGGCAATCTGGTGCTTCGCCAGGTGACGCCAACTTATGGCGCCGGCCTCATCGAAGTGATTCGCAATAGCGACATCATCGCCAACATGAACGCCAACCAGACCATCAAGCAGTCCCTGGGAATTACCGGACATCCAAATTACAGCGGCAATGATGGCAGCATCATGCGCTTCGGATGGAAGGCCCAGGTTCGCTCCACGCTGCTGATGGCCGCCCTGCAAATGAACGTGGAAATGGGGGTTACGAACGAGACTTACCCCACGGAAATCGACCAGACGCCGGGCTGCCTTCTCAATCCCGTACCGGAAACCGTTACCAACTTCACGCCGGGAATCTTGACCGAGATGTTTCCCGACGATCGCGCGCGCACCGAATACTTTATTCAGTGGCTGAACCCGCCGACTCCCGGACCCTCCAGCAATTCCACCAAGAACGGGAAAACGCAGTTCACCAACGCCGGTTGCGTTTACTGCCACAGCACTTCATTCACCACGCCGTCCACGTCGCGGCCTGCGTTGTCAAAGATCACCATCAATCTGTACTCCGATCTGCTGGTGCATCACATGGGACCTGGGTTGGCCGATGGGCTGGCGCAGGGCGGGGCGGGTCCGGATGAATTCCGCACCGCGCCGCTGTGGGGCATCGGACAGCGCCTCTGGTTCATGCACGATGGCCGCACCAACAACATCGTGACTGCGATTGAAGACCACTACAGCGTGGGCAACGGCACCTACGGATCGTCGGAAGCGAACCAGAGCGTGACCAACTTCAACGCCCTGAGTTCGAAGAACCAACAGGATCTGGTCAACTTCCTGCGCTCGCTGTAAAGTTCGAGATAAGTTCGATAAAAAATGAATAAGGTCGCGTTTGGTTGAGCCGTGAAGTCGGCTCAATCGGGCGCGGCCTTTAAGTTCTGTGGGTGTAATGTTTTGGCCCCTGAATCACTGTCCCGCGGCGTGACGGCGAGCCTGCTCCGCCTGCGCGGTGCGGCCTTGCGCATCGTACAGGTCAGCCAGACCAAGCCACAGCTTGGCGTCACTCGGCGCCAGCTTCACAGCGTCTTCCTGAAAGCTCACCGCGCGAGCCAGGTCTCCCAGTTGATACCAGGCCTTCGCGCGCCCGGTCGCTATCATGGAATTGAAACTCGCGCCCAGTGATTCGCCTCCCTCGCGAAACGGGCTCGAGGCCACGGCCTTGTCGAAGGCCACCAGAGCCTGTTCCGGCTGATTCATTTGCAGGCAGGCCTGACCCAACAGCATCCACAGATCGTGAGGACGCGAGGAAGACTCCGCCGATCGCTTGAAGACTTCAATCGCATCGGCATAACGTTTCTGCGTCAGGTAAAAGAGTCCCAGGTCAAGCCAGCTTTCATCGCGCGGTTCGATGCGAATGCTGGTACGGAACTCTTCTTCCGCTTCCGCGGCATGGCCTGTGTGCTCGAGCACAAGCCCGCGAGTGAGATGAAGGTTCGCGTTGTCGCTGAAAACGGTTTGCGCGCGATCGAGATACGCAAGCGCCTCCGAGTAACGCCCGAGACTGTATAGGATTCCAGCGGCATTCGCCAGGCGGTTGAAGGACTCAGCCTTGTCGCGCGACGTATTCGCAACTTTCAGATCGGGCGCAGGAGCGAAAGAAACTTTGTCGCAATCAATCTGCAGGCGATCGACGAGTGACGCGGTTTGCGGGGTGCGGCGAACGAAGATGGCCGACACTTCATCCATGTAGACGGGGCGCCATGTCTGGCTGCGGCAGAAGGCAGGGAGTTGTGGGAACAGAGTGATGCCATCGTAACGAGCCAGCGAGACGATGATGGTGCCGATGGCGCGCGTATCGGCTTCTTGCTGCCAGGCGGGCGCGCCGGGAGGTCTCGTGCTCAAATCGTAAGCGCGAAAGAAAAGTTGCGGGCCGAAGGGGATGGCGCGGCTGTCGATGTAGTCGAGGTACTCAGGCGACAATCGCCACGTTAGATAGCCGCCGAGGCTGTAGGTGTTGAAAATATTGGCTGGCAACTGTTCGCGATGGATAAAATCGATTGCGCGTTCGGGGAACCACCAGGAGAGCCCCGTTCCGAAGAGCGACAACTGAGAGGAGCGCAGGTAGCAGCGATTGGTGACGAGATCGCAGGAACGAAGCGCCGCCAAACTGGTTAGCAGGACTGTCAGGAGCAGGACCGGGGCGCCGGCCCACTCGCGATGTTCTTGTTTCGATACGGTTCGTTTCGAATATGTAGCCGGCGTTAGTGGCGGCGGGGCCTTTCTGTCTTGGAAGACCTCCTGCAGAACCGAGCCGCCGATCACCACGGCGACGCAGGCAAATAAAGCCTGGAATCGCAGGTGTTGAAGGGTGAGATATGCAGAACCCAAAAGTAAGACTGCCACGCCCCACTGCTTGCGCCACAGGGCAATTCCAGCGCACACCACGGCAATCGCCAGCAGCCACCAGAAGGAGCTTTGGGGTTCGCGCGCGTCTAGCGCCTGCCGCAGGCTGGCCCACGAGGGGCGAATATTTTCCCATTCGACCACCCATAGAGTGTGGAGGTTTTGCGCGCGCGCTTGTCTGCTTAGAGCTATATAAATGTTTGCGCCCCAGGGATTGGCCAGCGTTGCGACCGCGGTCAGGGCTAGCCACGGCCATGCGCTCCGCAATCGTGTACGCACGGCTGGGCGATTTTCCCGGAAAAGTAGGTCAGGAAGTTCCAATAAGAGATACGCGCCGCAAAGGGCCAGGCCGGCGACGAATCCTAAGTGGAGGTTGACCCAGGCGGCCATCAGGATAGGGAGCAGCCACAGCGGGGAACGGTGCGTGTTCTGGTGACCATTGCGATAATGCCGCCACAATAACGTTACGAATGCCGCGAACAGAATTGTCGTGAACATTTCTGCCCTGGGCTGCGTGCGGTTTGCAATTAGAGGGACGGCTACGAGTGCCAGGGCGTTGGTTGCGATACTGTCTCGACGGAGCAGTAGCCCGATAGTTCCTGCACAAACGGCGGCTCCCATCCAGGAAAGCAGGGCGTATCCTCCGGCGAGATAGGCGGCGTAGAACGCGATGCCGGAGAGAACGGGATAGACCCAGGGCGCTCCATGTGCGGTGTAGGAGAAGACATCTGTGGAGAAAAGTTTGTGATGCTGGAGGATCCAGCGGCCTGTGGCTAGTTGCCAGCCCAGATCGAAGTCTTGCAGGGTGTGCAGGCCGGCTAGTAGGGCGTAGATCAGGGCTATTGCGGCTAGAAACGGGGCGGCATAGCGCGCGGCTTTGGATGGGGCGTCTTGATCGGGTGAGGCGCTGCGCTCGGATGGAGGGCTCGACATGGGCAGGGCATTTTAGCAGATGGTCTCTGCGAAAATAGCCGGAAGCTGTGCGGTTCCGGGCGCCGAGCGCGAGACGCGCTCGGGACAGCCGGCATGATGCCGGCGCTACCCGGGCTGCCGGCGCTACGCGGACGTCGGCGCTGCAGTTAATCTGCGGCTGCCGCTAACTGCTGTAGGCTAGTTCTTTGGCGCGTTGCGTTGCTTTTACTACTGCCTTGATCAGGGTTACACGCAGCTTTCCTTCTTCCAACTCCATGATGCCGTCTATGGTGCAGCCGGCTGGGG
>OBLU010002637.1_pt1 | contig 16432 bp, 7 predicted proteins | sample 1518681 | NCBI WGS metagenome assembly OBLU01 (sample SAMEA3539304, study PRJEB22396) | soil metagenome | biome: tundra; feature: field; material: soil | place: USA | collected 2010-05 | depth 0.15 m | reverse complement strand
AGATCGATCCGCGCTGCGTTGCCGCGAGCAACGAGCCGCCAAAGCTGACTCCGCAGCAAGCCGCAGCACGGACCTGGAAACCGGATGCGGCGACTTGGGAGGCTATCAAGCAGCACTCGAAGGAGCATCCCGCCACAATCACGATCACCGGGATTCAAGCCGAGTCTCCCGGGCGGCCGGTTTCGCGCGGTACGGTGACGATCGAAACTTCAAAGGATGCAGTGGGAGCGCCGATCTTCTACCGCGACGTTCCGCTGATTCCATCGAAGTCGCAGGAAGGGATCATCAAGCCGCTGGCTCAGTACAATTTGCCCCTGCTCGCCTGGCGGTTGCGCAACGTTGCCGAGCCGCGCAGCCGGTTGGTGTTGACGGGCATGCACACCTGCGCCAACTGCCATTCATTCTCGCTTGACGGCAAGAGTTTCGGAATGGATATCGACGGCCCCGCAAACGACAAGGGGCTGTACGCGATCACCCAGGTCAAGCCGCAGATGACCATCGCCAATCGGGACGTGATCTCGTGGACTAAGGTCAAGGATGAATCCGCTTCGCCTTCGAGAATCGGCTTCATGTCCCAGCTCTCGCCGGACGGCAGGTATGTCCTGACCATGCTGCGGGGGCTGAGGGCGGAACTGAGAAATAGCTACTACGTCGTTAATTTCACCGACTACCATTTCCTGCAGGTGTTCTTTCCAACCCGAGGAATCCTGGCATTTTACGACCGCTCAACAGGCCGAAAGCAGGTGTTGCATGGGGCTGACGATCCTCACTATGTGCAAACCGACGCCGTTTGGAGCCCGGACAGCAAATACGTGGTCTTTGCCAGAGCGGAAGCAAGGGAACCCATGTCCCCGGACCAGAAGATTCCCGAACATGCCAACGACCCTGAAGAGACCCAAATCAAGTTTGATCTATACAGGATACCGTTCAACGACGGCAAGGGCGGCCAGCCGGTGGCGATCGAGGGTGCGTCCCACAACGGCATGAGCAACAGCTTTCCCAAGGTGTCTCCCGATGGCCGTTGGATCGTCTTTGTGCAGAGCCGCAATGCTCAATTGATGCGTCCCGACAGCCAGCTTTACATTGTGCCGGCGGCAGGCGGCGTGGCGCGGCGGATGCGCTGCAATACTCCGCTGATGAACTCATGGCATAGCTTCTCGCCGAATGGGCGCTGGCTGGTGTTCTCCTCGAAGAGCCGCTCACCCTACACGCAGATGTTTCTAACCCACATCGACAAAGATGGCAATGACAGCCCCGCAATTCTGATTGACAACGCGACAGCGGCCAATCGCGCGGTGAATATTCCGAAATTTGTGAATATACCGCCGGACAGTCCGATGAAGATCGACGTGCCCGCGGCAGAGTCGTACCGCCTTTTAGACCTTGGGTCAGATTTAGCTGCCAAGGGCCAGATTGATGCGGCCATAGCCGATTGGAGGAAGGTTCTTGAACTCGACCCAAGCAATGCCAAGGCGCAGAGTAACCTCGGAGGAGCGCTGCTGTGGAAAGGTGATGTCGCCGAGGGTACGAGACATCTTCAGGCGGCCCATGAGATCGACCCTGAATACCCAGACCCAAGCGTGGCCGGGATCGATATTGGACTAGAGTTCTATAATCGCGAGCAACTCCATGCCGCCATCCAGAATTCGGACTGCAGCGGAGTTTCTTCTTTCGGCAACCAGATTCTCACTTCCGAACCTGAGGATGCAGAAGCCACAAAGGCTATTGCAGACTGCGCAGTGAAACAAGATCGCCAACAAATGCGGACGGCGCTTGAGAAATCCGATTGTCAGGCCGCGATCTCATCTGCCAACAAGATACTGGCCTCGGAGCCGGCCGACAACGAAGCTCAAAAAGTACTGAAGCAATGTAACCTGGCTGCAAGGAGATTGCCGGCTCGCTAATGAGGGGCGGGTTGTTGTTCCAACAGCTTGAATCGCTTCCTGGCGGTTTCCTGCTGAAGCGAGATCTGCTGCAAATCTGAAAGACGCTTTACAAGTGCCTGAATTTCGTCGCGCTGCCCGCTTTGTCCTGAGTGCCGCAACGCAATGATGAGATGATAGAGTGCGCTTCGGTCGGTAGGGGCATATTCGAGCACGTGACGGCATTGTTCAATGGCAAGGCCGTATTGGCCAGAACTCATGTACATGCTCGCAAGAAGATTCCGTGCCTGTACAAAATCCGGCTTTAGTTTCACCGCCAGCAGTGCAGATCTCATTGCTTCTCCAGACACCGCACTCTGCGTGCCGGTCTTTTCGTCGGCAAGCAACTTGGCGAGCAGAAAATGCAGGAAAGCGCTGTCGGGATGATCTTTTAACTGCTTACGTATATCCGATAACGATAATGCCTTTTCTGGGTGAGTCTTGTCAGACATATCCCTTTGAATCTTAACAATATCGTTGGTGTACACGCTCAGGCTTTGTCCTGAATCAAGGCGCTCGGCGGCATTGAAATCGGCTTCGGCTTTGTCGTAATCCGCGATTTGCGCATAGAGCAGTCCGCGTGAGATATAAAGAGACGGTTCGTTGGTGATGCGCAAAAGGCCGGCATTCATCATATCGATTCCAATCTCAAAGGAATCGTGATCCAGACAGAGCGTCGCAAATGCGACATAGTAGTCCGCATTGGCCGGGTTCAAGACAATCGCCTGCCGAAGAAGAGGCGCCGCTTTGGGAGTATCGCCCACAGCCTCATAAGCCTGGGAAGCCAGGCTCAAGATATCCGGGTCTGCCTGGTCAGGAGTGAGCAATGGTTCAAGTACCTTGAGCGCGGCATCATTCTGTTTCGCTTCGACGAGCAGCACGGCAAGATCGTATTTTGGATAAGTGCTCCCGGGAAGCAGCGCAGCAAGTTGTTCAAATATAGGAATTGCCTTCTGCGGTTGTTTTGTTTGGGCCAGGCAATTGCCATATGCTTCCAGTGAGCCAGGATGGGTCCTGATCGCTTCAGTGCTGAGAAGAAAATGGTCAATTGCAACCTGGCAGTTCCCCTGTTTCTCCTCTAGGTTCGCGAGCATTTCATGTGCGGTCTCATCTTTCGGATCGGCCTTCAATATCTTTTCAAGCAGCGGGATTGCGCGCTCATCCCGTGCCTGATAGAGGAGTTGCACTTCGCCCTTCAAAGCTGCGGGGTAGTTTGGGGAGAGGCTCAACGCCTTTTGAAAGGCATCGATCGCGTCATGGTTGCCGCCCTTGATCGAAAGGATGATTCCCTGCAATGTCCAGAGCCGGAAGTCGTTGGGCGTTTGGTGCAAAGCCAACTTCGACATCTCCAGAGCCTGGTCGTACTCCTGGGAACGAATCAACGATTCTATGGACTCAATGGAGGCTTTGGTCTGTTGCCCTAGAGCAACAAAAGATGCACCCAAAAGCAAAAGCGTCACCCATCCGGTACGAACCATCGAACTGCCTCATCCCAAGTGTAAACGCAAAGAACAGTCTGAGCGCTAGTAGACACGCGCCTTCAGTGCGCGGGTGAATAGTATCAAGTTCAGTTTCTCCCACAGATGCAGAGATGCGAGTCTTTCACAACACAGCCGGCGAGAGGTACAATGCCAGCCAATCAGCGCAAAGGAGAATGTTCTTCATGAAACCTGCAATGCCGGATGCCGCTTTCTCCCGCATGTCGTTCCCGTTGACGATTGGCGCCCTTGTTCTGGCATCACTGCTTTTTCATTCGACATCTATTGCGCAGGCAAACCCTCCTGTCGGCAATCCGCACCAGTCGAAAGGCACCGACCAAACGAGGTCCGAACTGCTCCGTGAACGTCTCCAGCAGCTTAACCGCGATATCAGCAAGAAGGGATTGCACGACTTCCCGCAGTCCATGGAGAAGCTGCTTACCGGTTACGCCTATGGCGAGTTTTTTGATTGGGACCTGTACTTTGAGAATATCTATCTGTCTTATTACGGTGTCAGTAAATTCGACTTTTCAAACTTTGCGGTATTTCTCAGCCGTCAGCAGCCGGACGGTTTCATTTCCCGCACACTGGGTATCACCTATCCGAAGCCAAAGCAGATGTTCAAGCCGTTCCTCGCGCAGCTCGCTGTTCTTGGATCGCAACAAACTGGTTCTTATGAATGGCTGCGCAAGAAAGACTACGGCCAGCTGCAGAAATACCTGGATCGTTGGTTTGCCTATGATGCCGACCACAATGGGCTGCCCACGTGGAATAGTTCTGACGCTAGCGGCATGGACAACCAGTTGAGCCGCTCTGGGGACTTAGACTCCTACTTTGACGAGGGTGTCGATCTGGCGTGTTATTTGGTTCGCGAGCTCCAGGCCATGGCCATCATCTCAGGGAAATTGGGAAAGACCAAGGAGCAGGACGAGTACCGGCAGCGCGCGAAAGAACTTACGAAACTCATCAATAACGTCTTTTGGGACGAAAAGGATGGGTTCTACTACGACCGGAACGAGAAAACAGGGAAAATGATACGCGTCAAGTCCGTCGCCGGCTTCTTCCCGCTCTGGGCCGGAGTGGCGACGCCCGCGCAGGCACGCCGCCTGGTGCAAGAGCACCTATTCAATGAAAAAGAGTTCTGGCTCGCTTATCCCGTAGCTACTTACGCCAAAACCGCACCTGACTTTTACGAAGGGACTACTAAGGGCGAGTGCAACTGGCGCGGAAATAGCTGGATTCCCAGCAACTATATGATATTCCATGGGCTGATTAAATATGGCTATGACAAGGAAGCCCGTGAGCTTGCGGATAGAACCTATACGATGGTCCTGGACAGGAACCCGGTGACGCGTGAGTATTACGACTCTGAAACCGGACAAGGTTATGGGATGAATCCCTTCTGGGGATGGTCGTCTTTGGGTTACATAATGCCCCTCGAATACAAACTTCACTACGATCCTACTGACCTGGCTGGCAAAGTGAGGCCGATTGTCAGCGAAGAGCTCGGAATCCGGTTCAGCGAGAGCGCTTCAGACAACCCGTAGAGGAAGCAGACAAAAGTACGGGAGCTTCAGACGCAGGGAAACGTTAGCGCGCCCAGCCTGCATTCGGAATGATCCCGTGCGCTTCCCGAATTGTAACGAGCTGATCGCATTTCACTGCGGGATATTTTTCCGTCAGGCCGCTCGGCCAGTAGATGGTCACATCCGCACTCGTCGCTTGGCCAAGGCCGAAATGAAGGCGAGAATCATTGCACGAGTAATAACTTGATTGGCTCAGCACCGCCTGGGCCTGGACTCGGCCAGAATAGCGGGCCAATACGCGTGCGCCAATCGCACTGCGATTCGACTTTGTGCCGACAAGTTTCACCTTGAGCCAATGGCGCATTCCCTTCAAATCGTTGCGCAGCAGTGACGGCGGCTCGTTCATATTCAGGATCAGAATATCCATATCGCCGTCGTTGTCGAAGTCTCCGAATGCGCAACCGCGGCCCGAGTGCGGAGTCGTGACGCCTGGACCGGCATTTGCAATTTCTTCGAAGGCGCCATTGCCGAGGTTTCTGAACAGGATGCGAGGAGACTTATTCGGATATTGCGGAAGCTTCTTCTCAACTTCGGGGTACACACTTCCGGTTACAAAGAAGATGTCGGGCCAGCCATCATTGTCGAGATCGACAATTCCCGCTCCCCAACTGGCGAAGCGGGTCTCAACGCCGATTCGTGCCTCGAGAGTCCGGTCGTCAAAATTCCCCGTGCCATCGTTGTGGTACAGCGCATCAGTATCCTGGGCAAAGTGGGTCTTGAAGATGTCGAGGTGGCCATCCAGATCGTAGTCCCCGATTCCGACGCCCATTCCCGATTGTTCCATTCCGTCATTGCTCAGGGCTACGCCACGTGCAATCCCATCCTCTTTGAATGTCCCGTCGTGCTGATTGATGAAGAGGAGGCTAGGGGTCGAGTCGGAAGCAACATATATGTCGGGCCAACCATCTTCGTCGAAGTCCGCTGCTACCACGGTCATTCCATAGTTGGACCATAGCTTGCCAATGCCGGACGTGATGCTTACATCGGTAAAGGTTCCGTCTCCATTGTTCCTGTAAAGGGAGTGCCGACCAAATGGAAGGCCCCTTGGACCGCAGTTAACCGGAATACCCTTCCAATTGCAATTGACCCCAGACCCGGGCTTGGGAACGTGCTCGAAGTCGAATTGCAGGTAATTTGAGACAAAAAGATCCAGATGGCCATCCCGGTTGTAATCGACAAAAGAGCACCCCGCACCCCATCTGACTTCTGAGCTTTCCAGGCCAGCCTCTTTTGTGACATCTTTGAAAGTCCCGTTGCCGAGGTTTCTGTAAAGCCGGTTCTGGCCATAGTAGGTGCAAAACAAATCTTCATAGCCGTCGTTGTTGTAGTCGCCAATGCACACGGCGTTAGCCCAGCCAACCGCCTCAAGTCCCGCCTGCCTGGTGACGTCGGTAAATGTTCCGTCCCGATTGTTCTTATAAAGACGATTGGATGTTCCGGGAGGAGCGCCTTCCAACCTGGTGCCGCTGAGAAGGAAGATATCGATCCACCCGTCGTTGTCGTAGTCGAAGAACGCACAGCCGCACCCATTCGCTTCAAGGATGTAATCCTTGTGATCTACGGGGCCGTAGACTACCGGGGCAATCAGTCCTGCCGAAGCCGCAACGTCGGTGAAAAAAGCGTCAAACGGCCGGCCGGAAACTGTGGGTTTCGACTGAGGAGTTACAATCCTACCGCCCATACCGCCCAGTTCCTGGGAGCCTCCTCTCCGAGAGAGGGCCCCAGCGAGGGCTGTTAACGATAGATGCAGGAATTTACGCCGTCCTGGGAGCATTCTTCCAATCATAGCCACAACGAGATTTGTCGCAAACGAAACGACGGATTCATTCTCTCAAAGTCGTCTTCGTTCCGTATTCCGAATCCGGAAGTTCATCACGTCAGCGGCAGATTTTTGTTACCAAACGTAGATAGCAACAACCTGAAGAGGGCCGGGTAATCCGTCTGTGACAGGGGTCTCCAGAACGATCTGCATGTTCTTCCCTTCCCAGTCTGGCGGGGCCTTCTGGAGGGCCTTCTGAAGGTACTCCGGACTTGAAACGAATTCACCAGCTGCCTGCGTGCCGTAAGACCTGATTCCGGCCACGATTAAAACGAATTGACCGGTCCTGGAGTTCAGAAGTCTGGTAACAAGGGCGTAGTCCTCCCCGGATTTTTCGTTGGAGTCAGTTTTTGAGTACCATCGCCGTCCCGACGGGCCTACCTCGCGGATGATCGATTGGTTGCCCTCATCAGCGAATGCAAAATGAAGATTGGATGTCATTTGCATCGTCCAGCGATTGTTGAAAGCTCCAATGACGATGGCGGGAGAGCTACGCAGGTCTTCGAAGGAGTAGTTGTCCCCAATTCTGACTTGATTCTTCTTTCCGATCTGGCCAAGGAAAGAAGAAAGCCGAATCGCCGCGTAGACATCCCCGCCTGCGAGCCCATAGTCGGGGTACTCGACCATGTCGCCCCAAGTGAGCTTGTCGTCTGGCTGCAAATCAGGCGGTTGACTGAGCCTCTCGAACTGGCCCAGGAACTTCTCAGGAGTCTTGGAATGCCTTTGGTAGAGCTTGACTGAAGGCAGGTAGACCGGAGGTTTGGCCAGGCAAATAAGAACAGGCTCAGTAGAGGAAAGCGCGGGAGACCAGAACTTCTGCCACACCGATTGGGGCGCTCTGGAGCGATAAATTGTCGCCCCTATCAAAGCCAAACCGGCCAGAATGACGAGGCTAACTGCCGACAAAATCCACAAAAGTCGCTTGTGCTTCCCGGAAGCACGCTTTGTCTCTATCAACGGAGGCGATGCGACCTGGGTTGATTCCTGGCCGTGCTCTATTGTCAAGGGCGTTTCTTGAAGTTCCGGCGCGGGCTGAAGCGGGGGCAATTGCCCCTGGCCCGTTGCAGGGGGCACCCACCTGAATTCGGGAGTGTAGGACCCCACATGAAGTTCGATGCGGACCGCCGAGTTGTTGGGGGCCGCCTGGTAATACTGGTCAAGTCTTCTGCGTACTTCTCCCGCCTGTACCCGAACTACAGGATCATCTCCGGTTGCGTACCCTGCAGGACGCTGAAAGAGGTCCACCCCAATTGTGCGTTCTTTGAGTCGCTCGTGGTTCCCCTCCAGGCGGTGGTGGACCACGTAAGACAGAAACTGTTGGCACCGCTTGCTTGGCTGGAAAATAGGACTGTTCAGGATCGCATCGAGTTCGCGAAGGACGGATGTTTTTTCAAGTTCATCGAGGGCGTGGGTATCGCCAGTAACCTCTTCGCGCCCAACCGGATTAACCTTCGAACTCATGGCACTAACACCCTTCCGTTTGAGAGCAGCTGCGATCGAAACAAGCCGTAGCCAGCCAAAACTCTACGCTTCTCTGAGCAAATGAACAAGACTGGTTGTTGTTAAGGCTTTGCCGAAAGGTTAATCGGGGCCCAACGTGCTGTCTTTGCCAACTCCCACCTTGCAGGCTCTATCTTGCACATTCGGAAAGGGTTCGTCAACCAGGCAAGGCCCCGCCTTCCTGCCACCATACTGTAATACACCGTGTCCTACTTGAAAAGCCCCTCCATGGCGGCAGATGGTTGTGTGCAGATGCCGCAGCCGGTACTGTGCTTCTCTGGATTCACTTGATTCCCGGCAGAATCTTGCGGTCGAACACTTTTGGCGAAGGCGCCATTTTTACGCTACGGCAGGCAGACGCAGCAGCGGTGTATCGGTCGGATCCCTTTCGGGGGCGCATTCACAATTCCGGAGGCATCCACGGAATTGCGAAGAAAACGAAATGAGAAGGGCACACTCTGCCTCGGGACCCGCAGTCGGTTCCGGTCCAGCTTGAAAGCCGCGCGTGCACTTGGCAAGTTCAAGTGCGCAAAAGACGGCCCTCCCCATGTGAGCAGTGGCGACCAGGGTTGACCCGGTTGTCAGGGCTCGAAGCGAAACCAGGGACGAATACCTGGTTACGAATGATTTTCACAAGGTCGCCCGGAATGCGAGGGCCCAATAACTCAACAGCATTTCCGAAATCCCAGGAGCATACCTGAGTTTCGGGTTCTACAAGGAGACCACATGACCAGCATCAGATTCTTGACAAGGGTGTCCGTCCTCGCGGCCCTTCTAGTGGGCTTGGGAGGGTTACCGGCCTTCGCTCAATTCTTAAGCGGAATTGAGGGTACGGCACACGATCCAACCGGGGCTCTTGTTTCCGGAGCCAAGGTCACCATTACGGATGTCCGGATCGGAGTGACGAGAGAGACCAAAACCAACCAGGCGGGTTACTTCCGCGTCGACAGCATCGGCGCATCCAATTACAAAGTGCGGATTGAAGCCGACGGCTTCAAGTCCTGGGAGCAGACGGGACTTGTCCTTCAGGTCGGCGAGACTCGCACTATTGCCCCCGTGCTGGAGGTGGGCGCGGTATCCACGGAGGTCACTGTCAGCGCCTCGGAGGCTACAGTCGATCTGGTAACGGCGAAGACCGAGTCGGTCATTTCGGAAGTCACCTTGCAGGAGACGCCGCTTTCAGGCCAGAACGTCTACGGTCTGGCTGCTCTGACGCCCGGCATGACGGGCGCCGCTACTCAAAAGGGCGCCGACAACTATACCAATGAGTACTCCATCAACATCAACGCCGCCGGTCTGCGCCAGGAGCAGAACGGATACGAGATCGATGGCGCCCAGACCAATACACCGTCCCGCGGCGGCGGCACATCCATCTCTCCCAATCCGGAGATCGTCCAATCGATGGAGATCAAGACCAACGATTTCGATGCACAAAAAGGACGGAATGGCGGCGCGACGGTCGACGTCTTCACCGTCTCAGGCACCAACCAGTTTCATGGAACCATCGACTACTGGTTCACGAACAATGACCTCTTGGCGAAGACCCATTTTCAATCTTCGATTCCGACCTCCCAACGCAACGAAATCAGCGGCACCATGGGTGGTCCCCTTTTCAAGAACAAGCTGTTCTGGTTTGGCGCGATCGACGTGCTTCGTTCCAGCGTCACCAGTTCCGGCACGGCCACTGTCGAGACGCAGGATCTCTACAACTGGGTTAGCGCCAATCTCAAAACCGTTGGCGGCAATCCAAACTACGCGCTTCAGTCTCTTTCGATGGCTCCGCCGCTGACCTACGCAACCGCATCGAGCACGGGCGCCAAGACGGTCGCCCAGATTACTTCCACGGCGTTTGGGGGCACGTGTACCACGTGCTCGGAACTCGTCGCGCCCCCTGCGGGGCTCCCCATGACCTTGGATGCGATCGGCACAGTTAACTACACCGGAGCCGCGCCCAAGAACGGATACCAGTGGAGCTTCCGGGTTGACGATTATCTTGGCAAGAACGATCGCGTCTATGTGGATGCAATGCGCACCTGGGACTACGCCTTTGACAATGGTCCGGGCATACGGTCCGCGCAGAACGCCACCGGCACAAACCACTCCACCTTTATCAATGTCGATTGGACGCACACATTCAATCCGCATCTGCTGAATGAGGCGGGGGCGAATATTATTCGACCCTATGGCCAAGACGGTGGAAACGCCAGTTTTGCCATTCCGAGCGTCACGATAGGTTCGGGAGTCTCAGGATTTGGTGGCTGGGGACCTGGGAACTTCACCCAAACCACAATTGCCTGGCGCGATGTGATGACGGCAACGGTGAAATCACACACACTCAAGTTCGGCTTTGAGCAGGACAATATCCGCGAGTACGATTCGCAGCAGCCTGGCAACGATCGTCCATCGTACACCTTCCAGAATTTGCTCGACTTTGTCCAGGCGGCGGCAGTATCAGAAAACGCTACACCGCTCAGCATTCTCCCTGGAACAGCTGTCAATGGCTTTTACACGCAAGCGCCCTATAACCGGCGCTATCGTGAGCTTTTCACGGGCATCTACGCTCAGGACGACTGGAAGGTCACACCGACACTTACTGTGAATGCCGGTGTCCGGTTCGACATGATGACCAACATGTTTTCCATCCTCAGTCCGAAATTGTCCCCATTGAAGCTGGGATCAGGCTCTGCGTTTAATGGTCAGGTTTCGGCCGCAACTGTCGGGCTGGCCCCGAACAATCACGTGCTTGACCATAGCCTGTGGGGCATTACCCCTCGCCTCGGGTTTTCCTGGGATGTCTTCGGAAAGGGCAAGTCGGCCTTGCGCGGTGGCTTCGGCTGGTTCTCGGACCAACCGCCCTACCTGCACATCTCGGACATTACGGCAAACAACCTGCCAAATACTTACCAGCCGAGTTTGAACGCGTTGTCGGGGAATACGATCACCTACCAACTCTGCAGCGCTCCAGTGGGCAACACTATCGTGTGCCCGGTGTTGCCTATCAGCACGAGTTCTGTGGCGGTTGACCCGACTACCGGCGCTCTCCGCGTCAATGGCACTATTCAGAGAGCAGCTCTCGGTGGCTACGATCCTCAGTACAAAATGACTCAGGTCCTGGCCTGGAGCATGAGCTGGCAGCAGCAACTGCCAATGAACATGATTGCTGAGGCGAACTACTCCGCGTCGGCAGCCCATCATCTGCCAATTTACAATCAGGATCTGAATCGCTTTTCAGGCGACCTGATCCAAAACAATGGAGCCTTTACCCGCCTCAATCCAAACTTCGGCGGAATCGACTATGCCACCTCCAACGGCAATTCCATCGGTCAATACTTTTCGGCGTTACTGTCCCGCGCTCCCTCTCACGGGCTGGCGATGAGCGGCATTTACACCTTTGGGAAGTCGACGGATGAACTTAGCAGTTCGGCCTCGTTGGATGGTGGAAACATCACAAGCAGCACTCAGAACGGCCCGATCATCCAGAACGGCAATCTACCATTCCAGCGCGGGAGGGCCGACTTTGACATTCGGCAGCAATTCTCGGCCACCGGCACCTGGACGGTTCCGAACAACTACCCCAATGCTTTTGAGAGAAATCTGCTAGGCGGATGGGAGTTCGGCGGTGCGTGGGTGATTAATACGGGGTTACCCGCCTGGGTAACGACGAATCAGTCCTTCTCTCCGGTCTGCTCAAGCGGAACGCCTTCAGGCAGCAAGTGTCCTGCCGGCACGACCGTCATTGGCAATACCGGAGGCAACTACAACGCGGATGGAGACAGCCTGGGTGTGCCGATGACACCTAGCTTCGGCAGCCACCTGAGCGGCATGAAGAAGGCTAACTTCCTATCCGGAGTGTTTAGCGGCGGCGCGTCGGCATTCCCGTCGCCCACCTTTGCAGCCACCGGGAGCGAGGGCAACCTCCCTCGGAACTCTTACGATAACCTCGGATACAACAACCTCAACTTCTCTTTTGGCAAGTTCTTCTCGACTCCGTGGTTCTTCGGAGAAAAGTTGAAATTTGAGGCCAAAGGCGAACTCTATAATGCGTTCAACCGGTCCAATCTAATTGGACTGGATGTGAATATGCCCGACAGCAACTTTGGAAAGGCGACGAGCCAATTGCCCGCGCGCAGTCTGCAAATGCAGCTACGGGCCAGTTTTTAGGCTCGTAAGCTAGTCGCACCTTGGGGAGAAGTGATGGATTGCGCGTGTCGCCCTCTTGACCTCACGTCAGCTTTCCACCACTTCTCCTCTTCTTGTTTCCAATGAATCAGTGATGGGCAGTGTGTCTGCGCCACCTCTCCGCTGGACAGTTTCGCGGCACGGGTACTGGCTTCGGCACGCGCCACGAGGAAGTGCGGGGATGCAATCCTTTATTCGTCGCAGCGGTAGCCTGCTCTGTGCGTTGGCTTTCTTGCTAGAATGCGGACCCGCGACCGCTGAGCAGGCTTCGGTTGTCCTTACGCGCGGCAACACTACCATTGTCTTCGATCCGTATTTGCCGAACATCCTGCGCGTGACGCTGAGCTTGAAGCGCGAACCAGCGCTGGTCGGACCAAGATATGGCTTTGTGGCCAAGCCAGTGGACACTGGGTGGAGCGCGAGCCAGACGGCTCAGGCTGACGTCTACCGGTCGGATCGAATCGTGGCGACCGTCGACCGCGATCTGCCCGACAACAAGCCGCCAGTTCAGACGATCGTGGACATAAGCGAGTACTTCAACGGCTCGGCTCTCTGCTTATCTGGTTGCAAAGGCGCTTGCCATGGTTCCAAAATGCAAGAATTTGTTATCAAATCGAACGCCGTTATTGAGATGACGCGCGGAGCCAGCGAGTTGGCTTGTCCAGCGCATCTTTAAAGGATAACGGTTGAGACTATTGAGCTGGGGTTCGCTGGTTGAGACTGTGCATTCATTTATTACGTGATTCGAAGCACTTGTGCGCAGCTTTCTGCTGCAGTAATAGGAGAGGATTCAGATGAGACTCATGCAAGATTGGGGCAAAGTGTTGACCTCGGTTATGCTCGCGGCATTTGCTGGGGTAATACTCCATGCACAGAGCGCCGGGATGATTCTTGAGCGAGATGGCCGCACAATCTTTCTTGAACCGTACGCACCGAACATCATTCGAGTCACGTTGAGCAAGACCACGGCAACAGCGACCGCATCCTCGGGATATGGTTTTGTGGGAACGCCCGCGATGACTGGCTGGACTCATGAGCAGGATTCTGACGGCGGCGACGTTTTTCGCTCCGCGAGGCTGGTTGTTCATCTCTCTCCCGACCACATGGACCAGTCCCTCCTGCCGCATCCCATGCCGCTCGATGATCTGAATCGGTCCCTGCGAGACCATTACTTTGGCGGGGGCTCCAGGAGAGGACCCAACCAAGACACCATCTCTGTAACAACGGCTTCGGGACAGATGCTCCTTAACATGCGGAGTTGGTTCATGATTCCCAACCATTCCGAGTCCGCGACGGCGGACGCGGATAAGCAGGAACAAAAGGACGCTGGCTATCGTGTCTCTGCAACATTCGACTCGCCGGCAGACGAACACTACTACGGACTCGGTCAACAGCAACAGGGCGCTCTCGACCTGCGGGATCATCAGATCCGCTGCTGGCATGACTACTCAGCGATCGGCGGGCAGAACGTCTGCGTTCCGTTCATGATCTCCAGCCGCGGCTATGGTCTCATCTGGGACAATCCTTCAAAAACTACCATCAATCTCGGCTTCAACCAGCAGAACACCTGGTCGTCAGAAATAGGAGACCGTGTTTCGTTCTTTGTAATCGCTGGGACAAACAGCGACGAGATATACCAGGGCTATCGCCAACTAACCGGCATTACTCATATGTTGCCGAAGGCGGCGTATGGCTACATCCAGAGCAAGGCAATCTATCCCACTCAGGATCAGCTCATGGCAGTTGCGAAGGGATATCGCGACCGTCAGCTTCCCCTGGATGTTCTAGTGGTCGATTTTCTCAACATGACCAGGCAGGGCGAACTGGATCTGGACCCTGCGCGGTGGCCCGATCCAGCCGCGATGAACCAGCAGCTTCATTCCATGGGCATCTCCACGCTGCTGAGCGTTTGGCCGCATTTCTCTGCTGGTACCCGTTACTACGACATGCTGCGGGACAAGGGATGGCTGATCCATTCCGCCGATGGAACACCGGATTCTGGTCGGTTCAAAGATGTAATCGGCCCGAACATCGATACCACCAACCCTGCCGCTGCCAAGTGGTTCTGGGAGGCCATCAGGGATCGATACATCAAGCCCTACCATTTCGACTATATCTGGCTCGACGAAACGGAGCCCGATATCGATCCGGCGAAGGACTTCTTCTCCATTGGATCAGGATCACGCTATTACAACGTCTATCCGTTGTTCCACACAGCTTCTGTGTACGAAGGATTCAGGCGCGACTTCGGAGACAGCCGGCGGGTCCTGATTCTTGCCCGCGCCGCCTACCTCGGAGCGCAACGGAACGGCACAATCTTCTGGTCGAGCGACATCCGCTCGACATGGGACATGTTGAAGCGTTCCGTCCCTGCCGGATTGGGCGTCACGGCCTCAGGCATGCCTTATTGGGATACTGATATCGCCGGCTTTTTCTCTCCGTCCCTCCCCGCAACCTACCGTCCGATGCACACACCCTTGGTCGATCCCTCAGATGCACTTGGCACGGTCGGCAACTACCTGGACTATCCCGAGTTATTTGTGCGGTGGTTTCAATGGGCTGCCTTCCAACCTGTCATGCGGGCCCACGGCGAGAGGAACCACAACGAGGTTTGGTCCTACGGCAAACAGGCTGAGCCGATCCTCGAAAAGTATCTGCGCTTGCGATACCAACTATTGCCCTACACATACTCCCTCGCTTATGGAAGCTTTCAAAGCGGCGCTCCCTTCATGCGCGCGCTATTCATGGATTTTCCCAATGATCCAAATGTCGCGGGGATTGGCGATGAGTACATGTTCGGCCCCGCGTTTCTAGTAGCCCCAATTACTGACCAGGGAGCAACGAGCCGCACTGTCTATTTGCCCAGTGGTACAGACTGGTACAACTATTGGACCAACGAACGCGTCAAAGGCGGTCAGACAATCAACGTGAGCGCGCCCATCGATACAATTCCACTCTTCGTCCGCGCCGGGTCCATACTTCCGCTCGGCACCCAGATTCTAAGCACAGACGAGAAGCAGGACCTGGCAAAGATCAAAATCTACCCAGGTGCCGATGGAGATTTCACGCTTTACAGCGACGACGGAAAAACCTATGCCTACGAAAAGGGAGACTTCCGTATCACCAACCTGCACTGGGACGACTCGACGGGTAAGTTAACCCAGAAAGGATCGGTCGCTTGGACTGTTCCGGATAGTCAACTCGTGGAGGTGGTCGGACATTAGTTCACTCCTGATGATTGCAAAGTCAATAGCTGCCTCGCAGTGCAGGAACAAACGTAACGCCGAACGACAGAATGCAGCGATGACTCTCGAACGAACATTCGCGAGTCATCGCTGTGGTTCAAGCAGTTCTTTGTTCTCCCAAAACAGATACGTGCAAATTCTAGCGACACGCAAGAGGAGAGGATTCAGATGAGATTGGTTGAGAGTATCCGCAAAGTTTTGTTATTGGTCATGGTGGCAGCGATTCCTGGAATAGCTCTCCAGGCGCAGGAGAACCGGATCGTGATCGATCGGGATGGCAGCACAATCGCCCTTGAGCCCTACGCTCCGAACATTGTCCGCGTGACTCTGAGCACATTGAAAGATCAGGCGGTCGCGGGCCCTGGATTCGGAATCGTCGCAAAGCCTCTCCCCGCTGGATGGACTCACGAAACCACCCCTAAAGAAGACATATACAAATCGGCGCGGATGTCGGTACACTTCACCACGCCTCCTCCACCCCAGCGCCGGCCCGACGGTTCTCTCTGGAACGGCCCGAGGAAGAACTTCGGCGCCTTTGGCCGCGGACCTTACATGACCGTCACGGCCGCCGACGGCACGACTCTACTAACAATGCAAGGCTGGGAAATGGCGGAGTTGAATGACAAGGACGGCGATCGCCTGCTCAACAACGACCGCCGTCCGGAGGATCTGCCGTTCTATCGCGTTGGAGCCACATTCGGCT
>OBLU010002636.1_pt1 | contig 16436 bp, 18 predicted proteins | sample 1518681 | NCBI WGS metagenome assembly OBLU01 (sample SAMEA3539304, study PRJEB22396) | soil metagenome | biome: tundra; feature: field; material: soil | place: USA | collected 2010-05 | depth 0.15 m | reverse complement strand
CCGTTCACCTGCACCCACCCGGTAATGCCAGGCCTCACCTCATGACGGCGTCGCTCGAACGCGGTGTATCGAGGCAGGTACTCAGGGAGTAATGGTCTTGGGCCGACCAGGCTCATGTCGCCTTTGAGGACATTCCAGAACTGAGGGAGCTCGTCGACACTGACTGTGCGCATCATGCGGCCGAGCCACGTCAGCCTTTGTTCATCAGGGAGGAGCGAACCGTCTTTCGTACAGCCGTCCGTCATAGTACGGAACTTATATAGCCGAAAAGATGCCCCTTGCCTGCCCGCCCGATGCTGACGAAACAAGATCGGAGCACCCATGGTGACGAGGATGGCAAGTGAGGCGACCGCTAGCAGCGGCGAGAACAGGACAAGTCCTCCGATGGCACCGACTATGTCAAAGGAGCGCGTGAAGACTCTATTCACTGGCTTGGTCCAGAGTGCGACCCGCGACCTTGCGCAGAGACACGCCACATGCGGGTACAAGGCGGATGTACTCCGAGAAGAGGAGTTCGCAGACTGTATCTTCAGAGAAGCGGGTCTCAACGAACTGCCTCCCAGCCTCTCCCAGGTGACGGCGCAAGTCGGGATCGATCGCCAGGCGGAGCAGGGCGCTGGCCAGCGATTCCGGATCACGGGGGCGAACAAGAAGGCCTGTAACCTCGTCCTCGACCGCGTCTACGCATCCTGGGATGCAGGTGGCAATTACAGGTATTCGCATCGCGCTGGCTTCAAGACAGACGTTCGGCAAGCCTTCGCGATACGTCGGAAGCACACAGATGTCCATGGCCGAATACATCGGCGGCATGTCGTCGACGAAGCCGGCGGTAACATGGACTCGTTCGTCGCGTAGAAGAGCAGCGCGTACCTCCGTACGAACTGCATCGTCCGCTTCGAAATCCCCGCATAACAACAGATGCAGGTCTTTTGACTTGCGGCGAACAATGGACCAGGCGGCGGCGAGGTCCTCAACGCCTTTGTCTCGCACAAGGCGACCGACATACCCAATCAGCACCGAATGTTGAGGAATCGCGTATTGGCGTCGAACCTCTGCCCGATGTGCAGGCTCCACAGAATCCAGGTTGAACCGGCGGACATCGATACCGTGGCTGCTGCCAAAGCCGAGCGTCACAACCTTTCTCGGCGGGCAAAGCCTCCCTTTTGTTATAGCTCCACGGAGTGACTGACTGACGGTGAGAACACGCGTCGCCAAGAAGCATGCAAGCCTGTCGCTGGCGGTGAGAAGACTACGCCGCCACCCGGTTTCCGTCATGCTGGGAAGGCCGTTGATTGTCAAGACACGGACCTTTATGCGGGTCACGAAAGCGGCCGTCATTCCAAGGAGCCCGGCTTTGGGGGTGTTCGCATGGACTATGTCCGGCCGCAACTGCAGGAATGTCAAGCAGAGGCGTAGGAGACTGACCAGATCCCAGAAGAGGTTGATTCTGCGGCGAAGCGGAATCGGATGGACAGTGACCCCCGGCAGTGCCCGCAGCCGTTCCAAACCTCTCCCAGGCGCGCTGATCACGTGCACGTCGAACCCCCTGGAGCTCATGTGCATGATCACGGGCCGGAGAAGCGCCCATACTGACATCGCCGCCGTGGCCATGATCACAAGACGCGGAGTTGGATTACTAGAGTGATCTGCCATCTTGGGCTCCGAGCAGGTTACCTGCAAGAGTGTTTTTGGGCGAACACTTCGTGTTTGGGACAGCTCCCGGTGCTGACTGGCCGCCTGATCGGTACTGGTGCCAAAGTACCGATGGCTATGCGGCTGCTGTGATGGCCCGCACCTAACATCCGCAGCTATGCGGGTTCAGAGCGAGTTGCCTATATAGCGCCTCGTACTGTCCGGCAACACTCGAAAGGGCAAAATGCTCCTCAATGCGATTCTGAGCGGCGAGGCCACGCCTTTCGGCAGCTTCCAGTTCAAGATTTTCGTGTCTCGCGAGGTAGTATCCCCGTGATGGATCCCCCACACAACGGGAATTCGACCGCCGAGTGTCGCCGCTATTCCGCCCAGCAAGTTCGCGTGATACATCCAGCATTGCACCACGTGAGGCCGGAACCTGCGAAACTCTCCCGAAATGCGAAACACCACTCTCGGGTCCGGCCTGCCGCGCGTCATATCGAGGCTTGCAATTTCCACTCCCTACGAGTCAATTCGCCTTCCCACCGGCCCCGGCGGTAGCAGAGTAACGACCTTGTTTTCAAACGAGAGTCGGTCCATGCGCGACAGCAACCTCCACAGCATGATCTCCGCGCCACCGGTCCCGAGGCCAGTGATAACGTGCATTACTCTGATCATGAAACTAGCGCACTGTGGTAGCGGAAGGCCGTAGTCCGCTGGTCCCCCGTCGCAACACAGCCCACTTCACTTTCCGAACCGCTCTGAATCCATTGTCGAAAATCTGATCTCCCAGATTTGGCATCCGCGCAGCGTAAAGCCGCACTATTTCGCTCAGCGACGTAACTGCCGCCCGGTGTCTACGGAGGTCTTCCCGAAAGCGCACAACATCGCTCTGCCCCCAACGATTGTGATGAAAACATATCGTCCACACTCCACACGGCAGCGGCAGAAACCGTGAGAGTTGCTGTGGAATCCATAGGATGCCGCCGTTGTCTTTGTGGGGATATAAGAAAAAGCCATCGCTGATAACTCCAATACCAGCTCTTGAGAGCACCTTCAGGCTGGTTGTATCAAAGGAGTGTGCCGGAGCAATCCACAGGTCTGCTTTAACCCCTTCCCGGTCGAACACCTCCGACGCCCTCAAAACCTTTGCCGACTGATCGCTTTCTGGCAACCCTGCAAATTCACTGAATTTGTTCGTGCGCATCAAACCAGGGTCATCGCTAGTGTATAGATGCTGATAGCCGTGCATCCCGATTGCATAATCACGGCTCTGCCACTCACGAACGATCTGCCAGAAACCAGCTCGCGGAGCGCTCACCGCCAATTCCGGGTCCTGGTTGTCCGGCACAACAGCTAGAAGCGGCTTGACCTTCGCTTCCTCCAACACCGCCTCGATCTCGTGCCATATCCGCCAATTCATCGTGGGGCAGATGTCGTCGAAACGAAGAAGATATACAGCACTCATTCGTCGCAGCTCCGGACCTTAAGACAGCGTTACGCGGTTCAACAGCAGGAATAGAGACACCGCCATCTTCCCATCGCCCTCACGCCGCGTAAGCAGTTATGTTCCTGAATGATCGTTCCTCCAAATTCCTCTTTGAAAGCGTTGATCATGAGTTTTCGCTGATCCTGAACTCCCGGATACCAGCCACCAAAATCGTACGTACTCAGGCCCTGCGCCCGATATTTGATGATGTCCTGCCAGTGCTGGTATCGGTGCGCGCGTCCGACAAAACTACGCCGGCCCCGGTCCGGAGCCCGACGGTGAATTGACGCGGCAAGAGACGTGTTCTTTGTTGAGTGCTGTATGCCTCATCGACACGTCTAACCAGATGATGCACAACGCCTTCTCGCATAGAACGGCGGATCTCATTTCTGGTGTCCTTCTTCAGACGCGAGAAGAGTTCGTCCTCAGCGCCTTGCAGCGGGATCACGATTGTATAGAGACTCGTGCACCTTGCACCCAGGAGGGGTGCGGGCAACTGGTGATAGCGTGCAATATCGATGGTCTTAGTGTCCGTTTCCGCCTCAAAGTACGACTCCCCGATGCGAAAACAGGCTTTACTGCGGATGAACATCTCGTTGATCCCAATTGACAGCTCTTCCTACATGCCGGCAGTAACGCACGAAAGCATGCTGGAAGACGCGCCGACCGAAGAACGAAATCACAAGCGGCATGAGAGCTGGAAGGTTGCCTTGGGCAAGGGCTGAAACCAGCCGGTGCCGCCCGATTCGTTCGTGGCCGGCCAGAAGGTGATATGTGCCGGAGGCGAGCAATCTCTTCCTTTTGGGGTGCGCTCCTCGACTCGAGTAGCCGGGCGGAAAGAGTTCGAGTATCGCGTCAGCCACGCACGCCAAATCAGCGGCGTGCTCGATTTGATGGTCCACAGTGCAGATGCGATTTGGAACGTCCGTTCGATATAGGACGACAGGAATGTCAAGGAACAACCCGGGGCGATCAGCAAGCGTCTGGACCAAGAATATCGATTCTCCGCCAGAGCGGAAGGTGGGATAACGGAGATCGCGCGAGCGCAGCACGTCGAGGTCAACGACGGCAAGCAGTTCGCCTAGATCGCTGTACAGCATATCATCGCTGGTGATTTCGTTAGTTCCACTAAAGTTGTCCAATACGCGCAATCGAGGGTATTCGATACAGCGAAAAAACAGGATGGGATGGGAGCCGTGATCGGCGTCGATGGCCGACTTCACTTTGGACAGAGCACCCTGAATGAGCAGGAAGTCGCTATCGATCTGGATTATGTAGCGGCCGCGGGCTGCAGCGAGACCGACGTTCCGCGCCGGTCCCGGACCGCTGTTCGCGGTTGTACGGAGGCAGGTGAGGATGGGAGTGTTATCGAACTGCTTTAGCCGATCCCACGTGCCGTCGGTGGAGCAGTCGTCCACGACGATGACCTCGACGGGTAGTCCTTTCGCCTCTCGCAAAACCGTAGAAAGCGCCTCGCAGAGAAGGCGCCACCGGTTGTAGGTTGGAATGATGATGGTAAGCAGGGGATTCATGGCTCTCTTCGTGCGCGGTTCCTCGGCAGTCTTCACGGGAGAGGCCCAGGTGCCAAATCGTTCGTGGAGGAGGACACCGGCACGGATACCCGCACTGCACGGGCGGGACGGCCCCCTTGACCTATGGGCCTTAGAATCCGAGTATCATTTGCGGCGGCGAAGCCCAGCATTGTCCAAAACAGAACTGCGAACTTGATGTCGAGGACCACCGTGTTGGCCATGATCAGCGCCGTGAAAAGCCCCGTGGCCAGCGCCCTCAGCACTACGACCATCTCCCGTTCGTCTCGAGGTGACCCGGGCGCTGGGCGGCGCAGGAGTAGCCTGAGCCTCCATATAAGGAGGCAGAATGCAAACATTCCGAATAGACCCTGTTCGACTAGGACCTTGACGACCTCGTGATGTGCGAACCAGCCGACTACTTGGAGTTCGCCCCAGAAGCCGACTCCAAGCGGATGTTGGAAGAAGAAGAACAAGCTGCTGAGGGCAAACGCCGCTCGGAAAGTGAAATCCCCGAGTGGGAGCCTGTCGAGAATTGCACAGATCTCTGAGGGGACGCCGTTAGCGGCAGCAAATGAACCGGCATCGACTCCGACCCCTAGGCTACCCTCAAACTTCCCTACGACCGAGTCGGGGACTACCAGCGGGAATAGGAACCAAGCGCATAGTGCCATGCCCATGAAGACTATAATGGCGGGCAAGGCATTCAGGCCGGCTTGTGGACGGAGGCGGTTCTTAGAACAGTCCGCGTAGAAGCGCCACAGTGCGACAAGCAGTACCAACGTGCCCGCGCGCTGCCCATAAAGCGCAAGGCACAACATACATAAGATGATGCCAATGGCGGACACTGCTTTTTTCAGGAGCCCCGGCCAGCAAACAAGGCACGTGAGGTTCAAAAGCACGACGAGGACAGTAAAGAAAGCCATGTCGGTACCGGAATCGAAGAACCACATTACGTTGCGAAATACCAGCGAGTCCTCCCGTCCGTAGAGTATTTTCCCAGCCGTGCCGACGCCGCCAGTGGTCCCAAAGTTCAGGTGATAGATCAGGCCTAGGAGCACGACGATGTTGCCGACCAGCCACAAGGTCGAAAGGAATGCGCGGAAGTCGTAACGCGAGCGCGGCCTCTGCGGAACGACGGTGGCAACACCGAAGGCGCACAGGGTGAGGATGTACCGTGCGACGTACAGCGCGTTGGCTGCCCGGTAGGTCGGGTACCAAAGTAGGAGCCCGACGCAGACGGAAGCGACAATAGAACCGCCCCAGAGAAGCATCGCACGGGTCACTTGGCCGCAAGGCCGAGACACGGGGTTCCGCCACCACTTCCCCAATATTGCGGCTGCGATTCCGGCCACCAGAACGATTTCAAGCAGCGAAAATCCGGGATCGGAGCTGTCGATATAGCCGACTTGCGTTATGACCTCGTTACGGTACCCAATTGTGGCCAGTTTCGGCAGGGCCACGGTCAGAATGACTAGGGGATAATAGTGCTTCGGATGCTGCAGAAGCCACTGTGTGGTGACGGCAAATAAGACCAGGACGACCCCCACGGTGGCCGGGTCTGAGATAGATGCGTGCCACGTTAGTAGAGTTTGCATAGGTGGTACGGGATCAGCGCAAAGTCAGAATGCGTGGGATCAGTCCTGCGTCTGCGCATAGAGTTGCAGCATTGCCTGACGCATGCTCTCGAGCGACAATGGTTCAGAGGTTAGGGCCGCCCTGCCCCGTTCGCCGAGCTTCTGCCGCAGCGTTCGGTCGGTTAGAAGGCGCGACAGCGCCTCCGCGACATCCGAAATGACTTTCTGCTTGTCGTCCTGCCTAATCCGGCGCATGAGCTCATCCGGATCGAGGTGATGAACGCCGTCCGGACCGAAGATCTGGTGGGCGGGCTCCACAAACATTGCGTTTTGAGTCAAATGCAGCAAGTCGGAAAGGCCGGAGTGAAGGCGGAACGCGACGATCGGCAGGCCGAAAGCCGATGCTTCCAGCAAGGTCAATCCGTAGGAATCGGCCATGCCGAGCATGACGAACACCTCAGCGTTGCTGTAGAAGCGTTGGTACAGTTCCTCCCGCGAAAACCTCGGCTCGTGGAAAATGACCGTGCTTGCCAGTGTTGTCCGATAGAATGCGTACTCATCCGGCAGATCGCAAATGAAATCGACGCGGAAGTCCAAGTGCTTTCTGAGTTGGTCAACGGCGGCAAGGAACACCTTGCCGCCCTTAATGTAAAATCCGCTGCCTCCGCTGCCGACGAAGAGAATCCGCAGTATGGCAGAGTGTCCACGCGAGGCGTTTGGAACTCCCGGCAGACCCATGGACGGGTAGACCACATGGAGTTTCTTGCGGATGGATTCGTCCGGGAACAGTGCTTCAAAAGATTTGCGCGCGCTTGGAGACCACACACGCAGCGCCCTGCAGGCGGGCGACAGCAAGCGGCGGCGTACATGCTCCGTGAACAAGCGACTTCGCAGGATGCGCGGGGAGTAGAAGCCGAGGACGTTCACGTTCTCGTAATCGCCGATCCAGCCAGCACCGTCGTAAACGAGGTGACCGCAGCAGTGAACGAGATTGGCGCGCTCGCGGCTTCGTGCCACCATGCGATCCTTCGCCTGCTGATATGCTATTGCTCCGATCGGATACTTACGAGCTAAGCGCACCGCACGATGAGCCAAGCCCAAGTTTCTCAAGGCGTACCTCGCACCGCCGCTCTCGCGAAAGCGAGGCCCCACGATATTGTAGTTGACATCTTTCGAGAGCGCAGACACCATTTCCTTGTATATCGGGTGATCGGGGCACGAAAGTGTTATGCGCATGTCCAGGAGTGACGCCAACCCATCTTGTCTATGCTCTGCTGTATATGTATACAGCGTTGCAGTTCCACCTTCTTCGGACCCTTCCTGCAGCCCAGTAGCCAACGGTCCTTATTCCTTGCCACAGCGTGAAAGGACTGAGTCTTGTGTAGTAGCAGGTCTTGACAAGTCGCAAGCCTGCGCGCTTTCCTAACTCTTCGGCGTTCTGTTCGTCTATCCAGAATGGTTCTCAACAAATGAGGTCGAAATCGGTTCCCAAGTCAAACGTTTCCGCATTCTCTAGCCTTATGTCGTGACCGTCTTTTTGCGCTAAGGCCACGAAGTCAGCGTTTATATCAATACCGACGATGTTCCGACAGTGTGTTTTGAGGTTGTAGAATTCCCATTCTTGCTCCCACTTAGATCCTGGCCTCCTACCTTTGTAATTCCCACAGGCACCTACGACGAGAATGTCTTTGCCCGAGGCAAGTCCGGTTATGGGTAAGCGGGTCCATGGAACCGAAGGTATCAACTTGAGCTTGGTGGCCAGCGATCGATCTGACGACTGGTGCTCGCGGTCTGAGTACTGTTGGAGTTGCATAGGAATTCCTCTCCTGAGTTGTTTCCATACCCCGGAACCTCCGGGTGGGCGGAGCCCGCATTACATTGCGGACGGCCCGACAGTGCAGAGTAGAGCTCGACGTGAGCGCGGGCGGCCTCAGCCCAAGTCAACGGTTCGGCGTTTGCGACCTCGGCGCTTACGAGGACGGAGCACCTTCCGGACATCAATTGGGTTACGCCAGCCCGAACCTCCTCGGTATTGTCGGGATCCACGGTAACCCCAAGACGATCGCGCCGGACGGCTGCCCCGATCTCACCGTGATCAGTCGCCAGTACGGGAACCCCGTATTCGCGGCACCACGAGAGCACACCACTTGAGGCATTCGCCTGTCGGTAGAGAAGCGCCACTGCGTCAATGGCGCCAAAGACGCAAGGCATAAGGTGCTCTGGAACGAACTGGAGGCGAAGGATGGTGTCGTTCAGCCATCCGGCCTCGCGGACAACCTCGGTCGGGTGCGGCTTAACCCAGGATGGTGTATCACCTATTAGAAGGACACGGAACGTCCGAGGCAACGGGCTAATCGCGCGGAAAAACTCGATGTACCCTTTCTCCGGGCCGATGCATCCGATTATACCTATGATCGGTCTGCCATCGGGAAGCCCAAGTATGCGCCGGCTGTCCGCCTGGAGCGGCTTTCCCCCACATGTTCCGAATGGCAACGGAATCATGCAGACTAAGTCGTCCCCGATCGCAGATGACCACTCCTCGGCCAGAGCTTTCGTCTGAACGTTTATGGTTACGGCCCGCCTGCGACAGAGCCACCGGATAAACGCGGTACCCGTGAACCGCTGACTTGAAGCGAATGTCGTGATGACGATACGGGTCGTGATCCGGCTGGTAAGATTAGCGCAGGCAAGCGTCAGCGATGAAGGCGGACAGAGTAGATGTACGATGGCGCGCTGATTCCGGGCAGCCAACCTGCAAGCGTAATAGACGCTGGATAATGTCGCGAACTGGTTATAAACATACAGTTGGATGGCGCGGCGTACCGCGGAAGGTGCAGCCGTGGCATGGGGCGCGATGCCAGTAATGGCGGTGAGCGCAGATCGCAGCAATTTCGGCATGACCGCAGATACGCGTTGGATGACACAACCTGTGGCCTCAAATCCCAGGTCAGCATCTTCATGCATGCCATCAAAAGTCATCAGAACAGGCTGGATTCCGGTATCGGCAAGCGCGCGCATGAGATTGCCGACAAGCCACGACTGGTGGCCAGTACTGCGGGCTAGCGGCTCAACGAGAATAATCGAATCGCTCACAGCACACTTGGACGCGGGTGCATCGGTCTATGACGGCTCGATTCGGAAAGCATAGTCTCAAATAGGAGGCGCCGTTGAAGTACCAGCTAGGGGGTGCCATTCCGAGTGCACGTTTCATACTTGCGTGCTTGGTGATGACACTATTGGTGACGAAGCAGATGTGCATTCGGGTTGTTCGTTACGTCCTCAGGTGATTGAAGAGTGTTCAAGAAGGCTCGTCAACGTCGGGCCCCGGGTGGCCCGTCGAACGGCGTCGGCCACCGCGCGACGAAGCGCCGGCAGCATGAGGCGCGCACCAAGCAGGGACGTCGTTAGCCCGCGGACTTCTCCGACCAATGCCGTCACGTAGCGGAATTTGCGGCTTGCGAGTCCCCGCAGAATGAAAGCCGCGCCCCTAGCGAGAAGATACCCGCCACAGGCTGCGGCAAGCCGTGTGTCTCCACGACCAACAATGTCCTGAAAAACTGAAAGGCGTGCGAGCCAATAACCAATATCGAGATCCAACGCGTCGAAGCGGACGGTCATGGAGTCCGGATGGGTGGAGAATTGGGCGACGGTACCATAGCAGACCGACACACCTCCAGTGCTTCGCAATAGCCCAGTCATATATAGCATCAAATCGGGTCCGATATTTCGGCCTAGCATCAGGTGCCGCCGAAGAAAACCCCGGCTCGCGAACTGTTGGACTCGGCGATCCCACTCCTGCAAATGGTCGAGGGTTGTAAGACAGCAAATCGGACTGACCGGAACCGCAGTATATGGCAAGTCGCGGGCCCCAAAATACTGTTCCAAAACAGTTATCGGGTCCGCCGGGACGGGATCGGGGAGCGGACGAAACTTGATGACCTCATCAACGGGACCGACACGACCAAATCCCATCACGAACTCCGCCCGATTTTCGAGCACCGGCGCATACATCGTCGCGATAAATGGCGATAATACGTCATCGTCGTACATGAACGTCACGAACTTCGTGTGCACTAGTGTAGTCCCGAGAAAGCATGCGTTCATGAAACCACTGGATTCCGGGCATTGACTGACGAGCTGTACACGCCGGTCGCCGTTGTATCTCGTTCGCATGTCATCAAGTGACCCGTCCGAACTGCCACCATCTATAACGATTACGAGCGGATCAATACCGTGGCTGGAGAGGGAGATACACGACTCAACAGCACGGCGCAGTACAGCTACCCGATTTCTTGTGGGCAGAATGAATGAAATACCGTTCTCAGTGTCCAAGGTGTATTCCCGTCATCAATTATCGCAGCCCTCTTTGATAATCATCATGCCGCAAACGCCCATTCCAGGCATCTCGGCCCACGATGAATACTCGCGGTAGTGCTCGCCTATTTCACGGGGGTCGTCGACAGTACAGAGCGGCCCCTCAGCAATCCATTTTCTCTCGTATTTCCGATATCGACCAGAGACGGTCTCGCCAAACCACCTCATTATTGCGGGCCGTCTCCCGATCGGCCGTAGAAGCCTTGAGTAGAGCGCGTATTCGTCGTACACCCTCTGAAAAAAGTACTTGCTCCCTCGGGGAACTACATTAAGAGAATATATGTCGTTGTCTCGAAACTCCTCGTAGAAGGTGCGATCGACGGGCACCGTGATGATCAGGCGGCCACCTGGCTTAAGAGCCTCATACATCATCTTGAATGCCTCAGAGTCACTATAGTTCCCGGAAATATGTTCTATTACTGAGATTGACCAGATGCAGTCAAACTCCGATGTTCCGCGGAGCGCCTCGTGCAGGTAAACACAGTCGCATTGTACGCGTGAGCAGCCGAGTTGTTTCACGATAGCTGCCGTTGCAGATAGATCTCGCCAGTCGGGATTGATCACTTCAAGTGTCTCGGCCAGGGCATTGTCGGCTACATATAAACTCAGGAGGCGAGGAGACGAAACGTCGAGCCAACGACCCGGTGCCTCAGGAAGGCATTCAAGGACGAACGGGAACTCGAAGTAGCGCGTGATCGAGACCGGATTGATAAGAAGCCAAACCGCTTGGCCGAGGACACGGTAGTTTCCTGAGAACAGGAGCCGTCTCCCGAGCGCTCGCCCGTAGCGATCTAGAGTCATACCCACCACTCTGTGAGCATCCCCATATCGGGACGCTGATAGCCCTCTCGCATATAGCCAGATAAGCTTTGCGGGGTTGAGTGCCGTTCTCACGTTATAGACTGTCCTTCGCGGTCGGCCGCGCACATTTCTGACGGGCGAGTTCTTTTTCGATCATGTCTCTCACCAGTGCGTGGAAAGTAAATTCGGGCCGCCAGCCCGTAGCCCTGTTGAGCCGTGAGGCGTCGCCACGCAGAATTACCGTGGGACGACTGCTATTGAGCAGATACGGGTGTTCGGACACGACTGCGCGCCAGTCCTGAGAAAACGTGTTAAACGCCTCATCCAACCAGTCGCTTACTGTGTGTAATTGGCCTGTAGCGACCACGTAATCTGTTGGATCGGGTTGCTGTAGCATGAGCCACATCGCCCTTACCGCATCGGAGGCATGTCCCCAGTCGACCTGCGCCGACAGGTTGCCAAGCCGCAACTCAACCCGGGTTCCTAAGGCAGAGCTTACTGCTGCACGAACGATCTTCTGCGAAAGGTAAGATGGTGGCCGCAAAGGAGATTCGTGGTTGTACAGGATGGCCGAGACCGCGAATAGACTGCGACTCCGGCGCCAGTAGCGACAAGTCTGAATGCCAGCCGCTTTTGCGATTCCGTATGGGTCAACAGGGTTGAACGGCGTGTCCTCGTTCTGGACGAGGTCGATTGGTTCACCGAAGACCCGGCTCGAACCGGCATAGAGCAAGCGCGCCGTCGGGCATACATCCGCGAGCGCACCAAGCATCTGGTTTAGTGCGACGGCATTGACGTCGAAGCTGGTCCGAACAAGTTCCTCTTCCGCGAAGCGCCCTCCCTCTGACGATTGGTGAAAAGCCGCCAGGTAATACACCTCGTCGGGCCGACTTTCTCCAACGATCGCTCGAATAGCATTGCGGTCAGGCAGGTCCGCTTCGTAGCCGCGGTCCACTTCGCCATAAAGGCCGCCGCGGCCGATTCCCTCAACTCTGTAACCTTTAGCGTGCAAGAGTCTGGATAGGTAAACCCCATCCTGACCGGCGCTACCTGTGATAAGTGCTCTCGGCAAGGGTCACCGCTTCGAGTTGTGGCAAAGGGAAAACGATCCTGTGCCCGGCCTCAAGGAACGCTTCCTCACGTTTCACGATGTGATCGCGGAAGTGCCATGGCAGTACGAAGTACACGTCTGGCCCCCGTCGGCGAGCCTCCTCTTCAGAAACGATGGGGATCCTCGTTCCGGGCGTGAATGCGCCGTGCTTATCCTGGTTCACATCGGCGATGCAGGCCATTTCGCTCGGCGTTACCCCGCAATACTGGAGAAGAACATTGCCCTTCGTGGACGCGCCATAGCCAAAGACTCGCAGGTCAGCGTGGCGTGCCTCTGTGAAGAATTGCCTGATCTGAGTGCGGTGCTCAACGACGCGCGTAGCAAACTCATCGAAAACGCGCAGGCTGTCCAGCCCGAGGTCCGACTCTTCCCTCAGGATTCGATCTAGAACTTCGCTGTTGACTGTGTATTTCGATCCCAGCTTGGCTGCAATGATCGAGAAGCTGCCACCGTTGACGTTGTTCAGTTCGACGTCGATGATCTTTAGGCCGGACCGCTCCGCCATGTAGAGGATTGGCCGTAACGCGTAGTACTCCAAGTGTTCGTGACACACAGTGTCGTACGAAGTGGTGCCTAGCATCCGTGGCAGGTAGCTTTGCTCAAAAAGCCATATGCCGTCATCGACTAGGATCTCCTCGACTTGGCGCATGAACTCAAGTGGGTTCTCAAGGTCATAGAACATCGCGATCGATGTCACGGCTTTCGCGTGATTCCGATGTGTCTCCGTTCGGAATCTATCGGCAGAGAAGAACTCGGAAATCAGCTGAATGTCCGCCGGGTAAAAGTCGCCAAACTTGGAGCCCGTGGGGTCCATACCAACCAAGAGCACGCCAGGTTCGCGCATGGCGCGGAGAAATGTTCCATCGTTGCTCCCGATGTCGAGAACCACGTCACCGGGCCGGAGGAGAACCGTCTGTTTCACTCGCTGCGCTGTTGCGTGTAAGTGAGCAACCATTGAGGCATTTAGCCCAGATCGATAGCCGTAGGTCGATCCGTATAACTCACTGCCTTCGTAACTGTGACGCAACTGGACCAATCCGCAAGCGGAACGCGTGCCGACATGCATGCATTTCATCAACGATAGCGGAGCCGTTGGCACCAATTCTTCCAGGCTCTTTGGGAAAACACCAGTCAGCGCCTGAAGACCCAGATCCAAGATCTTGACCAAATTCGAGGAACCGCATATTCGGCAGTGATGGATCTCCGAATAGCCCACTCCAGTACTATCTCTGCCCTTCGGCGGCATATGTGAATACCTTTGATTTGAATTTCATAACTGACCTCACCACGTTGCCGAGGATATTTGGCTACTATTCGGTCTTCAACGGGAATCTCCCGGGAAATCCTTGGCGGGATTGCCGGCAACCACCGTCGAGGCGGGAACGCTCTTGGTTACGGCGCAATGTGGACACTCAGCAAGGCTAGAATCCGGCGGCGCGCACCAAAATCGAAGAGGCGCCGGATGAGCGTGAGCATACGTGGATGTCGATTGACGCCTCTCGCGCTAGGCATTGGCTATCCTGATGGTTCGAAGGTAACGGCGAATATAGAAAGCAGAAGGAATGAGGAAAATGAAGATCTGACTGAGGACAGAGCCATAGACGACGCCAGGAATACCGATACGGTGAGTCAGATGAACAGACAGCGCGATGTTCGTCACCGATGCCAGGGGAACAACCAGCAATTGAAAACGGATAATCGATAGGCCGTTGTAGAAAACTGCGACCGCCATGCTGACGGCCATAACGACGCTCCAGATTCCCAGGCCGCGCATGAGTAACGGATCGGCATGAATGGTAGACCCTACCCACGCGTGGATGATCCGGCCACCGAAAGTGACAAGCACTGTTCCCAAGGAAATAGAACCCCCCGCCGCGAACGTCAGGGATCGGAATAGTGCTTTGCGAATCCAGAGATGATCTTGCCTTGCCAAGGCTTCTCCGTAGGCTGGCCAGAGGGGGCTGACTACGAACGAGGTCATGGTGCTTACCAAGCCGAAGAGCTTACATGGTATAGCGTATTGCGCCACCGCTGTGGGACCAAGGATCCGTGCGAGGACAAGATTGTCTGACGAAAAGGAAATTGCCACAGCAAGTTGCAGCGTGAAGAACAGCACGCCTAGGCGCCACAGGTCCTTGGATGCCCCGGTCGTTACACAGGACCATGAAGGTAAGAGCCACGGGCGCTGGATTGCAAACAAAACTGCCCCGTTTAGAAGGAGGGCCAAAACCGGTGCCCCAGCCATGGCGAGCACGAGGTAAGGAAGAGAACCCCGGAAGTGAATGACTAGCAAGAGTGAAATCAGGCACAGCACGCTCCCGAGGGACGACCAGAGGTTCGCCGAAAAGCCGTCTTGATAGCCGGCTTGCACCCGGTTAGCGATCCCCACTGGGATGTTCAACAGGAAACAGCCTATGAAAATGGCTACGGCCGGCCCCGCTTCTACCAGAGCTTGCGTAGACTGAACCCGAAACAAAGAGCCCCATGGTATCCAGCGATATACCGCGGCGAAGACAATTCCAATTGCGATAGCGATGGTGGTCAGAAGGAAGAAGGCACTCGAAACATATTGCCTTGCGAGTTCGCGATCATCTTTTCCGTATGCCCGAGAAATTCCATTTATTAGACCGTTATTGATGCCCAAGTCGGAAAATCCCAGTATCGCGATTACCGAACTGATGGTCATCCAAAGCCCGTACCGTTCGGTGCCAAGATATTTCAGTGTCAGGGGCACACTAATTAGGCCGACAGAGATGCTCACGGCCCTGGAGAGACCAGACGCCGTGATCGTCAGAAATGCTCGCCGGTACCGCTCTTTCGAACGTCCCTCAAGTGTGCTGAGATCGAACGAGCGAAAACGAGCCACAGATAAAACTTGCTTCGCGGTGTTCAGTGGAACGTTTTGGACTGAGGAGGTCATCAGCGCAAATAGAGAGTGCGAAGCGCGAATTTCGATCGGCAGTTCAAACCGCTTGGATTACAGAGCATATACAAAAGGCAACTATTTCCTCGCCGGCGATCTCCGCCTTTGAATCGCAAGTTCCCTCAATTCCGTTTGTCACACCTCACGACTTCGCCGCCGTGAAATACTTCGAATAGTATTGCCAATCCTTGTATGATTTTCTGTCGCTCATCGGAGCAGATGCTAGCATCTTGTTATCCTGCGTTGTCAGCCCGGCTTGCAGGCAAGTCACCCGCACGGAAGGCTCAGTTCCTCCGCTGCGCCACGCACTTAGCGAACTTGCTGACCCCGCGGAACGCCCCATCCCCGCCACAATCACCCCGGAGGTAAACATCATGTGTGTCACCTAAATTATGCAGATCCGCCCGGGCTGAGTTCTGAAGCCGTCGCAGCTACGTTAACGAGTACGTCTGCAACTGATTGAAAATACAGGGCTACATGTGCATAGAATTTTATGCATAGAATCCGCGCATCAGCACTGAACGGAAAATGCGAGTTTTACTGGGCTCCGCGATAACTTCGCGAGAGCCTTATTCGACGCGCTCTCTATGACCTTCGCGCCTTCAGCGCATCACCATTCGGGTGACCCCCGGCAACCTGATTCGGCAGGCGGGATCTGCGTGAACCATGAATCTGTGCATAGTTCAGGTGTCACAAGTTATCTGCTGGGTAAGATGAGATCACCTCGTGATTGACTCCGAGATGGGATTGCATTTTCTTCGCAAGAGCCCCGATACGAAAGTACCGCCAGTCCAATTGCAAATGCACACCAAGCGGCGTTGGCTGGGATGTGGAGCTTGAAATCTGAGAAGCTGTGCACCAAGATTCCGCAAACTCCGATAGCCGCCCCCAACTGCAACCAGCCAACCTGACTCTGGAACCGCGGGCGCCGGCGCCGGAATGACAGGGTGAAAAACGCAGCGATGGAGACCGGCGCCAGAACCCAGCCCATGATGCCGGC
>OBLU010002635.1_pt1 | contig 16437 bp, 10 predicted proteins | sample 1518681 | NCBI WGS metagenome assembly OBLU01 (sample SAMEA3539304, study PRJEB22396) | soil metagenome | biome: tundra; feature: field; material: soil | place: USA | collected 2010-05 | depth 0.15 m | reverse complement strand
TGCGGCGGAGATCCTCACGAGGCATCCCAGGATAAGGGAGATGCCGATCGCCAATTCGCCAAAACCAACCAGGCAACTGAAGAAGTGAGCATGCGGTACGACAAATCCGAGGATAAAGCTCTGGTGCCACGCGAATGGGTCTTTCAAAGCGGTCTTTGCTAGTTCGTCGGAGAGAATCTTGCCTTTCAAGAACGGACCCGTAACCTTCGGCAGTGCGACCGAGACAAAATGGTAGCCCACGACTATCCGAAGAATTGCCAGGTAGCCAAGATAAGTTTCCTGTTTGAAATTGCTCCCTAGAGACATTGTTCTCCTTTTCGCAAGATCTCTTGCGCTATTTTGGAACCGCGTTGGATTTCGAATTGGTGGACTTCAAAGACAACTTGCCACTATCGTGAACAACCTTGCCACCAACAATCGTCAGGACCGACGTGATGCGCTTGATGGCTTCATCTGGAACGCGCTCCGGGTCGAGGAAATCATCACTCAGGACTACGAGATCGGCCAGCTTGCCCACTTCAATGGACCCAAGCTGAGATTCGTCGCTCGTGAACCATGGCTGGCTAACCGTATACATGCGGAGCGCTTGCATGCGTGTGAGCGTTTGCCCGGCCGCCACGAGTTGGCCGGCGTTATTCTTGCCCGTCACCATGTAATACATGTGCGGCCACGGATCCAGGGGCGCGATGGCGCCGCCGTCGCTTCCGTAACCCACATGGATCCCACTCTCCACTAACGTTCTAAATGGCGGTATATTCTTGGGCGAAATACGCGGCGGGGTACTTGCGGTATATCGACCTCCAGCTGCGCTGACACCGACACCCATAGCTTTGAGTCTATTCAGGGTCTCGATATCAATCCCCGGAACATGAGCCAAACACCATCGGAGCGGCGCAAGCGGCACGTCTTGATTGATCTTTTCCCAGACGGTCGTAAATTCCTTCTCGTCCTCGAGTACCATGCCATGCTCGTCGTAAGTCCATCCCCTTTGGGCCACCAAGCGCGCGGCTGCTTCGTATATTTCTGAAGATGAATTTGGAGTGAATGGAAACGGTCCACTATAGATCCGCTCACCCATTCCTGACACTCTGATCCAATCATCTCCAAAGTCATGAAACTGATTATTGAGTCGCGCCTTCAAGAACGGGAGATCTGGAGTTGTGTCCTGCATATAGAAGAAGATCCGCAGCCGCATCAACATCTTGCCCTCGCGCGCTAACGCGAGGATCGGATCATAGCCGTTGAATGGGTTTACAGAGTTAGTCCTATTGCTGGTTTCGGCGAGTCCCTGAGCTCCCTGAGTGTCAATGGGCCACGGACCTCCCTTATCATCGGACATCGTGAGGCCCACACTCGCCGCATAGGCCATGACATCGAGCGCTCCGCGCTTGGCCTCCTCAAACGTCCGGATCGACTCGAGGGCGTTATAAGCCGCAATGGTGGGTGCATTCGCCGCAATGCTCCCATCGGGTCCGACCTTGATGCCTCTCTTTTCGAAGAACGCCCTCCCTTTGCTGTTCGTTGCTGCCGGCCCATCAAAACCCGTTTGAACGTAGACGGGGTAGTTCGGGGCCGCTGCATCGAGGTCGGCCTGAGTCGGCATGCGCTTCTCTGCAAATTGTTCTGGACTCCATCCGCCAGAGGCTGTGATCCATTCGCCTTTGGGTAAGGTCGAGGCCTTATCATGAATCAACTGCTGCGCTTCCACGATGGAAGCCGCAACTTCGATCCGCACGTCGTGTCCTGGGCGTAGCGACACCTGCACAATATGATTGTGTGAATCAATGAGTCCAGGAACGACTCTCCGGCCGTTCAAATTGATGAGGCGTGCACAGAGGACATGCTTCGGAATCCCTGAGGCAAGTCCGACAGCCGAAATCCGATCGCCATCAATTGTGACCGACGAAGCCATCGTGTCACGCTGGTCCATCGTGGCGATCTTACCGTTGTAAAGTACCGTCTCATGGCAGTCTTGAGCTCGGGTTGCCATGGTAGCTCCCGAGCTAAGCAGCGCAGCAGTCGATACAAACAACCTGGCCGAGAATTTAGTCAAAGTGATTCAACTCCTTGGCACATCTACACTAAATCTTCTGTTCCAATCAATATGAATGACATGTTCGGCGTCAAAGGCAGTCTTTCCCGCTTTTCGCCCCTTAGCGTTTATTGCACACCTTAGCCCGGCGTCGAAAAGTTGATGGGTCGCCCACTATAAGATCCCGAGTACGCAGTTTCTGCAGGAAAGAGCTTCAAAGAGAGTCGAATTCCCCCCCGGCGTTCCCACGGAGGTAAAAGCTTGGCCAGCCCCGCCCTGGTGTTCCGGCTCATACCTTTCCCATACGGACTAATGTTAGACCAATGGTCATTTTTGTCAACAGCGAAATTTGTCGCGAGAGCCATGATCTCTATTGCCAGCGGTATGAAGTCACCAAAGCCGACTATGACCGCAGTTCAGGTTCAACAATGTCATTCAAATGATAGGGATTAGTGCTGCTACGAAGGACGTAGCTCACAGTAATCGTGAGTGCGGCCAACAGGGCCGGAAGCGCCCCAGCGAAGAATATCTGCTGTAGCGTCCAATCACGGGAGATCATGATACCTCCCAAGAGAGGACCTATGATCGAACCCAGGCGGCCGATCCCAAGCGCCCAGCCAACCCCTGTGGACCGGATCGACGTAGGATAAAAGGTCGCCGCCAGCGCGTTGAGCCCCGCCTGCGCCCCCTGAATCAGGCACCCCAACAGGAACGTGACAATCATCATCAGTGGAAACGGCGGCATAAAGGCCAGCGACCCGATCAAAAGAAGACACAACGCGAACTCAGATAACAGCACACCAAAGCTGCCCCATGCGTCCATCAAGCGTCCCTGCAGGAGGGATCCCGCAATTCCTCCAAGGCTGAAAACCGAGACACCAAAGATTCCTGCTGAAACAGGCATGTGCGTCTGGCGTAACAGCGCTGGCAACCAGGTGACGATGAAATACAGCATTAGAAGGTTGAGAAAGAACGGCACCCAAAGCAGCACGGTCCCAATCGAGCGCCCTTCCGTGAACAAGTGGATCACAGGGACTCCTTTGAGCCGGTGATCCTCCTTCGACGGGGAGAAGTCAATTTCCGCTTCCGTGATCTCTGGCGCGATGCGTGACAGTATCTTGTTGAGCGCAGTCCGATCTGTCCCGCTCACGCTCAGAAATCGAATCGACTCCGGCAGTACCTTGATCAACACAAGAGCAACGGCCAAAGGCAGCATTCCGCCGGCGTAGAATACCGACTGCCAGCCCCAACGCGGCAACATCACCGAACTGACCAGCCCACCGAGCAGCGCGCCCAGGGGCATACTGCAAAAGAGCACCGTTACGAGAACCTGCTGCAATCTTTTCGGCGCATACTCCGCGGTGAGAGCGACTGCATTCGGAATGGCGCCGCCCAGGCCCAGGCCGGTCAAGAAGCGGAAAGCTACCAGTTCGTTGTGCGTCGTGGCGCGAGCCGTCGCGATCGCAAATGTTGCAAAGGTAAGCGTCGCGAAGATTATCGGCCCTTTGCGGCCCACGCGATCGGCAATCGGCCCCGCAATCATCGAGGCAATCATCAATCCAATCAAGGCCGCTGCGAATACTGGCCCAAAGGTGTGGATCGAAATATGGAGCGATTCGGCCATTGACGGCGCCAGAAAGCCGATGCTCTGCGTGTCGAAGCCGTCCAGAACGAGCACAAGTCCACACAGCAGTATCGTGGTTGCTTGATAACGGCTCAGCGGCCGTTGGTCGATTATGTCGCTTACCCTGGGGGCTCGATCCGCTGTCGCCATTCGTCAGACCCTTCAGCTTCTAAATGCTACCCACAAAACAATTCACCGGATCAGCTCTTATTGAATCCAGACCGTCTTGGCATTCACAAATTCGCGAATGCCGTGCAGCGCCAACTCGCGTCCATATCCTGACATCTTCACTCCTCCGAATGGGAGGCGCGGATCGGAAACGACCATACTATTCAGGAAGACCATTCCCGCGTCCAACTCGTTAATAAACCGTTCCTGCTCTGCGGCATCAGCCGTCCATGCACTCGCCCCGAGTCCGAACCGGGTGTCATTCGCAATCCTGATGGCGTGATCGATATCCCTCGCACGGAAGAGCGAAGCCACGGGACCAAAGAACTCCTCGCAGTACGCCGGCGAATCTATCGGTATGTCCGTAAGAACTGTCGGGGCGTAAAAGAAGCCGGAACGCTCCAGAAGTTCTGCTCCGAGCAGAGCCCGCCCTCCTGCCTGAAGTGTCTTCGTAACGTCGGCATGCAGAGTGCGGACGCCGCTCTCAGTCGCGAGAGGACCCACGTCGGTCGCCGGATCCAGCGGGTCTCCAACCGTCAAAGCCCTCATCGCGGCAACAAACTTATTCTCAAACTCGTCAGCAATCTCTTCGGCAATAATGAAGCGCTTTGCGGCTATACACGATTGGCCGTTATTGATCACGCGGGCACGCACTCCGATCCTGACCGCGGCGTCGAGGTTAGCTGTCGGCATGACGATGAAAGGATCGCTACCACCAAGTTCAAGCACCACTTTCTTGACGCGCCTGGCCGCCCCGACGGCGACCTTGATACCGGCATCTTCACTTCCCGTAATTGTTGCCGCTACGATGCGTCGATCCTCGAGAATACCCGCTACCTCCTCGGCCCCGATCAATAAGGTCTGAAACACACCCTCTTCAAAGCCAGCCTCAAGACAAATGCGTTCGATCTCGAGCGCACACTGCGGTACGTTCGAAGCGTGCTTCAGCAGCCCTGTGTTTCCCGCCATCAGAGCAGGTGCAAGGAATCGAATCACCTGCCAGAAGGGATAATTCCAAGGCATGATTGCGAGCACTGGCCCCAGCGGCAGATAGCGCACGAAACTCTTCGTGGCATTCGTCTCAACCACCTCGTCGGCCAGATACCGCTCCGCGTGCTCAGCATAGTATTGGCATACCATGGCGCACTTCTCAATCTCTTGAACCGAGGAGGTCAGAGGTTTGCCCATCTCTATCGTCATCAAGCGCGCGAGTGCCGCCTTGTCGCGCATTAGGATATCTGAAACACGCGACATACAACTGGCACGGTCACTAAACGCCGTCTTTCGATAACGAGAGAAAGCAGCCGCGGACCGATCGAGTTTCTGCTCGAGCTGCTCCGGTGTAAGCGGTTCGAACACCCGCAGGGTCTCCCCGTTGAAGGGATTAATGGTTGCAATCGGCATACTGGTCTCCGGGAAACTTCAGTGACAGTGCGAGAGACTACTGTCTCGTGTCCCCTGTTGCTCATCTCAAAGCCTGGACTTCTATCAAGACTTCCGACCTCCAAGGCAACGTGCCGACGAAAGACTGTTTGACCGCCGAACGATAGCTTCGAAGAAGGGACTCAGTGGGTCCAACACAAATTCAATTCAGGTGGGAACGGGGGTAGTGTCAACGAAATTACCACTACGGACTAAGCTTATACCTTCCGTTGACATTTGATGTCAACTTGTCTTCCCGCTTGGGTAATTTGGTGAGAATCTAGATCGAACCAAGGACCCGGAGCAAGGACCGCAGGACCTGGCTAAATATCTCATTATTATGGATATATTCGTGTGTATTGTGCACTTATCCCGATGACGAGCGCCTGTAGGTTCATCCGCGAATAAGCCTCTGCTGAAACACCGATTCGCGAGCACGATTCGGTCTGGGCCTGTTGCCTGAATTTATTTGGACTAAGTTCGTACCTTTATGTTATGGTGCAGATATATTGACGAGAAGTCGTGTCGCCTCTCAAGCGTCTTCGATTGCGAATTCGGAGCCGCGAGGAATTAGCAACTGGGCTGAATTACGAGATGACTGCACTCGAGCGTCTGTCCCTCCGGTTGGGCGGGGAGATGAAGTACGAAAGGTTCAGGAGGAAGATAAAGATGGAGCATACCGGGTATTCTTTTGCGGATCACACGGGGGTAGCGGAGCCGACGAAGCTGGATCTCCTTCCAGCAGTGACCATTACGAAAGAAGCAATTGATGAAGAGGTGGAGCGGTTGGCCAGCCTTCCCGTCCCGGCCAATGGCAGACGAGTCTCTCGGGTCGTCAATCCGCTGTCGGGAGTGGGCGATGGTCTGGCTCCCGGAATCGGGGTCTCAATTTCAGTTCTGAAACCGGGTGAGCGGACGACGCCCATCCGTCACAACTCTTCGCAGGTCAACTTCTGCATCGGTGGAGGCGGCCAAGCGACAGTAGACGACAAGGTGATTCAGTTCGAGAAGTACGACTCTTTCACCATCCCTTCCTGGAGGATCTACGAACACCATAACAACACCAACGATCTCCAGGTACGGCTGACCTACAGCAACGCGCCGCTGCTTGAGAAGATGCGCGTCCACATCGTCGAAGAAGATCCGAAGCCCGGACGGAAGGAAAAGGTCTATGACGAACACGCTTCGGCAGAGAGTCCTTTCGGCACTTTCCCGATATCCGACGATGGCGCGTTCCTGATGCCGTACGAGAAGTTGATCAATCCGGATGTAGTAAGACAAAACCCCCTGTACTTTCCGTGGCCACGGATCAAGGCGGAGTTGGCCAAGCTCGCAGGGTTGGGTCAGTCGTACCGCGGACGCCGGCTCTATCTGCTCTATAACCCGGCCACTGCGAACACCAACGGGACGACCAGCAATTTCTTCGCAGCCATCACCATCCGGCCCAAGAACATCGTCGACCGTCCCCATAGGCATGTTGGGGCTGCCATCAATTACTACTTCGAGGGGCACGGCTACAGCGTGGTGGAGGGTGTCAAGTACCCGTGGAAAGCTGGGGATCTGATGCTGTCGGCTCCCGGCTGGGCGGTCCATAACCACGCCTCGCTCGACGAGGATGTCTACGAGTTCACCATCCAGGACAGCCCGCTCAACATTTGGATGGGCTCACTGCTGTGGCAGGAAAGCCTCGACCAGCCCATCGAAGTCCTCGGTTCATCGGAAGGGTTCACAACTAACCGAAAAGCTTGAGTCGCTCGACTGGGCTTGGCTTCGAGCCGAGCCCGCCTTTTTCTGTCCCGATGTTTACCAGCTTCTGGTTCCCCTTATGCCTCAGCCAATCCAATCGGAAAGGAGCGATTCTCTCTCATGATGACTCTGGACAAGACCTTCTTGCGCGGCTCCTTCCCCCCGCTCGTGACACCTTTTCGCGGAGGAAAGGTCGACTACAACAAGTTTGCGGAGTTGGCCGAACGCCAGGTCCAACAAGGTTCCCACGGCATCGTGGTTGCAGGGACGACCGGCGAACCAAGCAGCCTCTCCATGGACGAGCGGATTGAGCTCCTCAAAGTTGCGCTATCGGTTATTGCCGGCAGGATTCAGGTTGTAGCGGCTACCGGCTCGCAATCTTTTGAGGAGACCTTACAACTGACGACGAATGCGGAAAAGGCTGGCGCAGATGCCGTACTTGTCGTCACGCCCTATTACATCAAGCCCTCGCAGCGTGGTCTCGTCGATTACTTTGTAACCTTGGGTCAGCGCATCGCGCTTCCCTTGATGATCTACCACATCCCCGGACGCGCCGCGGTCTCCATCAAAGCGCAGACCGTGATGAAGATTGCGGAGCGCCTCCCTCACCTGGTGGGACTCAAGCACGCAGATCAGAATCTCGAATTGCTGACTGAACTGCTGATCGGAATCGGACCTGAGTTTCGCATCTTTTGCGGTGTTGAAGCCCTCAGCTTCCCCATGCTCGTTCTTGGAGGTAGCGGGCTAATGAATGCCGCTGGCAATCTCGATCCTACTCGCGTAGCCGCACTCTACGCGGCGGTGCAGGAGCGAAACTTTGAACGCGCCCGTGAAATCCATACGCAGCTCTTCGAACTGAATCAGTCGATCTTCATCGACACAAATCCGATCCCGCTGAAGTACATGATGTCGAAGCTCGGCTTGCTGGACACTCCCGAACTGCGTCTTCCGCTCGTTTCGCTCGATGAGGCAAGCGAAAGGACGCTGGACCAGGTCCTCGCGCGCGCCGGATTGCTCAAGGCTTAGCAGATGTCGAATATTCAGCTTTCGATGGCGATTGGCCGCTACGACCACGTTGCAGATGTAGTGAACGGCCGTGTGCGTCCTGAAGGCATCGACCTTACCGCAATGGAACTGCCCATTGAAGAAATCTTCTTTCGGACGTTTTCGTTCGGGGAATGGGACATCTCCGAGTTTTCCATGGCGAAGTACGTGTCCCTGGTTGGGATGGCAACCGCCCCCTTCCGCGCGATCCCCGTCTTCCCTTCGCGCGTCTTCCGCCAATCGGCGTTCTATGTCGCCCCCGGCGGTCCAATCCGCGGTCCCGAAGACATGGCGGGCAGGCGCATCGGGGTCCCAGAGTGGGCGCAGACGGCGGGGGTCTATGCTCGCGCTTTCCTGCAGCACCAGTGCGGAGTTCGACTCGCGGACATCCATTGGGTACAGGCAGGCGTCAACCAGGTAGGACGCCATGAAAAGGTAAACCCGTCACTCCCCGCTGGCGTCAGGATCGAGCAGGTCCATGACCGGTCCCTCAACGATCTCCTGTTGGCAGGCGACATCGATGGCATCATCTCTGCGCGTGAACCCGCCGGTTTCGTGGCTGGCGACCCTGGAATTGTACGGCTCTGGCCTGACTATCGTTCGATCGAGGAGGGCTACTACCGGGAGACTGGCGTATTTCCGATCATGCATGCCATTGTCATCAACAATGCTACCCTGGACCGCTACCCCTGGGTCGCGATGAATCTTCTCCGAGCCTTCGAAGAAGCGAAAGCTAATAGCCTGAGGCGCCTCTCCAGCATTGTCAATTCGTCAGTCGCCATTCCGTGGGCGCAAGAAGCATATCACCGTGCGCAGACGGTCCTCGGTGAGGACTTCTGGCCCTACGGAATCGAGGCCAACCGACGAACACTTGAAGCCTTCCTACAATACTGCGGCGAACAGGGAGTCACTCAGCGCACAGTTTCGGTCGAAGAGTTGTTTCCACGCGAAGTCACTAAGGCGTTCAGGGTATGAAACCCCGCAGACACGGGCTGAGATGCCTGCGAGTGAGACACTTCATTCGTATGCGCGCGATCCATAGGTCCGATGGTCCCTCCCCGCAACCTTTCGCCTGTGTGACTGTATTCCCCTTCCAGCGCCGGCGAACAACGCGCTCGATGAGGAGATACCATGAGTAGCTCAGATTCGTTTGACGAACAAACCCACGACGGCATTCAACCTCAGGCGCCCTCGCAGGCTGAATCGGAGTTATCCCGGCGCAGCTTCCTGAAATTCACCGGCATCCTTGGTATCGGCGCCGCAACCGGTCTCCCGAAAATCGCCGAAGCTGAGGCTCGCGGTGCCGCGGCAGCCTCAATACCGCACTTCACTCGCGTCAGCCTGAACGTCAATGGCGCTTCGCACGATCTCACACTCGACACCCGCACTACTCTCCTGGATGTTCTTCGGGAAACGCTCGGATGCACAGGCACCAAGAAAGGATGCGACCACGGTCAGTGCGGTGCCTGTACCGTGTTGCTGAACGGTCGCCGGGTCAACTCTTGCCTTACCCTCGCAGCGGCCGCCCACGGAACCAGAATCACCACCGTCGAAGGCCTTGCTGTTGGCGATACTCTGTCGCCCGTGCAGGCCGCGTTCCTCGAGCACGATGCTCTCCAATGCGGTTACTGCACCCCTGGCCAGATTTGCTCCGCAACCGCTCTGCTCGATGAGGTCCGGCAGCGTAAGCTCTCGATCGTTAGCTTCAGAACGGGCGACACCGCCAATCCGCAACTCACCGACGACGAGATCCGTGAGCGTATGTCCGGCAATATTTGCCGATGCGGTGCATACCCCAACATCGTCGCCGCCGTCCGCGCAGTCGCGCTCGGATCGATCTCCGGAGCGCCCGTATGAACCCCTTCAGCTACCAGCGCGCAAACAATCGCAGCACCGCCGTCCAGGCGATCGCAACTGGGAGCGGCAAGTTCCTCGCCGGAGGCACCAACCTCGTCGATCTCATGAAATATGGCATTGAGCAGCCATCCGGGTTGATAGACATCAACGCCCTCGACCTCACCCAGGTCACATCAGCCCCCGACGGCGGAGTTTTCATTGGCGCCATGGTTCGCAACTCCGACCTCGCCGACCACCCTCTCATCCGCGAGCGCTACCCGCTGCTCTCGCAGGCGCTGCTCAGTGGAGCCTCTCCGCAAATTCGCAACATGGCCACGGTTGGCGGGAACCTCCTCCAGCGCACGCGGTGCTACTACTTCATGGACACCAGCTTTCCCTCGTGCAACAAGCGACTGCCTGGAACCGGCTGCTCTGCCCTCAACGGTTTCAACCGCATTCACGCCATCCTGGGCCAGACCGACAGGGGCGCTGCAAGTGGCGAGACCTGCATCGCAACCAACCCATCTGACATGAACGTCTCCCTCTCCGCACTCGACGCTACGGTTCACGTCCAGAGTCAAAAGGGCAGTCGAGCCATCCCGATCGCCGAGTTCCACCGCCTCCCCGGCAGCACCCCGGAGATCGACACCACTCTCTCTCGCGACGAACTCATCACTGGCATCACACTTCCCCCTGCACGCTTCGCCGCCAACTCGCATTACCTCAAGGTCCGCGATCGCAATAGTTACGCCTTTGCTCTCGTCTCGGTCGCGGCGGGTCTGGAGATGAACGGCACGATGATCCGCTCCGCCGTTCTGGCACTCGGCGGTGTTGCCCACAAACCCTGGAGGTCTCCTGAAGCCGAAAAAGCACTTGCTGGAGCCACCGCCTCCACCGAAGCCTTCCGCGCGGCGGCCGAGTTCGCTCTCACTGCAGCCCATGGGTACGAGCACAACTCCTTCAAGGTCGAACTAGCCAAACGAGCTATCGTTCAAGCCCTCACCCAGGCTGCGCATTCCGGATCAAAATCCTCCCCACTCGCCTCCCGAGGATCCTCCACATGAGTATCCGACGCGCCCCGCCGGGAGCCTCAGACGACAGTGCACAAGAAGGTGCAATAGCACCTGCTCGACGTCTGAAGGACCGCTATGACGGCCGCGCCAAGGTCACCGGCGCCGCTCGGTATGCTGCGGACTTCGCAGTCCCTGATGTGGCCTACGCGTTCCTCGTTCAGAGCACGATCCCGAACGGAGCCGTCACATCCATCGATAGCAGCGCCGCCGAACACGCCTACGGCGTTCTCGCGGTCCTCACACCATTCAATGCTCCCAGGCTGCCCGTTCTTCCCCTCCAGCCCTCTGTCCGCCGGAATCTTTCGGTGTTGCAGAATACTGAGGTCCACTACAACGGACAGCCCATCGCCGTGGTCGTCGCGACCAGCCTTGACGAAGCCACGTGCGCCGCGGCCCTGCTCCGTATCACTTATGACGTACAGACTGCAAAACTCGACTTCATGGGACGACTCGGGGAATCGCGCCCCATCAAAGAGCCCGGTCGTGATCCCGCAGACACCAGCCGCGGAGACCTTAGCGCCTCCATGGCGAAGGCCGCAACAATAGTGGAAGAGACCTATACCACGCCGATTCAGAACCATAACAGCATGGAGACGCACTCTACTGTCGCATGGTGGGAACGCGACAAGCTCAACCTTTATGACTCCACGCAATCCATCACCGGCGACCAGCAGACCATCGCGAAAGTACTCGGCATACCCATCGAGAATGTCCGCGTCCAGTGCCCTTTTACCGGGGGTGGATTCGGCAGTAAGGGATCCACGTGGTCCCACGTCATCCTCGCCGCCATGGCAGCCAAGGCCGTGGGCCGCCCCGTCAAGCTCGCCCTCGATCGCAACCAGATGTTTGGGCCGGTCGGGTGCCGCCCAGCCACAGTCCAGAAGATCCGCCTGGGTGCCTCAACCAATGGCAGACTCCTGGCCGTGCAGCACAACGTTGTCCTTCACTCCTCCGTTATGGAAGATTTCCTGGAGCCCTCGGCCTTCGCGACCCGCATGCTCTATTCGAGCGAGTCGAACATCACGACCCACCAGGTCGTCGACATGAACCTTGGTATCGCGACCCATATGCGAGCCCCAGGCGAAGCCACCGGAACAGCCGCCTTCGAGTCCGCCATGGACGAGCTTGCCATCAAGCTCAAGATGGATCCTATCCATTTGCGTCTCGTCAACTATGCCGAAATAGACGAGGGCAAGAACCTGGCGTTTACCTCCAAGCACCTCCGCGAGTGCTATCAGCAGGCGGCGGAACAATTCGGATGGTCCCGCCGCAACCCAACGCCCGGCCAGAGGCTCGAAGGCACCGAATTCATTGGCTGCGGCATGGCGACAGCAACCCGCCACGCCACCCGCTCCGCCGCTCAGGCCATCGTACGCATCCTTCAGGATGGTCGTGTCTTCGTCGGCTCGGGAACCCAGGACCTGGGCACCGGCACGTACACGATCATCGCCGAAACCGCCGCTGAAACTCTCGGGCTTGATCCAAGCCTTGTAGAAGTTAAGCTGGGCGACTCGACGCTCCCTCGGGCTCCCGCCTCGACAGGCTCGCAGTCTGCGGCCAGTGTCTGCCCGGCAGTCCGGAATGCCGCAAGGCAAGCCCTGCTCCAACTGTTCAACCTCGCTATCGCAGACGATAGATCTCCTCTCCACGGCAGGAAGCCGGAGGATCTCGGCGTTCTAGACGGCCGCATTTTTCTGAAATTACATCCCTCCACCGGACAAACCTTCGCTGAGATCATTACTAGCAACGGAGGCAAGCCCGTCGAAGCCATTGAAGGTGCGGAGCCCGGAGCAGACAGGGCCTCTTACACCGCTAACTCCTTTGGGGCTGTCTTCGCCGAAGTCGCTGTGGACCGGGACACTTGTATGGTCAAGGTTCGCCGAGTGGTCGGCACTTACGACATCGGCACTCTGATGAACAACAAGACGGGTCTCAACCAATTGATCGGAGGCATCGTCTGGGGAGTTTCGTTCGCATTGCACGAAGAGGCTCACATTGACCCGGTCTTCGGCCGCACCGTCAACGAAAACTTCGCTGAATATCACGTCCCGGTCAACGCCGACATCGGACAGATAGACGTCACCGTTCTCGACATCCCCGACGTGCGATTCAACCCGCTCGGTGCCCGCGGAATCGGCGAAATTGCAATCACTGGAGTTGCCGCCGCCATCGCCAACGCCATCTACAACGCTACTGGCAAACGCGTCCGCCAATTTCCAATCACACCAGATAAAATCATGGAAGCGAAAATAACTGTCTAGCTAGATTGCTCTGCGCTCGCTGCAGGCCGACGCCGGGGATCGTTTAAACTTAGTGCAGACTGTCACGGAAAACACTCGGTGCGGGATAGTGATGGAAAAGACCAATCGTCAAATACCTCGCCATGACTACTAGAGCAGTGCTGTTCTCACGGAAGCGCTGGCATTTGGCCTCCCTTCAACAACGAAACAGCAAGTGGTTTGCGATGCCCGCAAACGGGAACCATACACGTTTGGAAACAGGAAGCTTTTGCGTATTACAAAGCTCTTGGTCGCGATCCCAAGTAAAGGCAATCAGGATGCATCGGTCCAGATTTATCAAGTTCAGTAGCTTCGTAATCGCAGTGTGTTTGGTCTCAGCGCTTCCAGCGTGGGCGCAGAGCGCATCACTGCGCGGTCAGGTCCGAGACGAGACCGGTGCAGTCATCCCGGGTGCGAAGATCACCGCATCGAGCGACTCCGGCACGGTCCTATACACAGTGTCTGGGGCGGATGGCTCCTACAGGCTGCTTGCGATGCCAAGCGGTAGATATCAGATGGAAGTAAATGTAACCGGGTTTGACTTGAACAACCCCATCGCCTTTGTTGCGCACGGTCAGGATGCGATGATCAATTTCGTCATGGTGGTAAGCGCCGTGCATGAGAGGCTTACGGTGCAAGCCGACGAAACAACGAGCATCTCTGTAGACCCGTCAGGGAATGCAGGCGCTCTGGTGCTCAGTGGTTCAGAACTGGATTCGTTGTCGGACAATCCGGATGACCTTGCGTCGGACCTCCAGGCGCTCGCTGGTCCATCCGCCGGGCCGAGCGGCGGTTCGTTCTACATTGACGGATTCAGCACCGGCGAGATGCCTCCGAAGGAATCCATCCGGGAGATCCGCATTAATCAAAATCCCTTCTCGCCTGAGTATGACTCGCTCGGCCTGGGCCGGATCGAAATCTTCACCAAGCCCGGCTCCGACAAGTTCCATGGAAGCGTCTTCTTCAATATCGGCAGCAACGTGTTCAACTCCAGAAATCCTTACGCGGCGGTCAAAGCGCCATTTCTCCTGCGGGAGTACGGAACCAGCCTCTCAGGCCCGCTGAACCATCGCGCTTCGTTTACCCTCGATGGACGCGGCGATGCAACCGACAACGGAGCGATCATCGATGGAGCGACGCTCGATCCAACGTCACTGGCGATCGTCTCGCCCTTCACCAGCGTGGATAGCGTCGCCCAGCATCGCGTTCTCGTCAGTCCCCATGTGGACTATCAGCTCACTGAGAACAACACCGTTTCGGTTCGCTATCGAATAACCGACTCCGATATTCCCGACTCCGGTCTCGGCGGATTCAACCTCGTCGAGAGCGCTTATCACGCGCACTCCCTAGCACAGACAACACAACTGATCGAGACGGCTGTATTGAACGAGAACGCCGTGAATGAGACCCGCTTCCAGTTCTTCAACGTGAGCAGTTCAACCGTGCCGGTAAGCTCCGGAGCATCCATTCAGGTCTTGAATGCGTTCACGGGAGGCGGATCGCCGGTCGGCAATTCATCCGATATTCAAAGGAACTTCGAGCTGCAAAACATTTCGACCATAACCCACGGGTCGGACGCCTGGCATTTCGGTACAAGGTTGCGATCCACGATCGAGAGCAACGTCTCACAGCAGGACTTCAATGGGACATTTACCTTCGGAGGCGGTACAGCGCCGGAGTTGAATTCCAGTAACCAACCCGTAACCGACTCCAGCGGCAACCCGATCCTAATACCCATCACTTCCATCGAGCAGTACCAGAGAACCCTCGTGCTGCAACAGGCTGGCTTGAACAGCACTCAGATACAAGCCTTGGGGGGAGGTGCCAGCCAGTTCAGCCTGAGTGCTGGTAATCCTCTCATCTCCGCGTCGCAGTTTGATCTCGCGCTGTTTGTCGAGAATACCTGGAAGGCCAAACCCAACCTGACCGTCGATCTGGGGCTTCGTTATGAGATGCAGAACAACATTCGGGACCACGGCGATTTCGCTCCCCGCATAGCAGTCGCATGGTCTCCGAAGTGGTCACAGCAGAAGTTCGTGCTTCGCGGGGGGGTCGGCCTCTTCTATGACCGGTTTGCTCTGGCCAACACGCTCACCTCGCTGCGATACAACGGCATCACGCAACAACAGTACGTAGTCAACAATCCAAGCTTCTATCCCACCATTCCATCAGGCTCCAGCCTTGCCTCATCCCTGTCCGGCCAGGTCATTCAGCAGACTGCTCCGAATCTTCGCGCGCCTTACCTGATGCAGACGATGCTCAGCGTGGAAAGACAACTACCTCTCCATACGGTACTCTCCGTCAGCTTCTCCAACTCGCACGGGCTTCACCAGCTACGCTCGTTGGACATCAACGCGCCTGCATCGCCGGGCGGTCCGTATCCGATGGACAACAGCAACCCGGTGTTTCAGGCTCAGTCGACGGGGCTATACAACCAGAACCTGCTCATCACCAATGTCACCTCTCAAATGACCAAGGACATCTCGCTCTTCGGTTCCTACACCTATGGCAAGACGATGAGCGACACTGACGGCTTGTCTACCTTCCCGGCGAATCCTTACAGCATGGCCGGTGAGTATGGCCCAGCCTCAACCGATGTTCGCAACTTCGAGACCTTCGGCGGGACGATCCAGTCTTTCTGGAAGACGACCTGGAGCCCGCTGCTGACAGCCAGATCAGGGCCACCGTTCAACATCACGGTAGGACGTGACCTATACGGCACGACACTCTTCAATGGCCGACCTGGGATTGCGACGGACCCAAGCAAGCCAGGGTTGATCCAGACTTCATATGGCCTGTTGGACCCTTCTCCGACCCTAGGTGAGACCATTCTGCCGCGCAACTCCGGACGCGGCCCAGGCTCCGTGCAGTTCAATATGCGGTTGAGCAAGACCTTCGGGTTTGGCTCGGTCAAACCAACTGCGGGCACACCTGAAAACAAACAGGATGAGAAACCTCGATATGCGCTGGTCTTCACGTTGCAGATGCGGAACCTGCTGAATCACAACAATCCCGGCCCGATCATCGGCAACATTGCATCGCCGCTGTTTGGCAAAGCGAATCAAGCCGCCGGATCGTCCACCCAATCGGGAACGAACTTCTCAGAGTCCGCAACCAACCGGCGATTTGAATTCCAAATGCGTTTCAGTTTTTGAGGGTGTGCCTCGCCAAAACTCCGTCCGAGCGAATACTTGGGACTCTGCTGAGCAGAAG
>OBLU010002634.1_pt1 | contig 16440 bp, 17 predicted proteins | sample 1518681 | NCBI WGS metagenome assembly OBLU01 (sample SAMEA3539304, study PRJEB22396) | soil metagenome | biome: tundra; feature: field; material: soil | place: USA | collected 2010-05 | depth 0.15 m | reverse complement strand
GTCTTGGAGAATCCGAAATCGGCAACCCGGGTGAAACGTTGTTCCACTCCGTAATAGCGGTCGGCCGCAAGCAGCTCCAAAGTGCGAACCAGACCAAGCTCATCCAGCAGATTGCTGCCAATTTTGTTCTGGCCGCCTTCGCCACGATTCAGGGTTAGCTGCAATGCAGTCACGCCGTGTCCGCGCGATTCCAGCGTGAGCATTCCACCGTCTTCGTCGTCAGGATGCGCGACGGTGTGCATGAGGCGCGCCGTGGTATGCAGACGGCGCAACATCTCTTTCAGCCCGGCATCGCCAGTATCGATTGGGAGCGGCTTGGTATCGACCCAAGGCGATGGAACTTGCGCGAAGGCTGTCGTCGCCAGAAGCGCGATGAGCAGATACAGCCTGAAACGCGCACCTAAACGACGCAGGGGACTGGTTCGGTTAAAGAATGCCATCGGTTGTCCGAACAGATTAGCAGTTCAAGGGCTGACGTACAGAGTACACAAACATGAGGCCCGGCGCGAAGTGCGAGCCGGGCCAGTCAGGCAGCCGTCGCAGAATCAGACGTACGCCTCATCAACGTAACACCATTTCCAATCGCCCGACTTGAACGCCTGCATCACCGGATGTGCCGTCTCCTTAAAGTGCTTGTTGGCGTGCTGACCGGGAGACGAATCGCAACAGCCGACGTGTCCGCAGCTCAGACATTTGCGCAGTTGCACCCAACGCTGACCCGTCTCTAGACATTCCTTGCAGCCCTCGCCGCTGGGCGCGACATTGGGATTGGCTTGCTTTACGTGCTCACACTTCATCGCCATGAGTCCTCCTCTAAGAGATACCTTTCTTGGATGAACCGGCGCGAAGGTCAGATTCCTACAATCCAGCGCGCCGGATCGCGACAGCTGTGGCTGCAGGAATTAAATGCAATAAAAACAGGAATTGCGTGCAATAAATGGGGGATCGGCTGGGCAAAAAGATGCGGCCGCGTGGCATGGGCTAAAGCCAAACAATTCAGCGAACGATGATCCACCACAGCCACGCAGAGTGAGGGACTCTGTACTACCCGAGAGGGCCGAAGACCGATGGCCCAACTCAACCGGACGGACTAGCTGTCGGCACCGAAGTTTGTGATCCGTCGGAAACTATAGGCAAGGGGTTCGACTCCTTCTCATCTCGCCTTCCACAGTATGGACAGCGAAGGGATTTGCGCGCCGCTGCGCGTCGATCACGTTGCCGCTCCGCCGCGTCCAACTTCTTACACTCAGAGGAGTGGAAGCGCATTCGATAATTCGGAACCTGTCTTCCGCATCCCGGCAACTGGCAGATCCTCGGCATCAGCTCGACACTCGCACTCTTCTGCGCGTTCGCGCGGAGGTGCATCCTTCGGGCCTGACAACACCCTCTTTCAAGAGTTCGGCTGCCTGGGCCGGGGTCAGGTGAATCTTCGAAAGCGAATCAGGAGCGGCAACCGCGGCCGGCTCATATAACGTGAGGTCATCCCCTTGCAGTACCCGCGCCTTGCGGCGGGACCAAAAAAAAGGCTTGACCACTGTGTACTCCTTCGGGTCCGGGCCGCCCGATTGCGGTAGCTCACCGTACATCACCGGGATGAGGAATTCGTACCTAGTCTTGCCCCGTTCTCTCGGTCGGGATCGTTGGTCATGCATCGGGAAACTTCCTCCCCTCCTATTGCTAGCCCCTCTAGAAGTGTGGGAATACGGCTAAATTCTGGGTGCGCCGCTGCGACGCCTCAATAAAGTGCTGCAAGCTGGAGCGCGAAACCCGCCAGTTCCCGCCCGGCATAGTCTGGTAAGCCTCAAAGCATCCCGCCTCGATGCGGCTGACCACCGAGTCCACCTTCTCATAGCCCAGGGCGCGCGCCGCTTCCTGTCCGCTGACCGTGTCCGCCAGCGGGAAGGGCAGCAAGTCGGCATCGCGATGGCGCAGGTAGGGCGCCGACAGCCGGGGACGCCGGTCGGCAATCTTATGCTGCCGTCGCAGGTGGTCGCAGTAGCTCACGATCGACTGGTAGTTCACCCTCTTCCAACTGACGCTGCCATAGTCCATCCACAAGATGAAGCCCTGGAGGGCCAGCCGCTTCAGGGTATGCGGGCTCACGCCCAGGATGCGCCGCGCCCGCCGGCTGTCCACGTACTCCTTCTCGGCGAAGTGCATTCCCTCTTCCGGGCTCTTCATGTGTGGCCCACTAATTCGTGAAGTCTCGGGAGTTGCTCTCTGGCCGTGGCTCTGTACCGGGACACGCGGGCTGCCCGATTTCCCCATTCACTTTTTCGTAGCTTCGGACCGCGTACGTGAGCATCTGCGCTAAGCTCTTAGCATGAAGCCAGCTGATCGTCACGGCCGCCCGATTTTCGGCGAGCGCCTCCGTCTTTTGGTTGCTCCATTCTCCCGGCCGCCCATTAGGCCCCATCGGATCGGCCGGACCAACGATAACTTGGCTGAAAAGTATCCGGAGGTCATGCGCCGACCAGAACAGTGCAATCTGATTGCTGTACACGTCGGAGGGCTGCTGGCGCTCAGTTGAGGCAGAGCCATCCTGATTTTTGTTCATCGCCTCTGTTCCCCTTCCCCTATAAAATCGCTCAGGCTCAGGCACTGAGCGCCTTTCCCGCGTAGCGATTCGCGTTCGCGTTGAGGTGCGACTGAATCAGTTGCGCGCCGCCAGTGCGCAGCCAGCTCGCTGCATCCTTCGCGTCGAGGGCATGAACATGCAGATGCACGTCTCCGCCGCCGCCGCCACTGTTGCCGCCCAGCCCAGCCCCGCTGCCGCGTGAGATGTCGGCGCCACGGCTCAGCGCACTGATCGTTGGGCCGTGGCGCATGGCGGTCATCTTGTCTACCATCTGCTCGCCTAGTTCAGCATGGATGAAGCCCGAGTTCGACCCGGTGGAGAGGTCCCCAAAATGTCTGATCACGCCGCCCGAGTCGTACTGCGCCGCCTGCATGCCGATGGCGCCGCTGCGATCCGCATCCTGTTGCCGTTGCATTTCGGCAACCGCAGCCGAAATTTCTGGCGCGATGGTGTGCGTGTAGACGCCCACGGCCCCGCTGCCCCACTGTTTGGTCTGCGCCTGGGCTTTGAGTTGCAGCATCTGCATGTCCTGCATGCCCTGGTCGTATCCGACTTCGGCCGCCGTGTAGGCCGTGAGCTCTTTGGTGATGGCCGGCACCACCGTGCCCCAGTTGTAAACCCGCGCCAGCGATGCGCCCTTGTTGCCGAGTTCCGAACCGATCAGCCCTACCAGAGCCCCCACCGCCGCGCCGATACCCATGCCGATCGGGCCCGCCATGCTACCGATGGATGCGCCCGTCTCAGCGCCAGTCGCCACTGCGGCGCCGGTCTTCCCCTCTTTCCAGTCCTGCACCATCGACATGGTGCCGGAGACCGCAGCCATGCCCGCCCCGGCAATTCCCGCGCCCGAGACCCCGCCCCCGCCTTGCGGCCCTGAATCGGGGGGAGTCCCCAAGACGCCCGCATCATTCGTCGGCGCAATGTCGGTGGGCTGAAAGCCGCCGGCCACTCCCGGCACTCCGTTGGGATTGAGCAGTGGCGCGGTGGGCGCCATCGTGCCGCCGGTCATAAAGCCCTGCGCTCCGCTGCCGAATACGCCGCCGCTGGCCAGCGTGCCCAGTAGGCCGGTGCTCTGGGCGATCGCTCCGGCCGTAGGGCCGCCGATCGACGAAGCCATTCCCGGCACCGCGCCCATCACTCCAGTTGCGCCGGTCGGTGCCGGATTGACATCAGAAGGTTGGAAGCCGCCGCCCGCGCCAGTGCCGCCGCTGCCGAACATGTCAGCGAAGTCGCCGATGCCGCCGCCGGGAGCCACGCCACCACCGCCTTGCGCCGCGCCGGCGCCACCCGCCGCTGGAGCGGTCATGCTGCCCACGGCCATCGCCGCTGAGGTCAGCGATTGCGCCGCTGACACCAGCATCGTGCCCGACGATGTCAATGTGGATCCGGCCGCATTCAGCGTCGAGCCTGCGCTGCTGAGTGTGCTGCCAGCCGCGCTCAGAGTCGAACTGCCAGCCGCGCCGGCTGCGCCATGCTGTGGCGCCGAGTGCGATCCAAAGATGCTGCCCAGCGCCGTCTTTGGGTTGGTGCTGGTGGACATCTCCGGATTCATTCCGAAGAGAACGGACATGGCGCTACCGATGGGCCCCCTAGCTTCGCTTAACTGCATCGCCCAGTTGGCCAGCATGTCCATCATGATTTGTTTGCCGCGCTGCTCGAGGTATTTTTCCGGGTTGTCGAACAGCGATGACAACGAGCCAGCCAGCTTATCGCGGGTTTCTTCTTGCTGCTTGGCCAGCTCCGCGCTGGCGCGCGCGGCGTCCGCAGTGATGGTTTGGTAGTACTGGTTCCACACTTGCTGTTGCGCCGCGGCTTGTTCTGTTGTCAGCCCGTGCTGCTGCTCCGCGATTGCTTTGAAGTAGGCCAACTGCCCATCCAGATCGGCCTTCGCCTTCTGTGCAGTTTGGTCAAACTCTTCGCGAATGCGTTCCTGCGCGGCCAGCCAAGGCGGCAGGCTGGCGCGCGCCGCTTCAGCTTCGATCTTGGAAATTTCTTCAGCGTCTTTCTGGGCCAGGGCGGTGCGCTCGCGCTGTGCGTTCTGATCGACTCCCGTCATGGCGGCCTGCATACGCTGCTCGGCCGCCATGCGTTCCGGGTCGGCATTCGGAAGTTGGCCGTAGCCCTTGCTGAAATCTTCGGTGATGCGTGCCTGCGTGCGTGCGGCATCGGCTTCGATGCGGGCGTAGCCCTGCTCCATCTGCGCGTCGGCGCGCATAGACAGTTGGTCCATCTCCTGATTGAATTGCTTCCGGGCGTCGAGGATCTCCGCATCGGTTTGCTTCTCCAGGGCGATGCCGCGCTTCTGTTTCTCGTCCTCGGGGATGCCGCGATTCGCTGGGTTCTCCCATAGGTCAGTGACGCGCTCATTGCCTTGCGCCTGTATTTTGGCGACGCCGGTCAGCCCGGTTTGCGCTGCCGTCTGTTCGATCTTCTGAGTCGCGAATTGCTCCTCGGCGATCTTGTCCAGCTTATGCTGCTCGTACTCGTCCCAGACGGCGGCAGTTACGGCATACATCCCCTGCTTCGAGATCTCGGCGCGGCGGTACTTCAGCAGCACCGCGTCGATGGCGTCTTCCTCGTTGCGTTGAATTAGCGCGATCCCTTGTAGATGCGAAGTGGCCGCTTCATTCTGCGCAGTGATGATGGTCTGCTGCTCGCTGCGCGCCAAGGCCGCAGATTGCCCGGCGGACCCTGCCTGTTGAGCCCCAATCGCGGCGCCCCGCTCCCTCGCATACAACTCCGTGTCCGCGGGCTTCATGCGATACATGCCCGTCATGTCGGCGCCGCTAGCCTTTGCTTCGTCATAGGCCGCATTGTGCCTCGCGATCAGACCTTCCTCGCGCATCTGCATCGTGTCATAGCGGTTGTTGATCGCAGCGATCTCGTCCTTATCGAGCGCCGCCCGCTTCGCGTACCCCTGGAGCGCTGCGCCGTCGTAGGCGGTCTGTCCTTTGAGCCGTTCCGCTTCGACCTGCTGTGCGCCCAGCTTCGCATGGTCGTCCAGCTTCTCCAACTTCTCCATGCGGTCAGCTAGTTCCTTATCCATCGCAGCGGTGAAGGGCTGGGCCGTTTGCAGCGGATTTTCTGTGGGCATTCCGTGCCCGACTCCGGCGCCCCCGGCAAAATACTGAAGGAAGCCTCCCCCAGGCTGGCCTACTATCGATTCCGCTTTGTTCTTCTTCAACTCATCGATCTGATCCTGGATTTGCGACAGGAGCGCGCTGGTGGTCTCCAGCGAGGCTGTGTCGATGAGCTTTGCGTCCGCAGCCTCCCCCGATTTCCGGTAAAAAGCCTCGACCTCTTTATTTACATTGAACCAGCGCTCGTATAGGTGGTAGGCGCCTTCAGCCATCTGCTCGAAGATGGTCACGGCGCCGATGGCGATGAACAGCCCCATCGTCGCTTGCAGCCCCGCAGCCAGCGTTGCATTGCTCCCAATCACGCGCTGCATTGCGCGGGGAACGTGGATGCCCATCTCTTCGCTGGCTAGGCGCACGCTGTCCATCTTGCCGCGCAGGTTCTCGTATCCGGCGCCGGCCGCAGCGGCCGCGGTCGTGGCGTTCGAGGCGAAGGTCGCACCGGCCGCGCCTGCGTGCTCCAGCGCTGGGGCCATGGCCGCCATCTTCGCGCTGGCGGCAGTGCCCGTCGTGCCCAGGCCGGTGAGCTTGGTCTCGACATTCGCGATCACACCACTGCTGGCATCCACCGTTTGGATGGTGATGGTCACGTTGTCGCTGGCGCCTGGCATTGCGGCTTAGTTACCTCGCGTGAGTTCGGGATGCTCAGCAGCCACGATTGGCAGAGCTTCGCAAAACGAGATGTGGTCTTCGCGAGCGCGCGCATACGCGAGATCGCTCAGTTGCTGCGAGTGGGACTTTGGGGCATCTTCGGCAAAGCCTATGACTGAATCGGGCAGCGTGAGCTCGCGATGCTCGGCAGCAACCTGACTCAGTGCCTCGCAAAAATTTATCTTCTGCTCCCGCGCGCGCTGCTTCGCCAGCTCTGTCAAGCGCTCGGAATTGGTTTGGAATCTCCAGCTCTCACCCTGCTGCTCTCCTTCGGCGAAGGCCGGGACACCAGGCCGCGTCAGAGCGGGATTATCGGCGGCTACTTGTGACAACGCGGTGCCGAACGGAATTTTGTCTTCGCGCATTCGCTTCTGCGCGAGGTCATTTAGTTTTTCGGAGTTCGTCTCGAAGCGGAACGTCTCGCTGTGATGTTGCGCCGCCGCCGGGCGTTTTGTTGGCCCATCTGTAATGATGAATTCGACTCGGCCCGCATCGCTCGCGCTGAATTGTACTACCTCGCCGGCACTGTCGGCCTTTGCAAGCTTGGTGAGCCCTGCGTCAGTATTGTCGCCCTCGTGCATGCCCACGCCGCCCCCGTACATCCGCGGGGGCAGGAACCCGTAGCCGGTGAGGGACGCCCCCTTTTCAGGATCGCGCTCGAAGCGCATGGAGCGGGCTGTTCTGCCGCCAAGTTTTTTTGACTTGAGGAGCTGATCGAAGCGGGGATCGACGCGAACTAACTTTCCGGAGAGGGCCGCGCCATTCCGCCGCAACGCGCTAACGTTGGCGACAATAGGCCCGTCGCTATTCGCGCGGCCAAAGCGCACGGGGATGTGCTCGGCGATACTGGCAGGCTGAAAGTTGCGCACCATGGAGTCGCTGTCTGCTTTGGTTAGAGGCACCTTATCGTTGCCGGTGTCTGCCAGCGGGACCCATTGCCCTTCATAGTGCAGAGCTGCACCACGACTGTCATCGCCCGGCTGTGGGGAATCGTTCCGTGCAGTCGGTGCTTCGCGTTGAGCCCCGCCTCTCTGGGCTCTGTCCACCGCTAACCAATCGGTTTTGTCAGCCATGCTCTTCCCCTTTTTTGTTCTCGTTCATTTCCTCGGCAGTTAGTCGAAAACGCGGGCGGTTCGGAGTTCCACCCGCGTTTCCCCTTCCGCCGTCAAGGGAGGCAAAGGATCTCCCCGCGAAAAGCCTGCTCGAAACTCTCAGAACGCGGGGGGAGGCTGGCCGGCCCCGTTCCCCGCGCTGTTCCGCCGTCGAGGAGGTTTGTCTCTCGGCGAAAACTCTAACTCTTGAAGCTATCCGTCCCAGCATCGGCGGCCTCTACCTGCTGTAGCAGTTCTTTGAAGTACCGAGCTGCCACTGCTGGCATCTCCAGTGGATCGGCCCCAGTGTGGGAGGGCCGGATGTACAGAGCGTCCGCGAGAAGCTGCGCGGCGGCGGTCGCACGCCACCGTGCTAAGCACTGCCCAACCCCTTGCGCCGCAGAGTAAAAGGAGGGACCAAGATTGCGGAGAGCGCCCGCGGTTTTTTGATCGGAGGCAACGATTTCGGCATTCACTTCTTTCAACTGCGCTGCGAGTTCCACAAAACGCTCCTCGAGTTTCTTCTCTGCCCGATCCCTGAGGAGGCTCAGCACGCTCTCAAATTGAGCGTGGCGCTGCTGGCGCAGCAGGTTGGCCTTTTCTGCCTCGATGTTGGTAGACAGCTCCGCCATGGCCCGATAGTCGAGAAGGGCATCTGCCCGGCGCTTGTTAATCTGTTCTGCAAGGCGATCTATCGCTGTCTGTGCCTTGCCGTCTTTGCCGACACGGGCGGCGACCATGTGGGTGCGCTGCTCTGTTTCGAGCTGTGCGATTTCCTCTTGGCTTGAGCTGTACTGTGCCTGCAGCTCTCGAAGCTGGCGCTCCATCTCTTCGACATGATCCTGCTGCTTCGTTGCTTTGCTCATCTGGTTCCTCACTGTTCATCTCCGCGCAGCGCGCGGCTTCCGATATTCCAGGACGCAGGCGGAGGCCGGAACGGCACTCCGCCTGCGCTGTTCGCCACCGAGGAGATCGGTTGGCTTCGCGGCGAAAGCTTTTCGCATTAACCCGCCCGTCGCTCAGTCTCCTGTCCCGGCACCGGCTGTCCCTCCGGAGCGGGGACCTTTACCTGTCCGGCCCTCGGGAGCGGCTCTGCCTGTTTGCGCAAAGAGATCTCCCCGGCCAGCTGCTTCAATTCTTCTGCAAGATCCATGAGGCGCTCTTCGATGCTTTCTGCCGGGATCGGCAGTGTGCCGAGTGCTACGGGCGGCGGCATCCCGGACCGCACGGGCTCCATGCGCGACTCAACCTGGAGCTTCTCCACGTTGACCCCGCCTTCCCGCCACGCCGTTAAGGAATACGGGAAAGGCGCCAGGTTCCCAAATTCAATCAGCTTGCCTGCCGCCGGCTCAAAATAGCCGGTCTCCCACGAACTCACGGTCTCCCTCTGCACCTTTAATTGCAGGGCAACCTGCCCCTGGCTGAGGTTCAGTACCTCTTTTCTGACATGCCGGAGCCAGGCCCCTAATTGCATTGCCTTGTCGGTTCGAACTCGGGGTTTTCTGGCTCTCTGATTTTTTTTAATTGACATCTGCCAGCCATCGCGCGACAATTCCTTATGCAGAAGGGAACAATGACACCTATAAGGGAAACATTACAGAGGGGCGGCTGTCAATGACGAGTTTCCCTCGGAAAACTGCTAACGAGCAGGCAGCCCAGCAGCGGCATCGGGACGCATTTGAGGCCGATGTTCGTCGGCTGCTGAAGGCATTGTTGCCCAGGAAAACACGCGCTGAACTGGCTGCTGCGCTCACAAAAGTCATGGGGCGCGAGATCACACAAACCATGATCGACAACTGGGTTGCTGAGGGCAAGTGCCAGCCGCGCCTCCCCCTCTCGGTGGCGAAGGCGCTGTGCGAGTTGGTCGGCGATCCGGCGTTGCGCCGATATCTGAACAGCGCAGAGGATTTGATCTTGATGGAAATCGGTGAGCACGCACGAGCCAATAAGAAACTCCTCACTCAGATTGCTACACCAAAGGTCAAGGCCATGGAGCGGAAAAGGTGATAACTACCCTGATGCCGCGCTTAGAGTTGGGCAGCTCGATTTTGATTGCACGGGCCGCGAACCGGCTGGGTGATGCCCTACCCCCACTTTCCCGGTCGAGTCGCGTGAACCCGGCTTGTCGCATGGTACACAGTGGTTTGAAGCAATGCGCGCCTTTGGTCAGACTGCTTTGCGGAGCCCTTTTCCTTTTGGTGCTGAGATGAACGAAAAAACGGGTCGCCATCAGTACAGCGCAGAGCAAAAATTGCTCATGATCGCACCTATGTTCCCGCACAACCGGCAACACGAGAGTGCGGCCCAAACCTCCCGCGGGCGAGATCGGCAAGGCCGGTTCTGCACCAGCGGCATCGGGCCAGGGCGGCCATCGCTTAATTCGATCGTGCGGCAGATCGCAGCGGAGTACCAGGTCGGAGAGACCACGATATGGAACTGGTGCCGCCAGTACCGGCTCGGCGGCTATGCAGCGCTGGCCAGGCGCCCCCGCGCTGACAAAGGGATATCCGCTATCCTCCGCCGCACCCCGGAACTCCGGCAAATGATAGATGCCAGGCTGTCCGCTGGCATGAGCCCCTTTGCAGTTTGGAAGTCGCTGCTTTGGGTGCGCCGCCTCCACGCTCCCTCATACGACTTCGTGCTCCAGTACGCGAGGGGCGCATACCGCCCTGCCGGGGAATCTCCCGCCCGCGAAGAATCGGTTGCGACACTATGAATGGCCGCTGGCTTAGTCGCGAGGAATTGCTGGCGCTCACCGGATACAACCTTCGAACGGTGCAGCGAAAGGTGCAGGAGCGAAGTCTGAAAACGCGCGCGGTGAGGCGATCCAACGCGCGGCCCATCCGAGAGTACTCGCTTGATTCCTTGCCTTACGAATTTCAGGTGAAGGCCGAGCAGCAGCGAAGCGCGTTGGTTAAAGAGACGGCGCTGGCACTCCCACAGCCGCCCACGGTGCAGGAGACCCCTGCAACGCCGCCGCCGGTGAAGGTTGCTTTCGCTTCTCTTGAGCAAGAGGCGCAAGCCCGCGAGCGTTACGCGATCATCGAGCCCCTCGTCCGCTTTCAACCCGGTCCGCGCTTGGCATCGCCGGGCCAGTTGCAGCTTGCCCTAGCGATGGTGCTGCCCGATGGGAGCCCCGTTACAACGCGCACACAGATGCGCCGCTACCTGGCCAACAAGCACAACCTCTCGGACATTACGATTTACCGATGGGTGCGTGCATTCACCAAACATGGGTTGGTTGGGCTCGCTGACCAGGCGCGGAGCGATCGTGGCGACTCGCGCTTCTTCAAAAAACATCCCGATGCAGCAACACTTGCCGCCTACCTCTATCTCGGGCAGCGGCAAAGTGCGAGGGCGGCCTTTGAGGCCATTCAGCGTGACTGCCTTCTACTTAAACTGAAGCCCTGCGAATTGCCTTCTTACGAGACCGTGCGCGCATTCCTTAAGAGGACGCCGGAACCGCTGAAGCTGCTGGCGCGCAAAGGTGCAAGAGTTTATAGCGAGCGCTGCTCCCCATATTTAAGTCGCACCCGTGTGAATGTGTCCGCCGGTGAGATCTGGGTGGGCGACCACATGACCCATGATTTCTTCGCCCAGAACGATACTTTCGTGGATGCCGAATGGGGTGCGCGCATCCGGCTGCGCTTCACGGCATTCGCTGACTTCCGCAGCAATATGTTCCTGGGCTACTCGTGGGCCTGGGAAGGTTCGTCGCACTCCATCGCTACGGCACTCCGGCGCGGGGTGGAACGCTATGGACCGCCAGAGTCAGCGTACGTGGATAACGGAAAAGACTATTTGAAAGTGGCCAGGGGCGCGATGCCCGCCTACCTTCGGGAGAGTGGGATCTCGCCGGTGGATTGGTGGAAGACCGAGTACGACGATATGACCAAGCTCGGCGTCTTTGCGATGATGGGTATCGCGGTGCAACATTGCATCGTCCGCCATCCGCAATCGAAAGCCGTTGAGCGGCTGTTTGGCACGGTGCATTCCGGCTTCGATAAAATTTTCCCCACCTATTCCGGATGTTCGCCAGCCACCCGTCCGGACTTTGCAACCGAAGCCCTGGCGGAACACCGGAAGCTCCTGCGCGTGGGGCAGCCCGGCATGTCGAAGCTTCCCTGGACCAGCGATGTCATTCGCATGGCCATCGCCTGGATCGAAGAGGTTTATCACAACAAGCCGCAGAAGAGCCGCGACATGGAAGGCATGTCGCCGCGGCAGGCGTTCGCAGCATTCCGCAATCCGAATCAGCGCCCGGCGCCCACCCCAGAAGTTTTGGCCCTGATGCTAGCGGAACACAAATCGGTCGCCGTGCGTGAGTGCCAGTTCGTGTTGCACAAGCACGCCTACATCGGCGATGACGAGATCTCGGCCACCATGCTGCACCAGCAGAACGATAGACAGGTCACCGTCGCGTACGACCCGCTTGACGCAGAAAAAGTCGCGGTCCTTGATGACAACGGCCGGCTGATCGCATGGGCCAGGCGGAAAGAGTTCGTGACGCAGTCGGCGGACTCGGGCCCCGCGATCGCGGAGAGTATGCAACTGCGGCGCCGGCTGAAGAAGCAGACGGCTGGGACCATCGTCGCGATCGCTGAAGCAGCGCGGGCCAATGGGGCGATGACTGAAGCTGAGCATCTGGCCCAGCGCGCAGGAGTGATGGAAGCGAATGGCGCGATCACCCAGCGGCGCCCGCGGTTGCGCCCGGACAATACTGCAGTGGCCCCGCTCTCAGCTTGCGAGATTGCGCGGCAAGTTCTGGCGATCGGGGAGAAGAAGTAAATGGGCACCCTGAGCCAACCCGCTGAGCACAAACTCAGGCTGGAGTCCACCTCCAATGGTCGCGACCAGGTGCGGGCGCGGTTGGTTGACTACCTTGACCGAACGGGGTTATCGAGGGCAGATTTTGCGCAGCGAATCGGATACTCCTTTAAGTCTCTGCGCATGTTCACAAGTGACCACTATCACCAGGTGTCGGGCAACGCTGGCCCCATCTGCTCCGCCATCACCAACTTTATCTCAGCTCATCCGATCGCGCCGATGACCCAGCCCTTCGGCGAACTTTACGAGACTGCGAACACCCTCATCATGCGCGAGACCTTCCACTCCCTGCTGCGTCGGCCCGTAGCTTACATGCTATATGGCCCTCCGGGATCGCAAAAAAGCTTCGTGCTCGAAAACCTCTGCGGGGAGTTGAACCGCCGTGAGCTGACAAACAATGAACCCGCCTATGGCGCCTTCTATGTCTACGCCCTTGCGCAGATGACGCCTTCGCAGGTTACGAAGGCCGTCGCGATCGCCTGCGGCACATCCTCTGCCGGCGACAGGATGCGCATTGCACGTAACCTAGCGCACGACTTCCAGGGCCGGCGCGTGCTGCTGGTTATCGACGAGGCGCAGCATCTCTCCATCAACGCCTTCGAGACTTTACGCATTCTGCTCGACCGGCCGCCGCATTTCAGTTTGCTGTTTGCAGGCAGCCACGACTTGAAGCAAACCTTTGACCGCTTCTCGGCGACGTTGGAGCAGTGGAATAGCCGCCTGGTCGATAAAGTGCGGCTGCCGGGAGTGAAAGAGGATGAAGCCGAAGGCATCATCATGCGAGAGATCGGTGAGCAGTTGAAAAAAACAACTGCGGAGCAGCGAAATAAGACGATCCGCCTTCTGATCCGGAGTGCGACCGTGAAGGATATCTTTGAAAAAAACAGCCCTTACATCAACGTGCGCACGCTCACCAACGCGCTGGAGCAAATGAAGCTGCAGGCCGGGGGCTGCCAACAATGAGTGAAGCGAAGCCCATCCCCGCGCAGCAACTGAAGCGCCTGCAGACGCTGTACTCGCGGTTTGCCGCGGCATCCGCTGACCCCCGCACGCGCACCCGCGAAGAGCGGTTGCTGTGGGCGTCGCTGGTAGTGGGCCGCAAAGTGGAATCGTTTAGGGAGCTGAGTAGCACAGAAGCCAACACCGCGATCGCGCGCCTGCAGAAGGATGCGCCTCAAGCCAAAACTAGGCCAAGGCCGATGGACCGTGAGGCTGCGGAGCGGCACGCGAAAGATGGACGCTGGGATGGTGAGAAGTTTCGCCCGGCGCCGCAGATGGCATCGGCCTTTGATCTTGAAAACATCGAGCGCTATTACCACCGGCTGGGCTGGGAACGGGCGACGTTCGACGCTTGGCTGCGCTCGCCGCGCTCTCCGCTGGGCCGCCACTCGCAACCGCGGATCCGCACGGTGGCCCAGGCGAACCGAGTGCGCTGGGCTCTTAAAAAGATGCTTCAGACGCGCGGACTGTGGGCAGCAGCACCATCGCAACCTGCGCGTGGGGAAAGCTTCGAAGCAAATGTGATGTCTGCGGGATAGGCTGCCTGGCACGCAAGCCTACACTTCGCCCTGATTTTCAACTATCGTTCGCGTGCCTCCAGCGCTGGCGGAAAGCCCAGCAGAAAAGCACACAGCGGAGGCTGTGATCTCATGTCTAAGAATTCCCTGAAACCCTCACCTACTCAGAACGCGCAAAGGGAAAGGCCCCTCGACGCGAACACCCAGCTGTGGCTGCTCATTTTGAAGAAGCTTCCCGCTCTCGACTCGGCCTTTGTCGAGGAGGGGAGTGACCTGATTCCCACTACCATCATGGAGCACTTCTCCCTGTTGCTGATCCTCTCCCGGATCGGACTCGCCGCACAAAATGCCCAACGTGTGCACGGCGTGCCTGCGAGCCTCCTGATCGGCAAATATCTAACGGACTATGGTTGGGACCCCGAGCATTCGGGGGAGAAAGCAGGGCGGTTATTTCTAAAAGAAGCGGATACCCTGAGGCGCAACTTGCCCGGCGACTTGAACCTGCTAAGTAGCCCGGTTGAGTACGCGATTGCTCTGCGAAAGCTCGGCGCCTTGGTAAATTCGTGCACTGGCGAGCCCTATGAGATGTACTGCCTGGATGTGGTTAGCCAGATTCTCGACCATGGGCTCCTCGCATGCGACTACCGCTACGGGACTGGGGGCTTGTACGATCTTGGCGAGTATGTTCGCCCAGAGGGCGTTGCCACGGTTCTGGGGTGTTCTGTCGAGCTGGCTAGCCTTCTGTATGAAACAGGTGAGTTGACAGGGTTCAGCGAGAAGCCCTCCAGTACCTGGTCGGTAAGCGGTTATCTGCTCCGCGCCTATGTGCAGCGGGCTCAGGCGCGAAAGTTTAGGCACCCTGCTGCACTGGAGCTGCACCTTGTCCCGAAGCCGGCCGAACCTGAGGCCGCGACCGTTGCTGACTGCTGAAGAAAAGGAACATCTAAATGGGCGACGTACTGATCTTCTTTGTTTGGATTGTTGGCCTCGTCCTGGCCGTGGTGGTGATCGTTGCGCAGTGCCAGCTCTTCGCTATCCGCCGCCTGCTGGAGGCGCTGGTGAAGCAGTCTGGCGCCGCTCCCGTCGCCCTTTGCAACACCCGCGTGGGGCATAACCGCGAAGTATGCGGCCATCGGCTAGCTGACCACGTTCCTGCTGAGAGCGATCCCGATAGATTGTTTTGCGAGCGTTGCGGATGCGAACAGTGGCACGCAGGCCAGGCACCGGTTGCGGCTGAGCGCGCGGGCCTAGATCCGGGACTGCCTCCCGATGCATCGCCCAACTCAGAAGCCCCGGCGCGTAGTCGAGGCGTGGAGCGCGCGCTGTATATCGGACTGGCCCTCGCCATCTTCGCTGTTGTGGCTTGGGTCGTGCTCCACTAAGGAGAAAAGAAAAAGCAATGAGGGGCGTACCAAACAACCCTGTCCCTTGCGAGATCTGCGGGGCGCCAGGCTACCCGAGCAACCGCCGCTGCAGAGAGCACCAGCCGCCCACGTCGCGACTGAGGTATCGCTTCGACGCCGCCATGGACGCCATTGTGCGCGCGGCCTGGCAAAACCCGAAGGACTACAAGCATCTCACCCCGGCCATCGACGAAGCCGTGCGCCGCATCGGATACCCGCGCCACATCGTCAAGATGCGCGCGCAACGGCTCGGACTCACCTACGACGTGCGTCACAAATGGAGTGCATGGGAAGAGCAGTTCCTGATGACCTACGCCGGCAGTAAGTCTAAGAGGTGGATCGCCCGCCGCATCGGGCATGGCTACACCGCCACCGAGGCTAAGATGAACAGCATGGGCCTGCGGACAGCGCTGCGCGAGGGGATGACCGCCAGTGACCTGGCCGCGGCGCTCGGAGTTTGCCTCCAGACGGTAAACCGGTGGGAAGCGGATAGGTTGCTGCGACGCAAAGGTGGAAACTTCCATGAGGCTGCGGTGCGGTCATTCGTGGGGCAGTACCCCTCGGAATACGACCTCCGGAAGGTGGACCAGTCTTGGTTTAAAGCCCTACTTTTTCCCTCTGCGGAGTGCTTCCTCCACATCGTGAGAAAAGGGCCAGCCGCGCCCAGGGCAGCAGCATGACCATCCAAGAGCTGAAGGCCGAGATCCGGCGGCTCGATAGGGAAATCGAGCGTGAACACTAGCGGCACGCCGCCGCGCTTCGCCCCAGGTCAGAGCCCTGGCCAGGCGACACGGGGATTTTCCCAGAGGCTGTCCCGAGCCCAACCATATTGTCGCTGGTGTCGCCATGCAATCACCTCTAAGTCGTTGATTTTAGATTTGCGCGCGTGTCGCTTTGCGACATTCCTTGCATTTAATTCCTGTTTTTTTGTCGCTCCCAATTTCGCCGAAAGTGCCGTTTTACCCGCTAAATACCGCCATCCGCCGCGATTCGCCGCGAAAACCCGCCATTGCAAATAATCCCTGCACTCACAACAGCGAATCGAAGCGGCAGCGCAACCGCGTGTCTATAATGGACTTTCGCGACGCATCGCCACCGTGAGAGCGGCAAATTAGCTCCTCGACGCGTATTTGGCGACTGTCGCGCCGGATTCCTTCATGATTCAAACCTTGTTTGGCAGCACCGAAGAAAAGCCCAGTTTCCTCCAACGCATGAAAGAGGCGGTCACGCGGACGC
>OBLU010002633.1_pt1 | contig 16446 bp, 14 predicted proteins | sample 1518681 | NCBI WGS metagenome assembly OBLU01 (sample SAMEA3539304, study PRJEB22396) | soil metagenome | biome: tundra; feature: field; material: soil | place: USA | collected 2010-05 | depth 0.15 m | reverse complement strand
CCTTGGTTTCCTTGTCGATCATCAGCGCCATGCCGATGCCGCAGTTGGGGTGGCATCCGCAGGAGAGCTGGCCCCACTCGGCGGCGGGCCCGTGGATGAGATCGGCCCAGTCAGAGAAGGTGCTCATGAAGCTGATGGGGAACCAGTCGCGTTCGGGCTCGCCGATGCCGCACTGCTTTTTGACATCGTGGGCCATGTGCGAGAGGGTATAGCGCTGGGCAACGCGGCGCTCTTCGGTGATGTCCTCGTCGCGGCCGGTGAAGCTGACCGGCTGGAAGCTCAGGAAGCTGATTTTCTTGGGGTTGTCGAGGGCAAACTGGATGATGTGGCCGACCTGCTCGTTGTTGATGCCGTTGATGATCGTGGTGACAGGGACGATTTCAACGCCTGCTTCGTGCAGGTTATTGATGGCCTGGAGTTTCACATCAAACAGGTTGCCGACCTTGCGGTGGCTGTTGGCCGCATTGCCGATGCCGTCGAACTGAAGGTAGACGTAGCGGAGGCCCGCTTCAGCAGCGGCGCGGCAAAGTTCTTTGGACTTGGCGAACTCGATTCCATTGGAGGCGGCCTGAACGCTGTTGTAGCCGACCTTGCGGGAGTAGGCGACGGCGTCGAGGAAGTAGGGCGAGAGGGTGGGCTCGCCGCCGGAGAACTGGACGGACATCTGACGACGCGGCTTGATGGTGACCGCGTTGTCGAGCATGGTCTTGATCTCGTCCCAGGTGAGTTCGTGGACGAAGCCGACCTGGTTGGCGTCCATGAAGCAGGGATCGCACATCATGTTGCAACGGTTGGTGAGGTCGATGGTGAGGACCGAGCCGCGGCCATGGGTCACAGTGGATGTCCCGTGGTTGTGCAGCTTGTTGTCGTTGTGGGCGCGGATGTCGCGGCCGGGGAAGACCTCTTCGAGGTGCTTGAAGAAGGCGGGGTCGATGGACATCACGTCTTCGAAGTGGCCGTGGATGGGGCAGTCCTTGACCATCAGGATCTTGCCGTCGCGCTCGATGATCTGCGCCTTGATCTCGCCGACCTTTTCGTTGAGCAGAATTTCGTGAGGCAGCTTGCCGTCAACGATCTGCTGGCGGATCTCGGGGACACACTTCGGACAGAGAGAGTCCGTGGTGCGCGGCCAGCCCAGGGGCGGCTTCTCTTTCTGGTAGGACTTGAGCAGAGGCTTGTCGCTCCACTTGGGCGTAAAGCTCGGGGTGTCGGCCACCAGCGAGTTCAGCCGGTTGTAGACAACCCATCCGCCCTTGGCAGTCTGAACCAGAAGTTTTTCGAATACCTTTGCGCGCTTTGCCATGTGTGTGTTTCTCCTGAAGGAAGGTTGGTCAGTGTGAGCCGGGCGCAATTATCCGCGGCGGCAGCAGATGGAGGCGAGCAAGTGATTCAAGAAACCGGCAGATGGGTGGGATGTTACTGTTTCGACGGGCGATCCTGCTACCAAGTGAGCTGCTCTCCAGTTACCAGAGTACCCACGCGGGGCCAGGTTCCGAAGGAGGTATTAGCGAACGGCAATATGTTGCATTGAATGGGGAAAGCGGGCGGCGAATGGAGCGCCGGAGGGCCGACGGATGGTGGGTTACGGGAGGAATACCGGTCGCTGGGTACCTGGTTGAGGATGCGCTGCGCGAAGATGACGCGGACCGTCGCGAATGGGTTTTGGTTCGGGGATGAACTGGGCCGTGAGCGCAGGTGAGTGCAGTTGCATCTGGCGGATGGAACCGGCATCGCGATTACCATTCAGGCACTGTGCCCTCGATAACACGATTCCCGCATTGACCCGCGCTTTTTGGCATCTACATACTGGATAGTGGAGAGGTGCGGGCCTATGTCGAACGGCGAGCCGAGAAACTGGGAGCAGCAATTGCGGGAGGCGGCCGCGCGCGCCGAGGAGGAGCTTCGCCGCGTTCTGACCTACATTAACGACGCGGTGGTGCCGGAAGTGCGGCGCAACGGGTCAGAGGCGCTGCGGGCCGCAGCCATCGAGTTGCAGAAGCTGGCACAGCGTATGGACGATCGCCGGGCCGCGGCCGCAGCAACAACACCCCCGCCGGATAAGGACCAACCGAAGCCTTGACTCCCATTGCATACTGTCGCCGTTGCAGAGCCGCCGGGCCGGGCCGGGTGTTCGTACGGACGAGTGGAACGACACTGTTTCTGGTGCTGGCGCTGGGTGTCGCGGGTTGCCACCACAAGACTGCGACTGCGAATTATCCGCCGCCTCCGCCGCTGACGCCGGAGAGTAACGGCAATGAGGCGGGAAGCGCGGCGCCGAGCCGTCCGGCCGCGAGCCATGGAAACGCGCCGAGTCAAGCGGCGGGAACGGCGCCTGCCAATGCGCAACTGGAGCCCCTGGGGAAGCCAATAGCGATCGAGGTTGGGTTGGCGAGCTGGTACGGGTCCACCTCCGCCAACCGCAAAGCGGCCGACGGCAGCATCTACGACCAGAACGCAATGACGGCCGCACATCGCACGTTGCCCCTCGGATCGATCGTCCGCGTGACGAACCTGACGAACAACGAGTCGGTGATCGTACGCATCACCGATCACGGGCCGTTCTTCGGCGACCGCATCATCGATCTGTCACTGGCCGCGGCCAAGGCGTTGGACGTCTATCGACCAGGCACGGCGAAGGTGCGGGTGGAGGCATATGCGCCGCCTGCTGGGTACGATCCGGTGGGCAAGTGGTGCGTGCAGATCGGCGCATTTCTGGATGAAGCGGACGCAATCCAATTGAAGAACGACCTCATGCGGCGCTACGCGACGGCCAAGGTGACTGAGTTTGCCGGAGACACGGGCCACTGGGTGCGGATCGACCCGAAGGACCGGGACAAGGCGACCGCAAGCCAGATTGTGGACAGCATTCACATTCCCGATCCCGGGGTACAGCCATACATCGTTCGACTTAACTAGGAGCCAGTTCCGCTGCTATTTGCTGGGTGCTAGGTTGAGCGCCGGTGGGCCGTAGTAAGGCAGCTTCTGCTGCTCCAAGGTAGCGCGCTTGACGCCGATGTCGTCGAAAAGAAGGCTGGGCGCGATGGTGGTGGCGGGTATGGTGCCGAGCGAGTTGGACACGTACTCGTCAACGCCGGCGGCGACGATGTCGGAGCGCAGGCTGCGGGTATCAAGCTCGTCGAAGACCGCTCCGCGCACCAGCTGGCGGGTGCCGTCGGGATGCACCAGATAGAGCAGGCGCGGGGCCAGCGCTCCGCCAAGCGTTTCCACCGCGTAGACATCGCGGTCCTGTTCCTTGGCCATCGCGAGCAGGCGCGCGTTCATTTCGGCGGCGCTCAAAGGATGAGTCGACTTGAAGATCATGACGCCTTCATGCGCGTGCGCGGCTTGTGCAAGGGCTGCGCGGCCGTGTCCGTTCGACTCGGGAAAATCCCGGATCGGCGTGCGGCCGATGAAGTAGTTTTCCAGCTTGCCGTTGACCGCAACGCCTACCGCCTGCGCCGGCACGCCTTCGTCATCTACCGCGTATGCGCCCAGCAACCCGCGGCCGGCAAAGGTCGTGGTTAGCGGGTCGTCGGTTGCGTTGAGGAAATCAGGCAGCACGCGGGCATGGAAGCTCGAGGTGTATGCCCCCTGGGTGCGCGCCGTGGTGCCCATCTCGGGGCGGTTGGCCTGCACGTTGGGAACGAAGAGCGAGTTCATCACATCGGCGGCCGCGTCGCCGCTGAACAGCACCGGGCCGTGGTAGTCCTCGGCCGAGACCACCGGCGCATTACGCAGCGCCTGCAGACTCTTCAGGTTGTCGATGACGCGACGGCGGAAGTCGGGCCCGGATTCCAATTCCTTTGCGGTCACCCCCACGGTGCCATTCTCCCGGGTGAGTTCCATGCCATCGGCTGCCTGGCCGGCCACGGAAATATTGGCGGCGTAGCCCGTGTATCCCTGGCGCACAATTGTCCCTTCGGTATTGACCAAGTAGCGATTCACGGCCAACCCGCGCACGTTGGCGTTGGAATTCTGCACGTCCGCAGCCGAGGCGTTGACTTCGGGGTCGGAGGCATAAAGGCCGCTGGCTTCCACAATGCGGCGTTTCCATTCCGTACGGTCGATGTCGATGGAGACGAGCGGACCGATGTGCACGACCGGCTTGGCCGGGGCAAAATCCTTCTCAGTGGGCGGCGTCTCGAAGCGCTTCAACGCCGCCTGCTTGGCCGCGTAGCCGCGCAGGGCATTCTTGTAAGCTTCGTCGGTCGCGGTCCAGAGGCAGTAGCGAATGGCCTCGGGGTTGTTGTCGATCGGCGCCAATGCGATGGTACCGTCGCCGCGGGTGCTGCTGGAGTCAGTCTCATAACCACCCATGCGGACGGTGACGCGCACCACCCTCTGGCGGTTGGATTGCTCCTGCACCAGCGCACCGTAGTTGGCGATGGCCTCGTAGGTGGCAACGTCATCCAGACGGTACTCGATGAAGTAAGGCCGCTCCATGCCGGGCAGCAGCAGTTGCGCCTGTTCGCGGTCGAGCTCGGCCTGCATGGCGCGCAGCACCGGGTCGTCCTTTGCCGCATCCTGCGCGTTTGCCGCATATCTAACGGTCGATGCCGCAACCAGGATGCATGCTGCGTAAACGCCGACTCGGAAGCTTCTCGTGGGTAACTGTGCCAGGAGCATATCGACTAATTCGTTCCTTTCCTGGAGTTTGAATCGGCTGCCGGATGGGGGGGCGGAGAGAGAATTGGCGGGCGGGCCGTGCCCTGGGCTTGGCGCTGCGTCTCGATCGCGCTGACCAGCATCGCGGGGGCCACTGCACTCACCGGAATATTGCCGGACTCCGCGCCGCAGACGCCGTTGAACACGTCCCGCTTGTCGCTGGTCGCCAGGATGCTGTTGAGCGCGGCCTGCGGCGTGCCGACGATGCTGACCCCACGCACCAGCTCGTCCGGGCGGCCGTCGACATAAACGCGGTAGACCACCAGGGGAATCACCTGGAAGGCCTGGGGCGAACGGCGCGTGGTGACCGCGAAGCCTGAGGAGATGTCTTCGAAGTAGAGACCATAAGGCTTGCCTTGCTTCTTCGCCTCGGCGATCAGCAGCGCGCGCAGTTCGGTTTCCGGCACGGTCTTCGATGAGGTAACGATAAGATTGCCCTGGCGTCCGGTGGGCATGTGGCCCACTTCGGCACGTCCGTGGCCGTTGCTATGGGAGACGCTGGCGATGGGCAGGCGCGACATCAGAAAGGTCTCGAGGACGCCATTCTGGATCAACTCGACGCGCCGCGCGGCCTGGCCCTCGTCGTCGTAGTCGTAGTGGCCGCTGAGCCATGTGCCCTGAAATGTGGCGAGGGTTGGGTCGTCGGCGACGCTGAGGAACGACGGCAGAATGGGCTTGCCGAGCAGCTTGGTGAACGTCTGGCCCTCCTCGTCGCCCCGCTGACGCTGGCCTTCAAGCCTGTGTCCGAGCACTTCGTGGAAGAAGACCGCTGCGGCGCGCCCGCTGAGGATGGCCGGTCCGTTGAATGGCTCCGTCACCGGCGCCTGGCGCAGGTCTTCCAGGTTCTTTGCCATCGCGACGGCCTTGTCCGTCAGCGTCTTCTGGTCGGGCAGGTGGGCGGGCGAGTCAGCCTCGAAGGTCTCGTCGCGAAACAGATCCATGCCATCGGCGGCGCGCGTGTGAGCGACAATCACGAGCCTGGCTACGTGGCTGGGGTTGTTCACGCGCGCGCCTTCGGAGGAAACGAGGTAGTCGGTCGCGTTGGTGGCCTCAAACTCCACCTGGTCGGTAAAGATGTCGGGGTATTGCGAAAACAGGCCGGAGATCTCGCGCAGGCGCCGCTCCCACGCGGCGCGGTCGACGATCAGCGCGGGCGCGGGCGGAAGCAGGTCTGTTTTCGGCTGCTCTTCGCTGAAGTCGGCCGATGCGTCTTCCTCTTTCGCGCGCACCTGCTGTTCGGTCTTGACCTTGAGGTAGCCATCGAGGGCGCGGGCGTATCCGCGGTTGGTCGCGTACCAGAGAGAACGCGCAATAGCGTTGGAGTCATCCGTGAGGGGAAGCGACATCGTCGTCAGCGCGCTGGTGCGGTGATCGCCATGGGTGTTGTCTTCGCCGGGGCTGCCCAACCGCACCTGCACGTCGACCGAACGGCGACGGATCTCGTTTGAACTGACAATCGCTCCGTACTCCGCCGCGATGCTCACGGAGGTGGCGTCGTCCACCGCAAAGCTCAGGAAGTAGGGCTTGGGCTGTTGCGCTGCCGCGGCTCCGTCGGTTCCCAGAGAAGACATCGCCCGCTTCAATTCGGCATCCAGCGCGTTCACCAGCGGAGCTTCGCCGGCGACGGAGCTGGAGGTTGCTGCGGCGCTCGCGGGCGCGGCATCGGAGGCGGCCAGCGCAGTATGCTGCGGAGCCAGCGCCACAGCGATGAGCCCGGCAAGGGAGGCGCCGGCAAGAATCAGAGTTCGATTGGTGGTATGGGTCTTGCGATGTTCCATTGGGCCTGTCTTAGGGTTTAACCTGTGTTTACCAGCTTACGGGAATGCTACACCGGATTCAGCGTCGGGCGCTTTGCTTCTTGGTACGGCGATGCGGCACACTGGGACTCGCTCTCGCGGAGATCGACAAATGCGGTATCGCGGCATCCTGGTCCTGATGGTCGCGCTGGCAGCAGGCCTTGCGCTGGCCGCCAGCCGGCTCGCTTACACAACGCCCAGCGAGGCCCGGGCGGAGCAGTTTGCCGCGCACAACACAACGGCCTATACGCTGCCACCCGGAGAGTTGGAGAGGGCGATCGCGCTGAACCGCACGCGGATGACCCTCGAGGTGGCGGGGGACATCTGGATGCTGGTCGAGCTGCTGTTGATCCTCGCAGTGGGCGCGGCGGCGCGCATGCGGGACGTTGCGGTTGGGGTGGCGAAGAGCCGGTGGGCGCAGGGATTCAGCTTCGTGTTTTTGCTGCTCCTGCTCACTCATCTGCTGAATCTGCCGCTCGGCATATACGGGCATCGAGTTGCGCTCAGCTATGGGCTTTCCGTGCAGGGGTGGGGAAGTTGGCTGGCGGACAAGGCGAAGCTGTTCGCGCTGGAGTGGGGAATCGGCGGGCTGCTGGCGATGCTGATGTTCTGGGTCATCCGCAAGTCGCCAACGCGCTGGTGGTTCTGGTTCTGGATTCCCGCGGCGGTCTGCGTGATTGCCGGAGTATTTGTTACGCCGTATGTCATCGACCCGATGTTCTCGAGCTTCGAGCCGCTCGGCAAAACCGATCCCGCGCTGGTTCAGCGGCTGGAGCAGGTGGTCGCGCGCGGAGGCATCGCCATTCCGCCGGATCGAATGTTCCTGATGAAGGCGAGCGCCAAGTCGACCGAGCTGAATGCCTACGTCACGGGCTTCGGCGCGTCGAAGCGCGTGGTGGTCTGGGATACGACGATAGCCCGGTCAACTCCTGACGAGATTGCGTTCATCTTTGCCCACGAGATGGGGCACTATGCGCTGGGCCATGTGGTGCTGGGCACCACCATCGGGTGCATCTCGCTGCTTCCCTGCTTCTGGCTTGCGTACTTCGGAGTGCGCTTGCTGCTGGGGCGATATGGGGCGGCGTGGAGGATTCCGTCGCAGCAGGACTGGGGCGCGCTGGTGGTGCTGGCGCTGGTGCTGCTCACGTTGTCGGCGATCTCCGATCCGATTGCGAACGGCTTCAGCCGGAGGATCGAGCACAACGCGGATGTGTATGGGCAGGAGGCCGTCCACGGCATTGTGGCGGACCCGCAGGCAGTGGGGCTGCGGACTTTTCAGGTGCTGGGCGAAGATTCGCTGGACGACCCTACACCGCACCCGCTGTTCGAATGGTGGTTCGACACGCACCCAACGACGCGCTTCCGCGCTGCCTTTGCTGAGGCGTACGATCCGTGGGCTGAGGGTGAGCGGCCCAAATATTTTGCGAAGTGAGCAAGGCTACGAAAGGCTTAACACCGATCAAGGCGGATGCAGTACCGATTTATCGATCTTCAAGAATGCGATAATTCTTCGCCATTCAATCGGTGTCATCGGTGCAGATCGGTGTTAAGGTTTTCTGTATGAGTGCTGATTGTCTGTTCTGCAAAATTGTCGAGGGAAAGATCCCGGCGAAGCGGCTGTTTGAGGATGATCAATGCCTGTGCTTCGCGGACATCAACCCGCAAGCGCCGACGCATCTGCTGATCATTCCCAAGGAGCACATCGCCTCACAGGCGCACGCGGAGGAGGACCACGCCGCGCTGCTCGGACACCTGGTGGCCAAAGCTGCCGAAATGGCGCGCAGCGCAGGGCTCGAGCGGGGGTACCGCGTCGTCATCAACACGGGTCCGGACGGCGGACAGACCGTCGACCACTTACATCTGCATCTGCTCGGCGGACGGCACATGGGCTGGCCTCCGGGCTAGATAAGTCTGAGAGTTTCGAGATAGATAAGGGATAATAAGAACGGTTACGCGGAGTATGCCGTGCCGTGGCTGCTCTCCGGAGGGAACGACTCTTGTCTTTGGAATCGGCGCCATCGCAATCCGGTTCTGTTGCTGTGGAAGCGGCGGCCTCCAGGGTCGACGGCCCGGGGGATCGGGCGGCGCCGACCGTTCCCCTCTGCGTGGACCTGGACGGCACGCTGGTAAAGTCGGATACGCTGCTGGATACTGTGGTCGTCCTGGCCCGGCAGAGTCCCGGCTCGCTGCTGCACTTTCCCTGGTGGATCAGCCAAGGCAAGGCGGTGTTCAAGCGACAAGTGTCGTCGCTGGCAGCGATCGATGTCGTGCATCTGCCCTACAACCAACCGCTGCTGGAATACCTTAGACAGCAGCATGCTGAAGGGCGAGTGATTTACCTCGCGACCGGCGCGGACACGCTGCTGGCCGAGCGCGTCGCCGCGCATCTCGGCATCTTTGCCGGCGTTCTCGCCTCCGATGGCAGCGTCAACCTGACCGGGCGCAATAAGCTGGCGGTATTTCAGGAGAGGTTTCCGGCAGGCTTTTGCTACGTCGGAAACGCGCGGCCAGACCTGCCATTGCTGACGCATTGCGTGCAGCCCATGTTGGCGAATCCGCACCGCAGCCTGCGCGCAGGACTGCGTTCGGCCGGGGTCGAGCCAGTGCGGACCTTCAGCGATGCGGTCTCACCGGTGAAGGCCTGGCTGCGCGCCCTCCGGCCGCACCAGTGGGCCAAGAATGTGCTGATCTTCCTGCCGCTTCTGCTGGCCCATGTGCGTGCCGCAGGGCCGATGGTCGATGTGTGCCTTGCGTTCCTGAGCTTCGGGCTGGCGGCGTCGGCGACCTATATCTTCAACGATCTGCTGGATCTGGAAGCGGACCGCCATCATCCTCGCAAGCGGCGGCGGCCGTTTGCCGCGGGAGACCTGTCGCCGATTGCAGGCGTGGCTACGGTGGTCGTGCTGCTTGCGTTGGCGTTAGCCATCGCCGTGCTGCTGCCGCGCGTTCTGCTGACACTGTCTCCCCAGTTTCCGGCGAACGGCCAGGGCAGTTTTCTGGATTGGCTGGTCATCTATGTGGTATCGACGACGGCGTACTCGCTGCTCCTGAAGCGGATGGTCCTGGTGGATGTGTTTGTGCTGTCAGGTTTGTATACTATTCGAATTCTCGCGGGTGCGGCTGCGGCCGGCGTGCCAATGTCGCCATGGCTCGCGGCGTTCAGCATCTTTTTCTTCCTGTCGCTGGCGTTTGTGAAGCGCTTCGCCGAGTTGGAAGGCCTGCGTTTAAGGAGCGAGGCCGCGGGGTCGATTGCCGTAAAGGGCCGCGGGTATCGGGTCTCCGATCTGGAGCAAATCCGCAACTTCGGAACCGCCAGCGGGTACGCCTCCGTCGCTATCTTCCTGCTGTATGTCTTTGAGGTCGCGCAGGGTCTTTATTTACACAGCACGCGCCTGTGGCTACTGGCTCCAGTTCTTTTGCTTTGGATCAGCCAGCTATGGCTGCTGGCCTCGCGCGGCGAACTGCACGAGGACCCCGTGGTCTTTGCGATCACGGACAAACGCAGCCTGCTGCTGGGCGCGGTTGTGGTGGCGATTGTGCTGTCGGCGCTATAGCGATCGCCCGCGGTACACTAAAGAATCAAACCATGAAAGAATATGCCGTCATCTTCGAGAAAACCGCCACCGGTTGGAGCGCCTATGCGCCGGACCTTCCCGGACTTGGTGTCGCCGGTCCCACCTACGAAGCAACTGAACAACTCATTCGCGAAGGCATTGGGTTCCATATTGAAGGGCTCCTCGCAGACGGCGAACCTGTCCCCGAACCGACGACGCGCGTAGCGAGCATGCCAATCTCTGCTTAAGAAAAAGACTATGTCAGAAATCAATCTTCCCGAGCTACATGAATACTCCGATGCTTCACTCAAAGCATTTTTCAGTGAGGTGAAGAAGATATTCTCCGAGTCGCTTGCGGTTCTGCTCGGTGACCATAACCGTACTCCGGAAGATTGGGAGGCATTCCGTATTGCCTGGACTGGACGGAAGCAGGGGGTTCTAACCCGAATTGGCGAGTTATTGAAAACCGCTCCACCTGATCGTCGTCGAGCGGTTGGAATCGGGTTCAATGCACTTAAGAAAGAAATCGAAGCCGAGATTGCCTTTGATGTAGCAGTTGGAGTCTCCGGTAACGTGCCTTCTACCCCTGCTCTGATTGCAGGCGATTATCCAAAATCTTATAGAGATATGAAGCAGCGGGAGATTGAAAAGAACCGCATCGACATCACGCTGCCGGGAAGCGTGCGCACGCCGGGGATTGAGCACCCGCTGCTGAAGACGATGAACCAGATCGTCGCGGTATTTCATCATCTCGGCTACTCGACCGCGGTGGGGCCGCAGGTGGAGAGCGATTTCTATAACTTCGAGGCGCTGAATTTCCCGCCAAACCACCCCGCGCGCGATACCCAGGACACGCTGGTGCTTGCCGGGCAGCAGGCCAAGCCGTCGCGCGACCGGCTGCTGATGCGCACGCATACATCGCCGGTGCAGATCCGGACGATGATCGCCAATCCGCCGCCGATCCGCATCGTGGTCCCGGGCAAAGTACACCGCAACGATGCCGCCGACGCGACCCACTCGCCGGTCTTCCACCAGGTGGAGGGCCTGTGCGTGGACACCAACATCACCTTCTCCGATCTGAAGGGAACGCTCGACCACGCCATGAAGGAGCTGTTCGGCTCGGACGTGAAGACGCGGTTCTTCCCCAGCTTTTTCCCGTTCACCGAGCCGAGCGCGGATGTGCAGATCAGTTGCATCTTCTGTGCGGGCGAAGGCTGCCGCAAGTGCAAACACTCCGGCTGGATTGAGCTGCTGGGCTGCGGAATGGTCGACCCCGCGGTATTCGCCAGCGTGGACGAACAGCGAGCCCTCCAGGGCCATGCGCCGGCCTATGATCCGGCGCAGGTCAGCGGCTTCGCCTTCGGCATGGGCGTCGAACGCATTGCGATGATCCAGCACGGCATCTCGGATATTGGCCAGTTCTACTCGGGCGACATGCGGTTCCTGGAGCAATTCGCGTAGTTATACCCGGTCCATTTATATCGAAATTAGCAAAGTTATTACTATGGACTAATATCACTAACTTTGATATAAACAGGTATGGATGCAATTCGGAATCCGTACTCGCCCGGCGCAGGCTCACCACCGCCAGCGCTTGCCGGTCGCGATGTGCTGCGGGAGCAGGTTCGGGTTGCGATCGAGCGTATTCGCATCGGCAGGGCCGCCAAGAGCGTTCTAATGGTAGGACTGCGTGGCGTGGGGAAGACGGTGTTGCTAGAGCAGATGCGGACCGATGCGGCTGCTACAAATATATGCACCCTGCGCGTGGAGGCCCCCGAGAATCGCTCACTTCCTGCAATGATTGCACCTCAGTTGCGCCTTACTCTGCTACAGCTCAGCCTGATCGATTCTGCCAGGGACAAGGCGAGGCGGGCACTCCGGGCACTTGCAGGTTTCGCGAAAAGTCTAAAGCTCAAGTACAACGACATCGAGGTGGGCTTCGATGCGGATCCCGAACCGGGGCTTGCGGACAATGGTGATCTGGAGGGCGATCTCTCTGTACTACTCGAAGAGGTGGGCCGAGCCGCTCAGAGTGGAGGTACGGCTGTTGTTCTCTTTCTTGATGAACTTCAGTATGTCGAACGGAACCAGCTTGCCGCTCTGATCTCGGCTTTGCACCGGAGCTCGCAGGCCAGGCTTCCAGTTACGGTTGTTGGCGCTGGGCTGCCACAGCTTCGCGGACTATCAGGCGAGGCCAAGTCATATGCAGAGCGCCTCTTCGACTTCCCCATGATTGGGCCACTCAATGACTCCGAGGCAAAACTCGCACTTCAGAAGCCTGCACAGGATGAAGGTGTGGAGTTTACGAACGAAGCCTTGGCTGAAATTATCGAACAGACCAAGGGCTATCCATACTTTCTGCAGGAGTGGGGAAAGCACTCCTGGGAGGTTGCCGGCGAGAGCCCCATCACACTGGAGAATGTTAAAACTGCATCCGTGCAGGCCATCGCCGCGCTCGATGAGAGCTTCTTTCGTGTTCGTTTCGACCGCCTTACACCCACCGAAAAGCGATACCTTCGAGCGATGGCGGAGCTTGGCCCAGAGCCGCTCCATCGCTCGGGAGATATTGCTGCCAGTATTGGAAAAGCGGTCAGTACGCTTGCTCCACTGCGTCAAAACCTCATCTTGAAGGGCATGATATGGAGTCCGAGTCACGGCGATACTGCCTTTACCGTTCCCCTCTTCGATGATTTCATGAAACGAATTATGCCCGGAAAAGAGTGGAAGTCTGATTAGCCTGATCGTCCCTATAATCGCATGAACATACTCTCTAAATGGCTCCGCAGCTATGTTCCCGGTATCACGGCAGACGACCGGCAACTGGCTGACGATCTTACCCTCCGCGGCATTGCGGTGGAGGGCGTGCACGCGCTTGGACCCGGCAACGGGCACTTGTTCGAGATGGATATCACCACCAACCGCGTGGATGCGATGAACCACTATGGCATCGCGCGCGAGGCGGCGACCATCTACAACCTGCCGCTGGCACCGCTGGATAGCGGGCTGCCTGCCGCAACCTCCGGTGCGAAGCCGTTTTCGGTTGCGATCGAGGCTCCGGAACTGTGCGGTCGCTTCACGGCTCGCGTTCTCCGCAACGTGACCATCGCGCCCTCAACCGGTCGGGTTGCGGAGTACTTCGCCCTGCTCGGGTCGAAGCCGATCTCGAATGCTGTCGATGCATCCAACTTCGTATTGCAGGGCATGGGCCATCCGACCCACGCATTCGACCTGGACAAGATCGAAGGCGGAATCGTTGTGCGGCTCGCGCGCAAAGGCGAACGGCTGAAGCTGCTCGACGGGACCGAGCGCACGCTGGAGGCCGACGATCTGGTGGTCGCGGACCACGCGAAGCCGCTGGGCGTGGCCGGCGTCATGGGCGGCTGGGACTCGATGATTACCGCAGAGACCAGGAACATTCTGGTCGAAGCCGCGTGGTTCGATCCAGCCAGCGTGCGGCGCAGCTCGCGGCGGCATGGGCTGCACACGGACGCGTCGCACCGCTTCGAGCGCGGCGCGGACTTCAACGCCTGCGGCGTGGCCAATGCTTTGGTCGCGAAGCTGATTCTGCAGGCGGGCGGCGCGGCCGAGGGCGAACTGGTCGACATCGTGGTGCCTGCGATGGTTGCGCGAACGGCCGGGCGTCCGCCGATTGCGCTGTCGCTGGGGCAGGTGCAGCGGCATTTGGGCGCGACGCTGGACGATCAGCCCAACCGCTCCGCGTTGACTGCGGAACTGATCCGCCAATACCTCACCGCGCTGGGATGTGCACTGACGCCGGCGGATTCAGATGAGCAAGGCTTTCAAGTCAAGCTGCCGAGCTGGCGGCTGGATCTAGAGCGCGAGATCGACCTGGTGGAAGAGATTGCACGTGTGTACGGGTACAACCGATTTGCCAACACGCTGCCGACCGCGCTGCCCGTGACCGCGTATCCGCTTGCAGCCGCGGAGGCGGCGGTGAGGACGCGCCTGCTGGCGCTGGGTTACACGGAGGCGATTTCCAGCTCGTTTGCGTCGGAGGCGGACGGCGCGGTGTTCGCGGCGAAGCCGCGCAGCGTGATTGCGTTGGAGAATCCGCTCTCAGATGAGGCACGGCTGCTGCGGCCTTCACTGGTGCCGGGAATGACTGCAATGCTCGCCCACAACCTGAACCGCGACGTGCGTGAGGCACGGCTGTTCGAGCAGGGCGCGATATTCACCGGGTCGCCGGAAAAGGTGGTCGAGTTGCACAGCCTGTCGCTGGGGCTGACTGGTGAACTGCCCGCGACCCGCGTGCACTGCGGGAAGGATGTGGGCGTCTTCGAGTTGAAGGGCGTGATTGAGTCGTTGCTGTCGCTGTTTGCGGCGTCGCCGGATGCGCTGAGTACCAGCGCCGCGAGCCGGCTGACGTTCTCCGCCGATGTGCCCGCCTGGCTTGACCCGGGTCGTGGTGCAACGGCATTGCTGGACGGCATGCCGATTGCGTGCTTTGGCGAGTTGGCGGCGGCGGAGCGGGAGGCGAGGAAGCTGCGCCAGCCGGTGTACCTGGCCGAGGTCGATCTGGATACGCTGTACAAGCTGCCGCTGCGGCGGGCGACGGCACGCGAACTCTCGCGGTTCCAGGCGGTCGAGCGAGACTTCTCCTTCGTCTTTCCCGACGCCGTCTCCTGGGGTGCCATCGCCGATGCCATCGAGTCGCTTGGCATCTCCGAGTTGCGCAGCCTCAGGCCAGCTGAGGTCTGGCGCGATCCGAAGAAATATCCTGGCGTGTATTCGCTGCTTCTTCGTGCCGTCTTCCAGTCGCAGGAGCGGACGCTGCGCGAGGAGGAGTTGACCGAGTGGTCGACGAGGCTGATCGCGGCGCTGAGTTCGCTGGGCGGGGTAATTCGGGCGTAGCTGGACGAGCGCGCGGTCTTTTTGCGGCTTTTGTCCGATGAAAGCCGCATTTTGCACAGTTGCTGCAGAACCGCGGGGGAGCGACGGCGCGAATCCGCTCTATACTTCGGGTATGAGTTCCGGTGTGAGTGTGGATGAGTTTCAGGCGCTCGAGCAGAAGGTGCTGCGGGCAGTGGAAGTTGTGAAGCGTGAGCGCGGGGCGCGCGCCGCGGCCGAGGCGGAATTAGCCGCGCTGCGCGAACAAATTGCGGCGCAGGCGAAGGGGTCGGAGAGCCAGGTTCAGGCCGTAGTGCGCGAAAAAGATGCGGCAGAGAAGCAGGTCGCGGTGCTGAGCCAGGAGCGTGACGCGGTGCGGCAGCGGGTCGAGCGGATGCTGCAGCAGATGGACGAGTTGCTGTAGGTCGGCGAGTCGGCCGCCCTGCAAGTCGGCGGCTGGGGATGAGTGAGGTCGCGATGGCGGAGACAAAAGGGAATCCGGACGGATTGGGCACGATGGATGGCGCCGCGAGCCCGGAGGCGGTGAGCGTCGACATCTACGACCAGGTGTATCACCTGCGCGGCACGGACGTGGAGTACATCGAGCGGCTGGCGGGGCTGGTGGATGCGAAGATGCGAGCCGTGGCGGCGCATGGCAGCACGGTGGATTCTCTGCGCGTCGCGGTGCTGGCGGCGCTGAATATAGCCGACGAGCTGGTGGCATTGCGCGGGCGCTACGAAGCGCTGGCGGGCAGCGTGGACCGGAGCGAGGGCAGCATGCGATCGCGCGCGGGAACACTGGCGGGAATGCTGGACGAGGTGTTGGAAGACCGTCGCGCCGGGTGATGGGCGCTTGACGTTGATTGCCGAATTGGCGTAACTTCGGCTTCTCCCCAAGGGCCTTGCATCTAAATCCAATTGTCTAGGAACCGCCGGCATCAGCCCGGCGGCAGGAGAACCCCATGCGCATGATCATGCACGTTTATATCCCCAACGAAGTCTTCAACACGGCCGCCAAGGACGGCACCGCGGGAGCCAAGATGCAGAAGATCCTTGCTGAACAGAAGCCCGAAGCGGCCTATTTTACGGAGTACCACGGCCAGCGGTCGGGAATTTTGATTGTCGATCTGAAGAATGCGTCTGAGATTCCGAAGTTCGCTGAGCCGTGGTTCCTGCAGTTCAATGCGAAGGTCGAGCTGCATCCCGCGATGACGCCGCAGGACCTTGGGGCGGCGGGGCTGGAGGCGCTGGGTAAAGCGTGGGGTTGAGGGAAGCCCTGTCTCCGAAGGCCCGGCCGTTGGCTGGGCCTTCGGGTTTCGGATAGAGTCGTTGGGATCAGGCAGCAAAGGAGGTCGACATGGCGCTGAGTTTTGCGACGGATATACGGCCGCTGTTCCGGGAGGGGGATGTTGACTGCATGAAGTCCATGGGGGTCGAGCTGGATGATCCGGCGTGGATGTGCGTGCGGACGAACGCGAAGAGTGTCTACGATTCGGTGGCTGGGGGCTCGATGCCTCCGGATGAACCGTGGGCGGCGGAGCGGGTGGCGCTGTTCAAGGCGTGGATGGACGCGGGCTGTCCGG
>OBLU010002632.1_pt1 | contig 16452 bp, 10 predicted proteins | sample 1518681 | NCBI WGS metagenome assembly OBLU01 (sample SAMEA3539304, study PRJEB22396) | soil metagenome | biome: tundra; feature: field; material: soil | place: USA | collected 2010-05 | depth 0.15 m | reverse complement strand
ATGCCGTGGCCTACAGCGGCGGCAAGTGCATCCGCGGTCCGCAGGCCGCCGGCCTGCTTCTCGGCGACAAAAGCCTGCTGCAGGGCGCCTGGATCAACAGCGCGCCGCACCACGCTTTCGGACGCTCGGTGAAAGTCGGCAAAGAAGAAATCATGGGCATGCTGGCCGCCGTGGAGATGTGGTTTAAGCGCGATCACAAGGCCGAATGGGCCCAGTGGGAAGCCTGGCTCGACCACATCGCCACCAGCGTGAAACGGGTGGACGGCGTGACCACCAAAGTCAACCAGCCCTCGCCCGACCTTTCCAATCGTACGCCGGAGCTGATCGTCCAGTGGGACGGCGCAAAACTCGGCATCACCGGACAGGAATTAAGCAAGCTCGTACTCGATACCGAACCCCGCATCGTGGTCTCCCGCGCCGGCGGCGCGCGCCCGGGCAATATGGCCAGCTCCGTCGGCATCGTTCCCTACCAGATGATGCCGGGCGACGAAAAGGTGGTCGCCGACCGCCTCCACGCGCTGCTGTCCAAGCCGCCAAAGATCGACAATCCGCCACCCCCGCCGTCAGGCCAGCCCGCCGCCCTCTCCGGTCAGTGGGACCTGCGTCTCAATTTCGTTCACCTTTCGGCGAACCACACCCTCGTGCTGGAGCAGGACGGCGCCAAACTGGTGGGGACACATCAGGGAGAATTCGCCTCCGGAGACCTCACCGGCACCGTTGCCGCCAACACCGTGCGCTTCCAGAGTTCCCTGCCCACCGAGGGCACGCGCGTGTCATTCCAGTTCTCGGGAACCGCCGAAGGCGGCAAGATGTCGGGGACCGTCGCCCTGGGTGAGTATGGCGAAGCTCGTTGGACAGCCGAAAAACACCAGTATCGGACGGGCGGGCGGCGCGGGTAATCAAGAGGAGATGTCATGAAGCAAACCAATCGACGGAATTTCCTGGGACGTGGAGTCGCCACCGCGGCTGCTGCCGCGGCTGTCGCGGTGCCAGCCGCGGCGCAGACCGACAAGCCCACCAAGAGGGTGCTTTATAAGGATGGGAAGAAGCCGGCGCCCGGAGCCAAGACGCCGCTCTTCAATAGCACGGTCGCCTACGGCAATCTGCTCTTCATTGCCGGCGTGGGTGCGCACGTCCCGGGCGATATCAAATCGCATACCAAAATTGTGCTGGATTCCATTCAGCAGCAACTGGAGAGCGTCGGCTCATCGATGGAAAAGGTCCTGAAGGCCAACGTCTATCTGAACGACATCAAGGACTGGGCGGACATGAACACAGTCTTCCAAGGCCGCTTCGGGGCGGAACCGCCGGTGCGCACCACCATCGCCGCCGCCGGTGGAATCCCCGGCAATTCGCTGGTAGAGATCGACGTCATCGCGTACATCTAGAATCAGGTGCTTTGTGGGGCAGGCTGGCAGCCTGCGGCGGATTGGCAATCCGCCAGGCCGATTGCCAATCGGCCGCAGCTTGCCAAGCTGCCCCACAACCGGCCTGTCATCTCTTTCACATCCTCTCCTGGAATTTCCGCCACGCCGCCATCGAGCGTTTCAGGTTGTCTTCGACATCGCCCGGAACCTGATAGCATTGCAGTCCGATGGGACCCTTGTATCTCGCCGCCATCAGCTTTTTCAACAGGCGCTTTCGACTGCCAGAGCGTACAATGAAGCTTAGCCAGCCCTTCACCTAGAGGAGCACAGGCCTGTCCAGAAAACAGACAACCGCGGAGACCGGAAAAGCCCGGCCCCCTCACAAACCCCAAGCGCCACCCGCGCCCGTCTCTTCCGGCCGCTGGGAAACCCGCATCGAACCTTTCCTCGTGAAGTATGCCCGCCTGCTGGTGGCCGGCTTCATCCTCCTCGGCATCGGCCGCATCGTCTCCACCTACCACGTCTTCGCCACCACGGCCGACGAACCGGCGCACATCGCCTGCGGGCTGCAATATGTGGCGCAGCACGTCTACCGCCTCGAAACACAGCATCCACCGCTGACCCGCGCCTTCATTGCGCTCCTGCCGTATCTTTTCGGCACGCGCCCGCGCGGCATACCGAACTTCCAGAATGAAGGCTGGGCGCTTATCACCTATCAGCATCATCCCGAACAGACCGTGACGCTGATGCGACTCGGCATCCTGCCGTTCTTCGTCCTCGGCTGCCTGGTGGTGTTCGACTGGGCGCGCCGCTACTTCGGCACGGCCAGCGGTGTCGTCGCCACCTGCCTGTTCACGCTGATTCCCACCGTCCTGGCGCACGCCGGCCTGGCCACCACGGACATGGGCCTCGCGGCGTGCCTGGCGGCTGCGTTTCTGGCCATGCTGGTCTGGGCCGGAGAACCCACCCGCATGCACGGCGCCATCTTTGGATTTTCCCTGGCCCTGGCCATGCTCTCCAAGTTCACCACGCTGGGGTTCTTTCCCGTGAGCGCGGCCATCGCCCTGGCGTTCTACCTGGCCGCCGAGCGTCCGGGCATAGACCGCCTCGGGCAACTGGTGAAGCAACGCGCCGCAAGCTTCGCCATCGCGGTGGGCGTCTGCCTGTTCACCGTGTGGGCGGCCTACTTCTTTTCGTTTGGCAAAGTGCCTGTCTGGAATGTGAGCCTGCCGGCCTGGGAATACTTCGACGGCATTCGCGTGGCGTTGAAGCACAACTCCAACGGCCATCCGGCGTACCTGCTGGGCGAGGCGCGCACGTTCGGCTGGTGGTATTACTTTCCCGTGGCCCTGGCGGTGAAAACGCCGCTGGCACTATTGGCGCTGCTCGCCGTGGGCATCGGCGTGTGCTGGAGCAATCGCCGCCGCGTGGTCTACCTGATGCCGCTGGCCTTCTCGCTCGGCATACTGCTGCCCGCCATGGCCGGCAACGTGAACATCGGCGTGCGCCACGTGCTGCCGGTCTATCTGGCTTTCTCCGTAATGGCGGCGCTGGGCCTGGTCCACCTGGCGCGCCTGTCCGATCGCAAGGCCTGGGCCGGAGCGGCGGCGCTGGTCCTCGTGCTCTGGCTGGCGGCCACCGGCGCGCTGCACCATCCGGATTACATCCCCTACTTCAACGAACTGGTGGGCGGCCAGCCCGACCGCATGCTCTGCGATTCCGACTACGATTGGGGCCAGGACACCAAACGCCTGGCCGCGCGCCTCAGGCAACTGGGCGCCACCCAACTGAACTACGGGTACGTCGGCTCGGCCGATAAGACTTTCCTCGAAACCTATCCCGGCCTGCCGCCCATCAGGAACATTCATCCCGTGCAGCCCGCCGAAGGTTGGACCGCTGTGTGTCCCACAATGGATCACGCCACGCAATACGGCCTGGAATACCGATATCCCAATATCAAGCCCTGGTATGCCTATCTTCCGGTGCAGGAGCGCTTGGGCACCATCGACATCCTTTATCTGCCTCCGGGCAGCCTGGACGGTAAGAAATAAAAACCACGCGATGCGCTATCCTCCTTAAGGAGGAACCATCCATGAAATCATTTCTGATCGGCGCCAGCGTGCTCATTGCCGCGGCGAGTCTCGCTTTCGGCGAAACCAAGGCCGGCCTCACCGAATCCGTCACCATCGCCGGCAAGACCGTCAGCATCAAGTATTCCGCGCCCGCGGTAAATGGCCGCGTGGGCAAGCTGTTCGGCAAGGACGGCCAGGTCGGCTCGGATTCCACTTATCCCGTGTGGCGCGCCGGCGCCAATGCCGCCACCGCGTTACATACCGATGCCGATCTTGACATCGGCGGGCTGGCGGTGCCCAGGGGAGACTATTCGCTGTACATCAACGTGGCCGACCCGGCGGCTTGGGAGCTCATTGTCAACAAGGAGACCGGCCAATCGGGGATGACGTACGATGCCAAGCAGGAACTGGGCCGCGTCAAGATGACCATCGGCAAACCGCCCGCCATGGTGGAGCAGTTGAAATACACCCTTTCCGGCGCCGGCGGCAACAAGGGCAAACTCCAGCTGGATTGGGAGAACGTCGCCGCCTCCGTGAACTTCACGGTGAAGTAAGCTCCCCCTCAGACCCGCAGGAACCAGCCGCGGCGGTAAAGCCCATACGCCGCGGCATAAACCACCGCCACGAAAGCCAGCGAGTAGAGCAGCGAAGCGTTGGGCGGCGAGGCCAGCGGCGCAAACCACGCGCGATAGATGTAAGCCTGAAGTGAAGTCTTTCCGCCGGCGCCGTTTACCCGCACGGCATCCAGCAATTCCGCCAGCCCTTCGGAGATCATGTAGAGCGCGATGGCATTCAGGCCGAAGATCACCATCGGCCGGGCAGGTTTGTGCCAACCGAGTCCGTCGATGAACCAGGCGAAGATGGCGAAGACAATGAAGTCCAGCCCCGCCATGAAGAGCGCGAAGGAATCGGTCCAGAGCTTTTTGTTGATGGGCAGCCATGCCGTGCAGATCAGGCCCGCCGCCAGCAGCACAGTGCCGGCCACGAAGAGCCACGTGGTGCGCTCGGCCAATCCGCGCCGCAGCCGCAGAATCTGGCCCGCCAGCACGCCGAATAAGGCCGTCGCGATGGCCGGCAGCGTGCTGACCACGCCTTCGGGATCCCACGTCCTCGTGTTGGCGTAATTGTGCGCCCCCAGCACCAGGCGGTCGATATAGTGGGCGAAATTGCCTTCCACGTCCAGGCGCCCCGGACCGTACCCCGGCACCGGGATCAGCGTCATCATCATCCAATACGCCGCGAACAGGCCTACGATCCACAGAATCTGCCCGCGCACGCCCGTGAACAGATAGATCGCCGAGGCGATCAGATAGCAGATGGCGATGCGTTGCAGCACACCCAGAATCCGCTGCGTGCCCAGATCGAAGTTCGGGTACGCGTAGACCGCCAGGCCGAACACGAAGAGCACGGCGGCGCGCCGCGCCACCTGCGCCATCAGCCGCGATTTCGAGGTCCCGCCCGCCAGGCGCTTACCCAACGAGAGCGTGATGGCCACTCCCACAATCCACAGAAACGACGGAAACACCGTGTCGGTGATGGTCCAGCCGTGCCACGCCGCATGCTCCAACTGGGGGTATGAGTCGCGCCCGCTGCCGGCGTTGTTGACCAGCACCATCAGGGCGATGGTGGCGCCGCGGAACGCATCCAGCGAAACCAGTCGCGATGCGGTTTGTCCGGCGTTCTCCGTCATGCTCGCTCCCGCGGATCAAACCGCTAATTCGCCATGGTACAGCATCTCCTTCGGCAAAAAGTGGGCCTTCACCACGAGGCGCCCCAGCTGGGTGGTAAACACGATTTCGGAATCGTGCGCCTGTAGCGGCAGCATGTCGCGCGAAAACCCGATGAGGAAGCTCGATCCGCTGCCGACCTGGCGCGTCACCACGCCCGCCTGTACCACGTCCCGGCCCTTCGACTGTAGACTGCTGAGACCCCTCAGACGGTCCAGATCGTCCTGTTCCCGGCGCGACGCGCTGGAATCGTCGTCTTCGCCCGCGCTCGTGGATCTGCCGCCCATCAGCGGAATCCCGCTCACCGAGATCACATAGCGCCCCTCGAACGCTTCCGGCAGCGGCGATTTCATGGCGTCCAGCACGGGGCGGGCGCTCTCCCATCGCACCGTGCCCTCGTAGGGCGACACCGCTCCGCCGCGCGGCGCGCCGCCGCCATTTCCCCGCGGGCGCCCCATGCCGCCGATCCCCGGAATGCCAATGCCGCCGATCCCCGGAATGCCAATGCCTCCGCTGGACCGCCCCGAGCCGCCGGGGTATCCGCCGCCACCCCCGGGGTATCCGCCACCACCCCCGGGATATCCGCCGCCGCTGCCCGTGCCGCCGCCGGGGTATCCGCCGCCGTCTCCGTTGTTCCCTGCCCCGGAGGCGTATTGCGCCTTGATCGTCTTGGCCCACGGCGACTTGGTGATCAGGCGGTCGATCTCCTCGCTGGTCCAATCGGCCGGCGCCTTCTTGTTCCAGAAATCCCCGGTGGTGGCATCCAGCGGCAGCCAGGCGGCCAATCCCGCGCCGGCCAGCAGGAACATGCGGCGGCGGGATAAAAGAAGACCCTCGCGGTCGACAGGCATCGTTTACTCCTCAACACCTTGGACGCGCGCGCGCCGCCCGCGCGTTTCGCAGGTTTACAGGTCTTTCGCCAGCCAGAGGCCGTCGGCGCTGTCCTCGTAGTAGTCCGCCACCCGCCGCAGTTTGCGGAAACCGTACTTTTCATAGAACGCGCGCGCCCGGTGGTTCGTCACTTTCACCATGAGCCCGAGCCGGGCAATCCCGCGCCGCCGCAGTCGGCGTAACGTGCTGTCCATGAGTGCCAACGCCGCACCCTTGCCGAGCCAGGCCGGATCCACCGCCACCGAAACCAATTCGGCCCGATTCGCTGTTCTGCCCGGAGAAATGGCGGCTATCGAGTACGCGCATACCTTGGTACCCCTTTCCGCCACCAGGAACAGGCCACGGCATTTGCGGGTGTATTCTGCAAACAGGTTGCGATCATATGCGTCCGCACCGAAGCTGGCCGCTTCGATTTCCAGAATCCGGTCCAGATCGCGCTGCCGCACGCGCCGTACTTCAAATCGCTTCTCCATTTTGTTATCCTTTAGTTTGGCGCACTTGGGGGGCCTTGGGGAGCCATGACCAAAAAACGACAAGGCAAGGATGCCCCGCCTCTTGACAAGGGTTTCGGACTCGCGCATACTAAAACCATGTTGCAACTGAGTGGCAACAAGGTACAAGCGGAGGCGCCGCACGCGAGCCTCGTGGATCTGCGGAAAGGCGACGCCGCCATCCTCGACCGGATCGATTTGCCCACCGAAGATGCCCGCCGCCTGATGGAGCTCGGTTTCGTGCCCGGCACCCGCATCACCGCCGGCAACAGCGCCCCCGGCGGCGATCCTCGCGTCTTCCAGGTGGATGGGTCGGAAATCGCCCTGCGCCGCGACACCGCCCGCCGCCTGAAGGTCCGCCCCGACCAGCACGCCAGGCCCCATACACCCCCGAGGACTCCGAGGATCCCGTGAGCGATTGCAGCGATTGCCATGGTTGCGGCAATGCCGCGACGAATACGGCGCTGGCCGAACTGCCGCGCCCTGCCGCGGCGCGCACCGTGGCCCTGGTTGGACCGCCCAATTCCGGCAAAACCACTCTCTTCAATCGTCTCACCGGACTGCGCCAGAAGGTGGCCAATTTCCCCGGCGTCACCGTGGAACAGCACACCGGAATCGCCGAACTCCCCGATGGACGCAGCGTCGGCATTGTGGACCTCCCCGGCATCTACAGCCTCAATCCGCGCTCCGAAGACGAGCAGGTGGCCTACGATGTGCTTCACGGCAAGCGCGCCGGCGCCGCCAAACCGGAAGCCATCCTGCTGGTTCTGGATTCCACCAATCTGGCGCGCCACCTCATGTTGGCCGCGCCCATTCTCGCCCTCGGCCTGCCCACGCTGATCATTCTGAACATGGCCGACGATCTGCGCAATCGCGGCGGCAAACTCGACCTCCGCAAGCTCTCCCACGAACTCGGCGCCCCCGTGACCCTGATCAGCGCCCGCGGCGGCGAAGGCGTCGACGAGGTCTTCGATTTTCTCGCCGGCGCCATGGCCAAGCCCCTGCCTACCCTGCTGCCAGTGTTGCACGACGTGCCCAAATGCCGCGAGTGGGCCGGCGGCGTCGGCACCAAAGCCGGCTACCTTCCGCCCATCGCGCCCAAATGGACGCGCCGTCTCGACGCGGTTTTTCTCCACCCTGTCGCCGGACCGCTGCTCTTCCTGCTGGTGGTGGTGGGCGTCATCCGCACCATCTTCATGGCGGCCCTCCCCCTCTCCAACGCCGCCCAGGCCGCCATCGCCATCAGCGGCAAGTGGATTGCAGTTACCTTGCCCCCGTCCCTGCTGACCTCTCTCGTGGTGGATGGCGTGTGGAAAGGCGTCGGCAGCGTGCTGGTCTTCCTCCCACAGGTCCTGTTGCTGTTCCTCTTCATCGGGATTCTGGAGGATTCCGGATACCTGGCGCGCGCCGCGCTCATCGCCGACCGCACCATGGCGCGCATCGGCTTGCAAGGCAAGAGTTTCATTCCGCTGCTCTCCGCCTACGGTTGCGCCGTGCCGGCCATTCTGGCCACCCGCACCATTGAGAACAAACGCGACCGCATCGCCACCATCCTGATCGCGCCCTTCATGACGTGCTCGGCGCGCCTGCCGGTCTACGCGCTGCTGATTGCGGCCTTCATTCCGGATCGCGACTTCATCGGCAGGGTTATCACCGCCCAGGTGGCCGCCCTCCTCGGCCTCTACCTCATCGGCTTCCTCGCCGCCGTAGTCACCGCGCGCCTCCTCAAATCCAGCGTGCTCAAGAGCGCCCAGGCGCCCTTCCTCCTGGAGATGCCCAGTTACCGCTGGCCCACCCTGCAATCGCTCGGCTTGCGCCTGCTCGATCGCGCCAAGGTCTTCCTGCAACGCGCCGGGACCATCATCCTGCTGGTCACCGTGATCCTCTGGGTGATGGCCCACGTCCCCTACGCCGGCGGGAAAGAGCCCATCGAGCATAGCCTGGCCGGCACCATGGGCCGCACCATCGAACCCTTGATCAAGCCGCTCGGCTTCAACTGGAAGATCGGCATCGGCCTGATCACGTCGCTCGCCGCGCGCGAAACCATCATCAGCACCCTGGGCACCATCTACGGCATGGACCCGGATTCCCGCGGCTTGGATTTGCAGAAGGCCCTGCGCCAGGACCTCACTCCCGGCGGCGCCGTCGCCCTCCTCATCTTCTTCGCCTTCGCCATGCAGTGCATGTCCACCGTCGCCGTGGTGCGCCGCGAAACCGGCGGATGGAAATGGCCCATCCTGCAATTCGCCTACATGGGCGTGCTCGCCTACACTGGAGCTTTCATCGCCTTCCACGTGATCGGCTGAAGCGGCGTCCGCTGTTTGGCGTTTCGCCCATGTGGAACGCCATCAACCGTCGCCAGCCCGTTTCTCGGGAGTCATCGGCGTGCATTGGCCCTGGCGGAACATCGCATCCCCACGCAATGCCACAATCTGGATATAGGCTGCGTCTACTATCGCGTTGTCGCGTCAATCGGTGCCAGTGAGCGGCACGACGTAGCGGAAGAGGGCCCACGGGTGCATACGGCTCAAGTGTTAACCGACGCGTTGGAGAAGTGAGGGCAGCGCCGCATAGGTGTAAAATCGGCTCTGGAATGTGCGGCGGTCGTAAAGGTAGGCCAGATGGCCGCGGCAGAGTAGAAAGGTTCTTCGGGTGACTCAATGAAAATGATTGCGCCGCTGGCTGCCTGTGTCCTGGCTGTGGTGGCGGGCTCCGCCCAACAAACGCCCCGACCGCCGAACATGGTCCTGGCGAACGATCGGCTGGAGTTGACGATCCAGCAGACCGGCGGCACGTTCTCTAAACTGCTGCTGCGCGATGGAGAGCCTGTCAGTCCGTTGGCGACGATCGGTCATTTTCTCGCGCTGGATGGATTCGGCGCGCCGTCCGATCAGGAGCGCGCCGCAGGCATGCCCTTCCACGGCGAGGCCTCCAAGCAGGTGGTAAGAGTGATCGGGACGCGGAACTCCGAACCCGTCCGCTCAATCATCCTCGAGACTCTGCTTCCGCTCGTGCAGGAGACGCTCACGCGGACGATCGAAATGGTGGACGGTGAGAACGTCGTCTACATCACGAGCGACCTCCAGAGCGGGCTTGCCGCCGACCGGCCGATTTCGTGGGCTGAGCACGCGACCATCGGACCTCCCTTTCTCGAGAAAGGGAAGACCGTTGTCGACATGCCCGCGCAGAATTGTCGTGTGCGGCCCTTCAAACCCGGGCCGATTCCAGGGCGGCTGGCGTACGAACGCGATTTCCAATGGCCCCTGGCGCCCACCAAAGACAATGCGCAGGCCGACCTGCGACTGGTGCCTGACAACAACTATCTCGACCTGGCAAGCTGCCAGATCGACCCCAAGCGCAAGCTAGCGTTCGTAACAGCGCTCCACCTGGACAAGCATCTGTTGTTCGGCTATGTTTTCCGCCAGCAGGATTATCCCTGGCTGATGAGCTGGATGAACTATACCGGCGACTCCCGGGCTGCGCGCGGCATGGAGTTTTCCACGCAGCCATTCGATGTTTCGCACCAGGAGACGGTGGCCATGAGTCCGCTGTTCGGCACGCCCACCTTCCGCTGGCTGCCGGCGAAAGCCAGGCTCCAGACGCGTTTTCTGATGTTTTATGCGAGAGTGCCCGAAGGCTTCAGCCGGATCGACGACGTCGTGCTGGAGGGCGGAAACATGACCATCGTTGACCGGTCGGGGAAGCGGCTCGTGCTGCCCGCCTCGCGCGGGCTGTAAGTGTTTTGACGTGCGATCCAAGGGGAATCGGAAATTAGGTATGACGCGAAGTTTGGCAATCGGATTATTGCTGGCAGGGATTTGTTGCGGACAGGAGGGAACGGCAGTCTTTATCTCGCGCTGCATCCAGTGCCACGACGCAAACAGCGAGTCGCACGCACCGCTGCCGGAAGCCTTGGGCAACCTACCCTGGCAGGATATCGTGAAGGCGCTTGAGACGGGGTCGATGAAGGCGATCGGCGCGCAGCTCAGCGCCGCCGACAAGATGGCCGTGGCGCGCTATCTCGGCAAGTCGGGTCCGGCGGTGCTGCCCGAGATGAAAGGGTTTTGCGCGGCGGGCGCGACACCGAAGGCCGGCGGCGCTGCCTGGAATGGTTGGGGTGTGGACGAGAGGAATACCCGGTTCCAACCGGCGAAGGCGGCGGGACTCACCGCGGAGCAGGTTCCAGGACTGAAAGTGAAATGGGCTTTCGGCTTTCCCAACGCGGTTACGGCTTACAGTCAGCCGACCGTGGTCGACGGCCGCGTGTACACCGGGAGCAACGACGGCACCGTCTATGCTCTGGACGCCCAGAGCGGCTGTATTTACTGGATGTATCAGGCCAAATCGATGGTACGCGACGCGGTCGTGATCGGTCCCGGTCCGCGTGCGTACTTTGGCGATCTCGAATCGAATGTCTACGCGCTGGATGCCAACACCGGCAAGCTCGTCTGGCAGAAGAAGCTGGACAATCAGGCCTTCACGCGCATCACGGGCACCGTGAAGTTGCACCACGGACATCTCTATGTACCGATCGCGTCGCAGGAAGAAAATGCCGGCGCCAATCCGCAGTATTCGTGCTGCACCTTCCGCGGCAATCTGGTCGTGGTGAAGGCCAGCGACGGCAGCGTGGTCTGGCGGACCTACACTACGCCGGAGGCGAAGCCGACGAAGAAGAGCGCGGCCGGCGTGCAGTATTACGGCCCGTCTGGCGCCACTATATGGTCTTCGCCGACGCTCGATTTGAAGCGAAAGCTGGTATACGTGGCGGCCGGGAATGGTTACTCGGGGCCCGACATCAAGACCGCGGATGCCGTGATCGCGATGGATATGGAGACGGGCAAGATCAAATGGAGCCAGCAGACCGCGCCGGACATGTTCAATTGGGGCTGCGCGGCACGTAACGGCGATAAAGGCAACTGCCCGGAGAATGCGGGTACGGACGTCGATCTGGGCGGTTCGCCGGTCCTGGTGGACATCGGCGGTGGTAAGCAGATGCTGGTGCAGGGGCAAAAATCGGCTGAGGTGCATGGGCTGGATCCCGACCAGAACGGCAAGATCGTGTGGTCCACGCGTTTTGGCGTCGGCGGCCCGGGCGGCGGCGTGCAGTGGGGCATCGCTGCCGGAGACGGACTGGTGTTCGCGGCCTTAGGTGAAGCGCCGCGCGGCGCAGAGGCGGCTACTGCAAAAACAGGGTTGTTCGCGTTCGACCCGGCCACCGGGAAGATCGTCTGGAACGAACCGGCTCCCGTACCACCGTGCGCCGGCCAGCGAGGGTGCTCGGCTTCGCAGAAATCGCCCCCAACAGCGATCCCGGGAGTGGTCTTTGAACCTTCGATGGACGGGCATCTGCGGGCGCACGATACCAAGACCGGCAAGATCATATGGGACTTCGATACAGCCGTCGAGTTTCCAACTGTGAACGGAATTCCGGCGAGGGGCGGGTCGATGGCGGCCACTGGCGCTACCGTCGCGGATGGAATGTTGTACGTGAACTCCGGCTACTCCGGCATGCGGGGAAATGTGCTGTTGGCTTTCGGCCGGTAGCGCGTTATTCTGGACGCCAGGCGGCCGCGTGCCAAAAGTGGCCAGCGGGTGTTTACGCACTACGCGCATGGTTGCTTTGTACCATGGTTGCTTTGAACCATTGTGAACGAACCCTACCGGGACTAGAATTCGTGCAGAACCCTTGTTTTCGAGGTTAGATGACGATGCGCTCTCACACTGATTTGGCTTCGCACTTACCGGGCACTGTCCCGCAAACTACCGATTCTAAGGTCACATGCGCCCAGACACTTTCACGCCGCCTAAAACGGTTGGTGTACGGGGCGCTTCTATTGGCCACTTTGGCGTTCATTTTAACAACGCCGGCACTCGCCCAACTGGGAGCCACCATAACCGGCGTTCTGACCGATTCCTCCGGGGCTGCCGTGGCCGATGCCAGCCTGTCCCTCACCAACCAGGACACCACGGTCATCATCGCAACGATGAAATCCGACGCCACCGGGAACTTCTCGTTTCTGGCCGTCCCGGCGCCGGGTACCTACACGATTTCCGTTCAGGTGGCCGGTTTCGCGCGACTCGAACAAAAGGGCATTGTGGTCACGCAAGGTGAGAGAAGGTCGGTCGGGACGCTCTCTCTCGTTGTCGGCAGCGCCACCGACGCGGTCACCGTACAGGCCGATATCACTCCCGTTCAGACCGCCAGCGCGGAACGTTCGGGCGACCTTGACAAACACGAAATCTCCGCTCTGCTGGCCCGCGGACTGAATTTTGCAGGGCTGCTGAGGACTCTTCCGGGTGTCTCCGGCGGTACTGACCCCACGTCTCCCGCAGGCAACAGCGGACAGGCTTACTCGGCCCTGAACGGAGCCCGCGCGAGCGTCTCGCTGCCCACCTTGGACGGTGTCAATGCCACCGATCCATCGAGCCAAGGCCAACTCTACGGAGCCTCCTCGACGGATTCGCTGTCGGAGATCAACGTAAAGACGTCGAATTACCAGGCCGAATATGGCGGCGGCGCCGGCGGCAACGTCAATCTGACGACCAGGTCTGGCGCCAAGGAGTTTCACGGCGATGTCTATTCGTACCTGCGCAACGAGGCGCTTAACGCGAATTCGTTCTTCAACAACAAGAACAAGGTCAAGAAGCCGGTCTACCGGTATGCAACGAACGGGTTCAGTGTCGGCGGGCCGCTCTTCATCCCGAAGAAATTCAACGCCGGCAGGAACAGGATCTTCTTCTTCCTGAACATGCAAGATCTTTACAATGGCAGCCCTGGTAGCCTGCAACAGCTCACAATGCCGACTGCCGAGGAGCGTGCAGGCAATTTCTCCCACAGTCTCAACGTGGGCGGCGCCCTGATTCCTGTCTACCAGCCGGGTACCAAGGTTCAGTTTCCGAACAACATTGTTCCCGCAAGCCTGATCGACCCTGCCGGGCAGAAAATGATGAATTTCTACTTCCTGCCTAACTTTGACAACAGGGCCGTCAGCGGTGGCGCCTACAATTACGTCTACCAGGATTCCCCGACTAACCGTAGTTTCCAGTACACGTACAGAGTGGACTTCATGCTGACCGATAAGCTCCGCATGTACGGACGCATGACCCAGATTAACAGTCACAATGAAGGCTATCAGTCCAACGTGTCGGCGGGTCCGCAGTGGGGCCTGTTCAAGAGTTTCTACGATCAACGCATTGAAACTCCGGCGGTCAATTTCCTCTACACGATCACACCCACACTAATCAACGAAACCACCGTTGGTATGAATCACTGGGATGAACCGGGCGGTGCGCTCACGGACGCAGACCTGGCCAAGGTCCAGCGTAAGACGTATGGTCTGAGCTCGCTCGGCCAATGGTATCCGGCCGTCAACCCCCTGGATTACCTGCCGGGCATGGCTTTCTCGGATGTTCCGAACGCGGCTGGATTCTCTTACGACTCCCGCACCCCGATTCACGGTGCGACCACCATTTTCACGATCACCGACAACATCACCAAGGTCTTAAACAAGCACACCCTGAAGGCCGGTGTCACTATCATGCGTACCCGCGCCTGGAAGGGTAACCAGGCGAACAATTTTTCGGGCGCCTTCCAGTTTGGCCGGGATGTGAACAACCCGCTCGATACCAATTACGGCTATGCGAACGCCATCCTGGGCATCTACGACACGTACCAGGAAGCCTCGGCTAAGCCCGGCGCGGACTTCCGCACCGGCTCGTTCGAGGAATATGTCCAGGACTCGTGGAAGGTGAGCCCGAGACTGACTTTGGAATTGGGACTCCGTTTGACCGAGTGGCGTCCCTGGTTCCAGCGTTCCTATAAGATGTCCGCCTTTGATCCCGGTGTTTGGGATCCAACCCAGGCGCCCAAGCTCTACGCTCCCGGTCTGGACTCGACGGGTAAACGCATCGCGGTCAATCCCCTGACCGGTCAACAGTACCCTGCGGTCATGATCGGCGCGCTTGTGCCGGGAGTGGGTAATATTCTGGATGGACTGCGGTTGCAAAGCGACCCCACGCAGCTGCAGGGTCTCACCAAGGTGCAGGCCATCACCCCGGGACCCAGATTCGGCTTTGCGTATGACATGTTTGGCAACGGGAAAACCGCGGTCCGCGGCGGCTTCGGCATCTCCGTCCTGCCGCAGACCCAGATCAATACCAATCTGCAAGCTCAGCCACCGTGGTCGTATCGCCCGACGGCATATTACGGAACAACCACTACGTTCCAGAGCGCTGCGGGAGCCATTTTCCCGTCCAGCGAGCAGGGGACTGACTGGTCCCAGTTGGTGCAAATGTACAGCTTCAGCACTGGTGTCCAGCAGGACGTCGGCTTCGCGACTGTGGTGGATGTGGCTTTCGTCGGCAATTTGGGCCGGCACACTCTCCAGACCCAGAACCTGAATACGCTTCCTTACGGCGCGCGGTTCCTTCCCTCCAGTCAGGACCCGACCAACCCCGGCAAGCCGCTCCCGGACAGTTTCCTGGCGCCCTACCTTGGCCTGGGTTCCATCACATACGGTTCGCCTGTCGGAACCTCGAACTATTACTCACTACAGGCCCAGGCCAACCGGAGATTTTCACGCGGCCTGGAATTCAAAACGAATTTCACGTGGTCCAAGTCCATGGATTACAGTTCGAGCGACAACGGGCTTCTGCCCCTCTATGCGAGCCGCAGAGTGCTGTCCTACGATTTGTCGAGTTTCGATCGCCCCTTCATCGTGAATGTGGCGTGGCTGTACGAAATTCCGACCGCTCACTTCATGGCAAATCCCGCTGTGAATGCGGTTCTCGGGCGCTGGCACCTGTCGGGTATCTTGACCTTTGCCAGCGGCGCTCCACAGAGTATGGGTTTCTCCAACTCAGCCGGTCTCGATCTGATCGGCGGCGGCGATGGACAGAGAATCAATGTCTCCGCCAACCCAAACCTCCCTCGCGGCACCCGCAACGGAAACAAGTGGTTTGACACGAGCGTGTTCTCGATGCCCGCGGTGGGCTATATCGGAAGCGCCAGCCGGTACGTCTATCGCGGACCCGGCCAGAACCAGTGGGACCTCTCCGCGTTCAAGGACTTCAAGGTCCACGAGAGGGCGAACATTGAGCTTCGCGGCGAGTTCTACAATGCCTTCAATCACACTCAATGGGCCGGGATCAGCGCCTCGCCCGTCTTTAACTCGGCTACCGGGGCGCAGACCAGCTCCACATTCGGTCAGGCTAACTCAGATCGCGGCCCCCGTGTCATTCAGGTTGCTCTGAGATTTGCCTTCTAGCAGAGAGGGCTATATCGATCTGGCAACGTTTACCTCGGGCCTGACGGACTTCGAATCATCCCAAGGTCAGTTAGGCCCGAGTTCTTTAGAGTCTGTCATTATGTGTGTCAGCATGCCATCTATGAATCGCCTTATACCAGCAGCACTCCTGTTTGGACTCCTGCTTCTCCCCTGCGCCTGCTGGGCGCAAACCACCCCACCCGATCCGAAGCGGGCGACGGAGTTTATCGCCGATTCGGCCGCCGGATTGAAGGCCCTCCAAACCTGGTACGTAGAGGAGACGGGTCTATGGAAAACGACCAATTGGTGGAACGCCGCCAACGCGGTGACGGTGCTGGGGAATTACTCGAAGTTGAGCGACACCCCGGATTTCCGATCCATTCTCGCGAATACCTTCGAACGCAATTCCCAGAAACACTTTCTAAACGAATACTACGACGATGAAGGCTGGTGGGCGCTAGGCTGGGCAGGTGCTTACGAGCTGACGCACGAGGCGCGCTATCTGGAGATGGCGGAACTGATCTTTGCCGATATGGCGGGGGGGTGGGATGAGACCACCTGCGGCGGCGGCATCTGGTGGAAGAAGCCCAAGCAGTATAAGAATGCCATAGCCAACGAGCTGTTCCTTTCCGTGGCCG
>OBLU010002631.1_pt1 | contig 16453 bp, 12 predicted proteins | sample 1518681 | NCBI WGS metagenome assembly OBLU01 (sample SAMEA3539304, study PRJEB22396) | soil metagenome | biome: tundra; feature: field; material: soil | place: USA | collected 2010-05 | depth 0.15 m | reverse complement strand
ATCTGTCGCTGAACTACACCGCTGAAGTCTGGCTCTGCTTCAGAAGCTGGCTTCGAACCATGAATCCGGCCCTTCCACCATCAGAACTGGTGGCCGCAAACGCCCCCGTGCGGCCATCCCAGGATTTTTCTCATCTTCACTGTTGGACCCGAAACTGAAGAAAATCCTGGACCAATTCAGGCGCTCCGATATTCATTTGAATTCAGGGGAAATGGCTGCGTGATGGATCCAGCGAACTCAGCACTGTCCAGTTAAGTGAATGTAATTAAATTACCTAGATTGCATACGTACGGTCGGTCCTGATTCGTTTCCATGCAATGTCGAGCAGTGGGCTCATGCCAGGAAAGTCGCATTACACCGGGAGACAGAACTGACCCTCCTTTTCAGGAGATGAAGCAAAATGCATCGAGATATCCAAACCTGTCAGGCCTGGTAATTCTTGCAACTTTTTGGTGTCTTGGAGGGGGCAGGGAAGGAGGGCAACAAGGAACGCCGCGTTGCCTTGCCCACCCTATGCAGATGCAGAAAGTCCGGGTGGGTGGCCTGACGCTATGCGCAGCTGCCAGGTCCAGATTTGATTGCAGTTTAGAGGCTAGCGGCCAAGGCTTCTCCGTATGCCAGAGCGTACCTTTCGCTGGCCATTCTCAGCTGATTGGTTAACAAGGCTGCGACTTCCTGAACATAAGGCTGGCGCAGCAGGACCGGCTGAGTTCCCGGTATTCTCATCACCGTCACACCGCCCCGCGTTCGATTTCCCCACCCAAGTTGCTCATCGCGAATTCGATACCACATCTGCTCCTTGGCTCGGAATACGGTGATAGGGCCCGCACTGACGAGCGAGTTGCTTGTGGGTGCGCTGAACAAGCATGAACACTTTAACGTGGTGGCCGGTGTCGCTACCGCTCAGGATGTACTTAAATCGGCGCAGTCGGCAGACTTCGATGTCGCGCTCATCTGGGCAACCTTGGCAGACGGTCTGCTGAGTGGTATCGGGACGCTGCGGCAGCTCCGCGAGTGTTCTCCGCAGGTGAAGGCGGTAATTCTGCTCGAAGGTCGGGAAAGCAACCTGGTCGTGGGTGCCTTTCGGGCCGGCGCAAGGGGCGCCTTTAACCTTTCTGGATCTTCCTTCGAAGAACTATGCAAGTGCGTGGAGCAGGTCTACGCTGGGCAGACATGGGCAAATAGCCATGAGCTTGCGGAGGTGGCGGAAGCGTTTTATCAACTTGCACCAATGCGTGTAGTGAACTCAGATGGAATTCGGTTGCTGACCAAGCGTGAAGAAGATGTCGTCCGTCTCCTGGCGGAGGGTCTGCAGAATCGGGATATTGCTAACGAGCTTGGGCTAAGCGAGCACACAATCAAGAACTACTTGTTTCATATTTTCGACAAGCTTGGCGTCTCTTCTCGTGTCGAGCTGGTTCTGTATGCGGTCAGCAGCACAAATGGGATGCAGACTGGCGGCGTTCGGAATAGCAAAAAAGAGAACAGACTGGCTTTCGATGCAGAGTCGGCGGTCAGGTTATTGGCCCAAGCGGATAAGGTTGCAGTGGCCAAATCTTACCAATCGCCCAAGAAAGGGGTCAGAGGGCAGGGCCTGGTCAAGTCGGATTGGCCGTCAAATTCCTTGTGCGGGTAATTTGCAGAGACTGCCGAAGGACTCCACATACCTTTCTTTATGGCCCTCGGCATAGCTGGGGCGATTCGTTGCATGCCACGACTCCTGGGGTGTGGCAACCCCGCAATCCCGTCCGGCAGGCGAAATGTCGATCCAGAGGCTGATTGATTGCCAGATATATTCTATCAAAAGCAGATAAACTATGTTAAACAGTGTTTGAAAGCACATTTGAGATTTTTGCTATTCACTTAGATAATCTATGAAAAGCAGATTATGTTGTATAATCTACTGTACATGGAGGGAAAAGATGCGCAAGAATCCTCTCATGGAGGCCCCACCGTACCCGGTTGAGCAGGCGCTCAAGAAGCTTGGCGCCAATCTCCGCACCGCTCGCCTTCGCCGTGACCTGACCATCGCCGAGGTCGGGGAGAAGATCGGCGCCGGTCCGCGCGTCGTCTCCGATGCTGAGCACGGCAAGGCGTTTACCGGAATCGCTGTCTACACTGCGATGCTCTGGATATATGACCTGCTCACGCCCTTCGAAGATCTCGCCAATCCCTTGAAGGATGAACAGGGCCTCATTCTAGAAAGCCGCCACGCCCGCACGCGCGCACGCAAGCCCAAAGGACTCGATAATGACTTCTAAGCGTCCCACCGAGTGCTTTGTCTACATCACGCTGCCCGGCGCGCGCGAGGCGGTAACAGCCGGCCGATTTGTCCTTAAGGAGACCCCCGACGGAGATCCGATCGGGAGTTTTGTCTACGGCCGTTCATATCTCGAAAATCACGATGCTGTCGAGATCGACCCCGTGGAACTCAAGCTTTCGAGGGAGACCTACCAAACGGTGCGCCTGAATGGCGTCTTCGGCGCCATCCGGGACGCCGGACCCGACTCCTGGGGCAGGCGCGTTATCGAGAAGCACGCCGGAATCACCAAGCTCGGTGAACTGGACTATCTTCTCGAATCGCCAGACGACCGCGCAGGTGCCCTCGGCTTCGGCGAGAAAACGCCCCCTGCAGTGCCAGCGCGCAAGTTCAACAGGACCCTTGATCTTGCCCGGCTTCAGGAGACGGCAGAGGCGCTTGTTCGCGATGACTTTCCTTCTGACCCGAACGCCGCACAAGTCCGGGACCTCATTCTGCTGGGGACGTCCATGGGTGGAGCTCGTCCCAAGGCAGTGATCCAGGACCAGGGAGAATTGTGGGTAGCCAAGTTCGCACGCCCGGACGACCGCTGGAACTTTGAGCGGGTCGAGCATGCGATGTTGCGGCTCGCACGGAAGTGCGGCATCACCACCGCAGAAAGCCGCATCGAGTCCATTGCAGGTAAGGACGTGCTGATGGTAAAACGTTTCGACCGTGCTGGCGATGTGAGCGGCTACACACGCGCTCGCATGATCAGCAGCCTCACCGTGCTGCGTGCGGAAGATTCAGTCACCAGCAGAGAGCGCTGGTCCTACATTCTCCTTGCCGAGGAGATGCGGCGCATCATCACGGACCCAAAGCGGGACACACGCGAATTGTTTCTCCGAATTGTCTTCAATGCGTTGATCTCCAATACCGACGATCATCCCCGAAATCACGCTCTGATTTTGCCTGACCGCAACTGGAGACTATCGCCAGCATATGACCTGACTCCGGCGCCGGTGATAAGCCAGGACCGTCGCGACCTTGCCATGATTTGCGGAGACCAAGGACGCTTCGCCAATGCCGCGAATATTCTTTCGCAGCATGCTCGTTTTCTGCTCAGTCGAGAGGAAGCGCAGAAGATCATCAAAGAAATGAAGCAACAGGTTGAAAACACCTGGTACGACACTGTCAGGGAATGCGGTGTCTCAGAGAAGGATGCGGAAACAATTCGTCCCGCATTTTCCTATCGCGGATTCTCCCAGGAGTAGGGTCAGTGCCGTGCCAGTTAGCCGTGACATGCAATCGCACAAGTTGCGACCTACAATGCTGCGTTTTATCGAAGCATCAGTTTGACGGAGGCATTTAGTTAGATTGAGCGCAGGCGAATAAACAACTCCGCCAGGTCCATCCCGAGCGCCGATGCGGCGCGGAGCAATGAATAGAGGCTCGGGCTTGAACGTCCCCGTTCAATCCGCGATACGTAGCTGCGCTTAACGCCCATCGACCTGGCAAGCTGTTCCTGGCTAAGGCGCCGTTCTTTGCGGCTGGAGCGGAGTATGGAGCCGACACGCGCGACCAGCGCTTTCGCTGAGGAAGCGTCGAGAGGTGATGCTGGCATTTGTGGGGCCGCGAGCCGGTTCAAAGGCCAGCTGCAGCGGCGACAAAGATTGTCTGTTGGCACGAACTGAACCAGGAGACAGTTTGTGCACTTTACATGTTTACGGCTATCGAGTGGATTAGAAGGCATGGGAGATCTCCTGCGCCACGAGAGCTCGGGCGCGACTGAATGTGTCTGCGGCTAAATGTGAGGGTCTGAATGCGTGCGGGATTGAAAGACTGGGGCCGGATCTTGAGGAGGCAGGGGAGAGAATGGACGGCGGGGCGGGCAGCGAATTGCTGCGGAATGAGCGGCAGCGACTGGATGTACCTATTTAGTTCCGGAGTTCTGTTTGGAGAGCGATTCTCCCCAGTTTCTTTGCCGTTTGCTATGCGACACTAATTTCCCGGCAACACGGGGAAAGAGGCTAGAAGTGGAAAAGAATTCTGAAGACAAACTGTTCGATATCAAGGAGCACAAATTGCCGACGAACGAGGTCGGGCAACAAGACGACTGCTGCTGCGACCACAGTTGTTGCGAAGATGGGAACCCGACGACCTGCGCTCAAATGGCAGCGGAGCTGAACGCACAAATCCGGGGCGAGATTTCGATCAAGGACCTCCACATGCAAACCTATCCGGTGGCCTCGCACATTGAAGGTGAGAATTGTAATTGGTGAACTTTTAGCCAGAATCCTCGAGGAAGACAACCATCACTACGAATTGCCCTGGGCGGTCGCGCTTCTTGGTAGTTGGTTCTGCAAAGTGATGGTTTCCAAGGCCGGCGCATGCTTCGCTCTATTCGTGAAGCCTGGAACGCTCTATTGTTTCTTGACAGCCATCCCCGCAATCTTCTTTGCCAACATCGAGGCCAGCGCATTTTGATTGGAAGCGCTTCCGCTGACCGTCTCCTCAGCTTGTGTCTTTTCGTTCGCAATCAGTCGAATCCGCACGGTCACTGAATCCCCGGAGACCCGGTAGCGCAGTCTTGGTGATAATGCTCCCGGAAGGTCATCGTCGGTTGAGTCCAGGTATTCCACTTGTGCATCTTCGGCGCCGCGGGCCTGCGCGTAATTCAGTGCGCGCATCTGTTCGCGCAATTGATCCCGGAGGTGAAGCGGATCGAGATCATCCTCGTCACTGCAGATCACGCGCAACAACTGGGGCCTGGCGAGTGCCAGTGGAATCTTCGCGCGGTCTTCCGGGGTCAGCAATGCCACTGGAAAGCCTCTGCCCTTAGGCGCCGCAATCACGGGCTTCTGAATGCCGCCAATGCTCATGGCCAGATCCGGAACCTGCTCACTGGCGTTCTGAAACCATCGGCTTACGCCCAGCCGCGATCCATCATCGAGAGATGCCCCGCGCATCCCTTCGAGCAACGCGTATGTCAACAGACCCTCGCCATACTTGCTTGCCTCATAACTCACTGCATCCGCCGCGCTGCCCATCAGAATAAACGTCCCTGTTGCATCCTTGAGCAGTTCAACCGCACGCTCCTGGTCGGGAGGAATATCGCGCTTCTGAGACAGCTTGGCAAGCGTCTCGCCGGCTCCTCCCGCCGCGCAGGTATCGAGGATGACCACCTGTTTGAGGGGCATGGTCTTTACCGGCTCGCGCAGCCACTCGAACAACTCTGCGCTGCTCACAGTTGAAACGTCGACCAGTGCCGGGTCGCCATCCACATCGAGAGTGCGCGCATCTGCTGTCAGGTAGTAGTAGAGATCGCGGTTTTTGCTCGACATGGCGCCGTGGCCGGAAAAATACACGACAAGGGTGTCTTCTGGCTTCGCCTGCTTACGCACCTCATCAAACGCCGCGCGGATGTTCTTCTTCGTTGGCAGATTGTCGTCGGATTTGGCTTCGCTGGTTAACACCCGCATCCAGACTTGGTCCTTGCCGTAGAGCCGCTCCGCGCCCAGACGCAGCCCGATTGCAATGCTTTCGGCGTCCCGGGCCGGAAACGTCAGATTCATCTTCGGGTCGCCAAAGGAGAACTTCGATGTTCCCACAACAACGGCAAAGAACCTGCCGGAACTCGCGGTTGCGGTTTGAGTGGGTTCAACGACTGGCCCTCTGGCAACCGCAGGCTGACTGTACTTGACCTCGACCGGTTGGCTCTCAATGCGATTTGCTGCATTGTAGGCGGTGATGTGGATGGTATTCTCGCCCGCGACAAAGGGCGCATTGCCGAGATCGATCGGCAGCATCAGGCTCTTGTTCCCGAAAGGCGACAGCGGATGGTCAATGGTCTGCACAAGGCGATCGTTCACCTTCACCAGTAGCCTGCCCACGCCGCCGCCGTCGTCAGTTATCTTCAGCTTTATCTCTCGCTTCGCCGGGTTAAAGTCACCCTCCGTGGACAGAATCGGGGGCAACGCGACAAGATCCATATCTGTTACGTCCGGCAATCTCTCGCCGCGCATGACACGGCCGAGCAGACCGGGCGTCCAATAGTCCTTCTTCAACTGTCCAAGGTCTATGGTGCGCAGATTGTCGGTAACCCAGTACATCGAGTCCGAATTGTCAGGATCAGAGCCATCGTAATGGCCGGCGGGATCGACAACGGCCCACCCGCTGTCCGTGAAACTGACTAGGGTTGCCAGTTCCTTACCTGTCTCTGTATCCCAGAGCCTTGCCGTCCCATCAAAACTTGCTGTAAGCACCCTGCGGCCGTCCGAAGAAAGTACGGCCGATGTTACGCGGTCGGTATGCCCAACGAAATGCTGAATCACTTCACCCGTGTCCGCATTTAAAAGCCGGGCCTCATCATCATTGCTGCCGGTAAGAATCCTGTGTCCATCTGCCAGGAAGACCACGGAGTCAACAAGGCTGAAGTGGTCACTCTTTTGAGAGCGCCACACTTGCTTCCCAGTCTCGACATCTAATACCGCTGTCGAGAATCCCTCCTCCGCGAAGACTCTGCGCCCATCAGGCGAGAACGCCACAGGGACCGACGCTGAGTCCTTTCCATCGAAATGAACCAGTTCCTTGCCAGTGTCAACATCCCATAATCTTGCGATGTTATCCGAGCTGAAAGTTGATATTCGCTGGCCATCTTGAAGGAAGGCCGCCGACTTGACCGAGTTATCAGCGGCGCCGACTTCGAAACGGCGAATCTCCTTGCCTGTTTCGGCATCCCAAAGCCGGGCCGTATGGTCATTGCTGCCGGTGAGAGCTCTTCGTCCGTCAGGTGAAAGGTCCATCGAGTTTATCGAGGCCGTATGCCCGGTAAAGCGCTCAAGTTCTTTTCCTGTTTCAAGATCCCAAAGCCGGGCTGAATGGTCGGTGTAATCCCAATTGGAAGTGAGCACCCTGCGTCCATCCGATGAAAACACCTCGCCCTTCAGGGTTGGCAGGCCTTGAAAGTGGCCTACCTCTCTTCCTGTCTCGATATCCCATTTCCGGGCAGATTCGTTCGAATTTCCGTTTCGCGTGAGGATGCTGCGCCCGTCCTTTGAAAACACAGCTGAACCTACCCAGTCAGAATGGCCCAGGAAATCGATGACTTGTTTGCCGGTCTGGACATTCCAAAGCCAGGAAGTTCCGTTGTGACCGCCGGTGAGCACGAAGCGTCCGTCTGGAGAGAAGGCCACGGCGTTCACTCCAATAGCAGTTCCAAGAAAGCGGTGCAGTTCTTTACCCGTCTCCGGATCCCACAATCGGGCGGTAATATCACCGCCCGTCAGCACGGTGCGGCCGTCCGGAGAGAAGGCCACGGAAGAGACTCCGGTACGATGCCCAAGGAATTGTTCGAGCTCTTTTCCCGTTTCCGCGTCCCACATGCGGGCCGTTTTGTCTGCGCTGCCGGTGAGCACCTTGCGACCGTCCGCTGAAAGGGCTACAGAAGTTACCCAGCTGGTATGCCCTGTGAATCGTTGCAACTCCTTTCCTGTTTCGACATCCCACAAGCGCGCGGTATTGTCTGCCTCGGCTCCTTCATGCTCCGTGTCTTCGCTGCCTGTGAGAACCTTTCGACCATCAGAGGAAAATGCCACGGATGATATGAGGGCGCTATGGCCTGTGAAGCGTTGCAGCTCTTTACCGGTCGCCACATCCCACAGTCTGGCTATTTTGTTATCGCTGCCGGTCAGCACCTTCCGCCCATCGGGTGAAAAAGCAACGGCTGTCACAAACTGTGTTGTGAAGCGCTGCACCTCTTTGCCGGTTTCAACGTCCCAGATTCGTGCAGAGTTGTCGCTGCTGCCGGTCAATACCGTGTGTCCATCCGGAGCAAAGGCGACGGATTTGACCTCGCCGGAATGGCCTGCAAAGCGCTGCAGCTCCTTGCCGCTTGCCACATCCCAAAGTCGTGCAGTCTTGTCTTCACTACCGGTAAGAACCCACCGCCCATCGGGTGAAAAGGCGACCGAGGAGATCCAGTCGTGACCTGTCTGCACTCTCAGCTGGGCGTGGTGAGTGGTCTGAGCGACTGCCGCGGTCACGGTAGTTCCTAATGCCGCCATCAGGCAGAATCGAACAGTTCCGGGCAGAAGCCGCAAAGTCCACCACATTTCAGAGCCGAAGATGTCCCGCTTGCGCTACGCGGAATATTCTATAGAAGCTCCACATGGCCGGCTTAATCATTTCGTGGGATTTCAAACCTCAGGACGTGCGTGCCCTGGAGCAACCTTCGCTGAAATGCATGCGAAGTTGACGGCGGTTTACCTCGAAGACACTAACCTTGTCGCACGCGCGGATTTGGCAAGCGTCTGTACATCGGCGCATGGAATAGTTGGGGGAGAAGATTCTTCCGGTTCAGGGTTGTTTGAAAGGCGCAGGAATGTGCGGTCGGCAAGCGTCAAGAGTTGCGGCATTGTTGATGGGCGCGGTCGCATTCGCAGACCTTGTCGCCCAGGCTCAGGGGCATGTGCGCCTGATGCCGCAGTTAGGAATGGGAGAAGTCACCTCAGTGGCCTTCTCGCCGGATGGGCGTTTCCTGCTCACCGGAAGCCAGGACAATTCAGCGCGACTGTGGGATGCGGCCACCGGGCAGCAGATTCGCACCTTCGCCGGGCATACGAATCCGGTCACTTCTGTGGCCTTTTCCGCAGATGGCCGTTTCGTACTTACCGGCGGTGATGACACCGCGCGCATTTGGAATGTGGCTACTGGGCAACAGATTCGTTCTTTTGTGTCTGACACAGGTGATGTCAATTCAGTGGCCTTCTCCCCGGATGGCCGATTCGTGCTTACCGGTGGTTACTGGAACCACTTGGCGCGCCTGTGGGACGTGGACACCGGACAACAGATTCGCACCTTCGACGGGCATACAGGTACTGTCAACTCTGTCGCATATTCCCCAGATGGGCGCTTCGTGCTCACGGGCAGCGACGACAAGACAGCACGATTGTGGGATGCGAGCACTGGACAGCAGGTCAGGGCTTTTGAAGGAACTGGGGGAGAAGGGCAAACCGGCCGTGTAGCCTCGGTTGCATTTTCACCGGATGGACACTTTGTGCTTACGGGCGGTGACGACAAGACAGCCCATTTGTGGGACGCGGCAACCGGGCAACAGCTTCGCTCCTTCAAAGGACACACAGAAACGGTTAACTCGGTTTGCTTCTCCGCAGATGGCCACTATGTAATCACCGGGGCCGGAACCCTAAACGGAAACGATCATTCTGCCCGCCTTTGGGATGTAGCCACCGGGAAGCAGACCGGTTCTTTTGAGCGCCACTCCGACTCGGTTACTTCGGTCGCCTTCTCACCAGATGGACATTCCGTTCTGACTGGCGGCGGAAACACGGCCCGATTGTGGGACGTGTCCAGCGGAACGCAGATTCGCCCATTCGGAGGGCATACCTATCGGGTCACCTCAGTGGCCTTCTCTCCAGATAGCCGTTCTGTGCTCACCGGAAACCCTGATGCAGTAGCACGACTATGGGGAGCCGCCGCAGGCCAGCAGATTCGCTCCTTTCAAGGGCACACTTCGAGCATCACATCTGTGCTGTTTTCGCAGGATGGCCGATACCTGCTGACCGGAAGCCAGGATAAGACAGCGCGCTTGTGGAACGCAGCAACAGGTCAGCAGATTCACTCCTTGGAAGGGCATACCGGTGTTGTCAACCGCGTGGCCATGTCTCCGGATGGCCGCTTTGCGCTTACCGGTAGTTCCGACAAGACTGCGCGGCTCTGGGACACGGCCACGGGCCAACAGCTTCGCACATTCAGCGGCCATACCGCGACGGTCTGGGCCGTTCAGTTTTCCCCGGACGGAGGGACCGTTTTAACCGGCAGCTCTGACGGCACGGCTCGTCTCTGGAATCTGGCCACCGGGCAGCAGATTCGCTCGATAGAAGGGCAGGATGGCCAGGTATTCTGCGTGGCATTCTCCCCAGATGGTCACACGATTCTCACAGGCGGAACAGAGCAAACAGCGCGGCTGTTCGATGAGTCGACTGGACAGCAGATTCGCGTATTTGAAGGGCACAAAGGATTGATCATTTCAGTGGCGTTTTCCCCGGATGGCCGGTTCCTGCTGACAGGGAGCTTTGACAACACGGCTAGGCTCTGGGATGTGGCAACCGGAAAGTTGATTCGTTCCTTCGAAGGCCATGCAAGCCCGGTCGTCTCTGCGGTTTTTTCTCCGGATGGCCGTTTTGTGCTCACTGGCAGCTTCGACGGAACGACCCGCCTGTGGGATGAGGCTTCGGGCAAGGAGTTGGCTGCACTGCTCAGCTTCGAGAATGGTGGCTGGGCAGTCGTTGAACCGAACGGCCGTTTCGATACCAACGATCTTGACGGAGGAGCTCCGCTGGCGTGGGTCGCCGATGACGAGCCGATGCGGGCCCTGCCGTTAGAAATCTTCATGCGGGATTACTACACGCCAAGGCTTCTGTCCCTCATCATGACCCGCGAAGAGCTCCCGCCTGTCCGTTCTATCGCAGAGATCAGAGACCGTGTGCAGCCCGATGTTTCGATCGTCTCCGTCACCGCGTCAAAGGCGCAGCCTGGGCGAGCCAATGTCGTCGTCCATGCGGCAAATCGCAAGGACGGGAAGGGAACCGTGAGCGGATTAAAAGACCTTCGAGTCTTCCGCAACGGACAGTTGGTCGCAAACACCCCCATTGATCGTCCGCTTGAAGACGGAGACTTTCAATTCAATGACATTCAACTGCCTCAATTCGCCAAAGCGGCAACGTTCACTGCCTACGCCTTCAACAGCGAGCGCATCAAGAGCACGACAGCAAAAAAGGAGTATCTATACGAGCCAAGGACGATTGCCAGGCCGCACGCATATCTGTTGCAGATTGGCGTAAACCACTATCGGGCGACGGGGTGCGAATTGCACGGCTCTGTGACCGACGCAGAGAAGCTCAGCGAGATTCTTACGGAGAGGCTCACGAGTCGAGGGCTGGACGTGAAACCCATGCGGCTGGTCTCATCCGATTCCGAGAGCGGGGCAACCAAAGAGGAGATCAGGGAAGCGTTGAAAGGGATTGCCGCAGCGGCTACGCCTGATGATGTCTTCATCCTCAGCTTCTCGGGACATGGCTACGGCGACAGAGACGGGCAGTTCTACATCCTTCCGTCTGACATTCCGGGCAGTTGCTCGGGGGTTGACGATACCCTGCTCAAGTCGGCGATTTCCGCGGATGAGCTTGCCGAGTGGCTCCGGCCGATCGATGCCGGAGAGATGACCTTTGTGCTCGACTCGTGCGACTCGGCAAGCAGCGTAGAGTCGAACGATTTTAAGCCGGGGCCCATGGGAAGCCGAGGGCTGGGCCAGCTGGCATATGACAAGAGAATGCGGATCCTCGCAGCCAGCCAGTCCAATCAGTTCGCGCACGAATCCGAAGCTTTGCACCAGGGGCTGCTGAGTTACGCGCTCGCAGAAGAGGGGTTGGTGGAGGGAAAAGCAGACTGGAACCCGGCGGATCAGAAGATCACAATGGGCGAATGGCTGAACTATGCGGCCGACGAAGTGCCTCGATTCCGCGAGACAGGCGAGGTGAAGACTGGTAGAGGCCTCGTCCCGATCGGCGCACCAACCCCTGCAGTCAGGTCCGACCAGGTTCCTGCAGTCTTTGATTTCTCAAGGAAAGATACGTTCGTTCTGCAGCAGGCGGGATCCGAACCTTCTCGATGATGGCGGTGCCGGGCCCACCGGCCCTGAACGTTATAGAAGCAGACACCTAACCTCTCTGAATTTGGTATTGCTCGAGCACAACTCTCCAAAGATCCTCATGCTATCCACCTCACAGTTCCCTTAGACCTGCTGGTCAAGCGGCTTCGGGCATGAGCAAGATTGAACAGTATTTTGACCAGCGCTGCCGGATGCTTAGTCTTTGCGTTTAAATTCGTGCTGATGAAATGGTGTCCTATGCAAGATCAGCGAGTAAAACTCCTCATTGTTGGGGATGACGTCTCGACTGGAAAAGGGTTGCCTTCGCTCTTTCCTGAACTTCGATATTGTGTGCGGTCTGTAAAGGACGGCATCTCGGCGCTGTCTGAGATCCGGCACGAGTTCCCCGACATCCTGCTCTTTGACCTCGACATGCCAGGTATGCCCGGCGTTGAATTTCTCCTAGCGGTCCGTCGCCTGTTTCCATCGGTGCGGGTGATCGCGATGAGCTGTATGTTTTCCGGCAATTGCGTGCCGCCTGGGATCGCTGCCGATGCGTTCTTTGAAAAAGGCGCTGATATCGCTCACTTGATGAAGTCCGTGGACGCCCTGACTCGGCCAGAGCGCTCGACCAAGCGTCTGAGCATGGAGGACCTATTTGGATTTCCAATGTTAGATGCAATCCCTTCTCATCCCGGCGCCAGTCGATTGACGGATTCTGTCTGTCAAACTAATTCCAAATTCCTCGTGCCAGCAGAAAAAGAACAGTTGGAATACTTCTAGATTCAGAAGTAAGTCCAACAGAGGGGATTTGCTCTTCATGAATTGCCCTCTTTGCGGTCATTCCCGCATCAGAACTTCGCGGCTCTGCTGGTCCGACTTCCCAGAGCCGCTGATCGGGCTTTTCCCCATGCGATGTCGGGATTGTTTATGCCGGTTTTTCAAATGGCTTCCCCAGGTGCTCATTTCCAATTGGATCAATGAATCAATCAGCTGGATCAATGCTGAATTGCACAAGACCAAGTAGGCTTAGAGCGTCCTTTGTCGGTCCTAGACCACAATTGAGGGTGATCGTAACCCAGAGGCCAGGAGTGCGCTGAGCTATCGGATCGACCTTTGCAAGCCTGATGGTAGCTGGATTCCTAATTCAAAAAGGGGGCGACCTGTCCATTCAATCATTGAGCAGCAAGAAGAGGTCGAGGCAGTGAAGATCCACGCACGGCAATGGCGGGATCAACTTTAGGCGGACTCCCCGAGCCCGCTCCAACGCGACCGTCGATCTGGAAGTGGTTCCGGCTTGCCTACCGAAAGCTGATGCCGATTCGAGGTTGTGCGTGGCGGACCAAATTCACCTCAAACGGCTGGTCATCTTTGCGGCGTTGTGTTGACTGGCCAAACCTAAAGACATCTTGGGATTACGTTCGGGCAAATGATCAAGCAATACCGCATTCAACACCGACTTGTGAACCTTGATGTGCCCGTTGTACTCAATAAACCCGAGTTTGCGAAAGCGGTTCATGAAGAAACTGACGCGGGAGCGAGTGGTGCCGACCATCTTCGCCAGGGCCTCTTGCGAGATCTTGGGAATGTATTGTTCTCGCTCGCCTGGCTTGCCGAATTCCGCCATCAACAGAAGAATCCTCGCCAGACGCTTTTCACTGGAATTGAAAAGCTGATCGACCAGGTCGGCTTGAACGCGCATGCTGCGTTCCAGCAGGAACTTGAAGAATAGGCCTGAGAGACGATGCTCCTCATGCATCACATGGATCATCTCTCCCCGACCGATTCTGAGAGCGGTGCAGGCGGTAATCGCAGTGGCTGTGACCAAACGCAACCCAGCTATCTCCGTAAGCGCCTCTTCTCCCACAAAGTCACCGGCGGCGAGGAGCGCGATCGTAGCTTCCTTCCCGGTGGCGGAATCAACGGTGACTTTTGCGCGGCCTCTCTGAAGATAAAACAATCGAGTCTGCGGGATCTCCCTCCGAAAAGAAGGCATCCTTTGGCGCCAACTGGATGATTCTTTGCCCCTGACCGGCGCTCGCTAGAAAGGAGGCCGTATCGAATCCAGGCTTTTCAAGTTCGACCATTGAAAGGCCTCCGTCCAATTGCGGCCCTTGCAGGATGACCACCGGAGGGATGCTCGTTCGTAATGGCACAAAGCAGCTACGCGATGTGTAAAGAATCATCCATGCAAGATGAGCTCTGCGGTGCCGAACCGTCCTCATTCAACTAAGCATCCGCATCACTCTGCCGGTTTCGCACCATACGCAATCTTTGACATGGGATTACAGCGGCGCCGGAAACGCAATGGTCATTCTTGCTCACCTTAATAGAAATATTTTCAAGTCCCTTCAGTCACATGATCCCAATATGGAGTCTAATGAGATCTACGGGGATCTCGCCGCCAGAGCAAGCAGGTTGAGAATATCATTTCGACAGACGCCTCACGTTCATGGCGAAGCGTAGCGTATTAAGAAAGAACTGAATCGATGGCTCCTCAACACAAGTCCCGTGATTTGGCCCGCAGCCTCGTTGCTTCCGAGGCCGATGCAAGTACGGCCTCCCTGCGAACCGAACCTGCAACTGTGCGCGTCTATGAGAGGCTCCGTCGGCAACTCGGCGCACCCGTGGGAATTGACGGTTTTCACGCTCTCGCTTCCCGTGCTCTGGCTCTTGCCAAGTCGGAATCTCCCCGGCTCAGCGCGGTGCAGATAAAAGCGAATGGAGACTTGCGTGGCTTCGGCGAAGCTGAATCCCAGACGGACGCGGACGAGGATGGCGAATTCGGAATCATTCTGATTGCGAAGCTGCTCGGGCTGTTTCTTACCTTGCTTGGCGAGGCAACAACTCTGCATTTGATAGAAGATTTACGCCTTCAGGTAGACGTCAGGACAGAGTCGGCCACCGCTGCAGAGGACACGACAGCCTCAAGGGCCGATGGACCGGTAATGGCTGCGGCTTTCGAGGACCTTCTGCATGAGATTGATCGACTGAGAAGTGTGAGCGAACACATTGAAACCCTGGTGGACAAACATCCAGACATGGAAGATGGACTCGTGAGTGTCGCGGGAAACATTCGCAGTATTGCCACGGTTCTGGACATTTTCACACTCATCCGAAGCAAGGCTGGCGGCCCGCAAGAAGAGGCACCTGACCTGCAAACGAATCTCTACATGAATTGAGTTCCGCCAGCGATACCTCCAGAGCCTCACCTTGCAGCCCTGGATGGAGAACACCCAAACCGAGGGGCGCTTCAAGAAAAGACGGAATCGTCGCCCTGGCCCTCCCACGAAACGTGTAACGGATATCGGAATCTTTCACCTGGAGCGATGCGGAGTTGAACACCTTAGCTCCCCCAGAAATGCGAGATTTGGCCCGGCGTCTTCTTACTTACGAAGACCTTGCGGGCAAGACCTCCGAGTCAAAGGAGGCCGCGACCCTTCGCGTCTATGAGAAGCTGCGCCAGAGTCTTGGTGTATTTGCCGGATCTGCCGGTTTTCAGTCGCTCGCCTCTCGTGCGTTGACGCTGGCCAGGCCGGAAGCTCCCAGTCTTGGCGCGACGCGGGTTACCGCGGATGGATCTCTGCAGGGCCTGGGCGGGATTGAGACTCAAATTGACTCGGACAAGGATCGGGCTGGCGAGGGAGGAATCGTTCTCATCGCTCGCTTACTCGGGCTGCTTCGTATCTTCCTTGGCGAAGCTTTAACGTTAAGCCTGCTGCGAAATGCGTGGCCAGGCGAAGCCTTTGATGATCGCAATTCGGCAAATGGGAGAAAAGCGTGAGCGCACAAGATAGAGTGACGATAAACAAACTGCCCACTGGAGTTCCGGGCCTCGACGAAATTGTGGGTGGCGGTCTACCCGAATTCTCGTTCAACATCATCGCGGGCGCACCTGGAAGCGGCAAGACGACGCTGGCACACCAGTTCGTGTTTGCCAATGCCACTCCAGAGCGTCCTGCTCTCTATTTCACCGTCCTCGGCGAATCCTCCATAAAAATGCTGCGATACCAGCAACAGTACACATTCTTCGATCCGGCCAAGCTGCCCGGCGCCATCCGCTTTATCAACCTGAGCGAGGTTGTCTTGGAGCAGGACCTGGGCGCAGTTTTGAAGGAGATTACCAAAGAAGTTGAAAAAGCCAACCCTGCCGTTGTGGTTGTTGACTCCTTCCGCACCATGGTGCGGAAGCCGCAAAGTGACCTGGAACTGCAATCTTTCATTCAACGGTTAGCCCTGTTTCTGGCTAGTTGGCAAGCTACAACTTTCTTGATCGGTGAATATGCGGAAGAGGAGCTACGCGACAATCCCATCTTTACCGTCGCCGATGGTCTGTTCTGGCTGCGCCAAACGCCGGAGCGAAATTCAATTGTACGGAAGTTGCAGATTATAAAACTGCGCGGTCAGGATTCCGTGCCAGGGCTGCACACATTCCGCATAACCGATGCCGGAGTGCAAGCCTTCTCGCGTACTTTTGGGTTGAGGGGACACCTGAAAGATCCGCCCAGCCATAGGCGCCTTTGCTTCGGTATTCCGGAGTTGGACAA
>OBLU010002630.1_pt1 | contig 16457 bp, 15 predicted proteins | sample 1518681 | NCBI WGS metagenome assembly OBLU01 (sample SAMEA3539304, study PRJEB22396) | soil metagenome | biome: tundra; feature: field; material: soil | place: USA | collected 2010-05 | depth 0.15 m | reverse complement strand
ATGCGTCCCGGCTGCACCTGGACCTGACCGCGGTCCGCTTCGCCGGCCACTACCCGGGCTCGGGCCTGGTCAAGAAGGGCTGGGCCGCCGACCGGACCATCGGCCGCCAGGTCAAGACGCTGCAGGCGTCGGTGCCGGCCGGGGTGGCGCTGTACTTCCGGCCGCACAAGGGGTCAGCGTCGGAGCTGCCGGCGTTCATGGCGGCGCTGGAGGCCCTGGCCGCGGCGCTGCCGCCGGGCCTGGTCGTGGTCGCCGACTCCGGCCTGGGATACACCGGGAACCTGTGCGCCGCCGACGCGGCGAACGTGAAGTTCGTGGTGCCGCTGCGCGCGGGCACCGGCTGGCAGGACCGGTTCACCGCCGATGTTCCCGCCGGGCTGGCCGCCTTGCAGGTCCTGGATCACGTCTCCTACCGCGAGCGGAACCTGCCGGCCGGCCAGCGCACCGTATGGAAGGGCCTGCTGGCGCCCTACCTGGCCATCGCCGAGGACGGCACGGTCCACGACCTGCGCGCCGCCTACATCTGGTCATCCGAGGAAGCCGCCTCCGTCGCCGCCGGCCGCGAGCGGGCCCTGGCCAATGCCGAGGCCGCCCTGACCCGGGTCCGCAACGGGCTCGGCGGCCGCTACTACAAGACCAGGAAGCAGGTTGATGCCCGGGTCGCGCAGATCCTCACCGGCCCCGTCAAGGACCTGCTTGCCGTGCGCACCGGCACCAAGGCCGGCAAGCCCGTCATCACCTGGGCGCGCGACACCGCCGCGATCACCACCGCGAGCCAGCTCGGCGGACTGTACGCCCTGGCCGCCAATCTGCCTGACCACCCCGGCGGCGCCCCGCTGACCGCCTTGGACGTGCTGGAGATCTACAAGGACCAGTGGATCGTCGGGCAGCGACACCGCGACCTCAAGCAGACACTGCGGGTCCGACCCGTCTTCCTGCACAACGACGACCGGATCGAGGCCCTCATCGCGGTCATCGGCATCGCGCTGCTCATCTTCGGGCTGATCGAGGCCGAGCTGCGCGCCGCCCTCGGCCCCGGCGTCCCCCTGCCCGGCATCCTCCCCGAGCACCGCGCCGCCATCCCCACCGCCCGCGCCGCCCTGGCCGCCTTCGACGGCCTGCACCTCACCTACACCCCCGCCGGCCCCGCCCTCGACCACCTCACCAGCGTCCAGCGCACCATCCTCGCGCTGCTGAACATTCCGCTGCCATGGCCCGAGAAGCCAAACTGAACGAGCAGACCATGACATGTGATCATGCGGAAAACGGGCCTAGCCGAGGTCATCACGATCGTCACCGCCGTGATCCTAGGTGTCCGGATCGCCCGCTTCGGGCAGCCGAACGGCATGGTTCCGGCCGACCTGGCGGCCCGCACCCATCACGGCCGCTACCTGACCGACGCAGATTTCGACGCCCGTTCCCGGGTCCTGCTGCGCCGCGCGCAGGACGCGATCGATTCGGTGCTCTCGTCCGAGGTTTGCGCGGCCGACCTGCTGGATCAGGCCGCCGCGAGGGTCGCCCTGGCCAGCCAGGAGTGGGAGATCGCCGTCGCGCTGCGGGAGCAAGCGCGACTGCGGGCCAGGCGTTCGCAACTCCCGGCCGTCCGCCCCGGGACCGAGGCTGCCACCCTGCTCGGCCGTCAGACGCAGGCAGCGCAGCTTGCCGACGCGAGCATCGCGAGCCGGGTGGCGGCGCTGGAACGCTACGCAGCCGAGGTCCAGGCGGCCGACGCCGCCTGGCGAGACTGGCAGCACGCCGCGGCAGTCGCCGAGCTCGAGGGTCAGCACCTGGACATGGCCGCCCGCACAGCCGCTGACGAGCACGGGCTCGCCCAAATCGAGGCCATGGCAGAGCAGGCACGCGCGATCCAGTCCGCGCTCCGCGAACCGCCCGGGTGGATCTAGTCACCCAGCACTCGCGCTACGACTCCAGTACGGGATAGCCGCCTGATACATCGCGGTGAAGCGGGCGTTCAGAGCGTCGCTGGCCTCGATGAGTTCAGTCATGCCGGGCAGCACGTCCCGGGTGTCGAAATAGGCCACCCGGACGCCGCCCGGGGCAACCGCGCTGAACACGGTCTGGTAGCCCTGCTCGTGCATCGCCGTCACCGAGTCGTCGAAGCTCGTGGTCGCGCAGCCGAAATGGTGGAAGCCGTAGCCGCGTTCGTCGATCACCTCGCGGAAGACCGACGGGAAATCGTCGGGGGGCTGGATCAGTTCGTACTACATGTGCCCGGCGAACCCGAGCGCGATGTGCGCCCGCGCCTGCGCTGGCTGGCCCCGGTAGCGGTCGTGCGGCCCGCCGACGTTACGCAGCACCGTCCACGGGCCGACGCGCAGCCGGGTGCAGAACTCGGCCATGGCCGGCTCCAGATCCGCCACCACGAACGCGGTCTGGATGATCCCGTCGGTCGGCTGACCGAAGTCGAACAGCATGAGCGGCTCCTGTGTGGTGGCGGCGGGAAGCAGGTCAGAATGGGCTGCCGCCCATGATCACGCGTTCCTCCGGTGGCACCGGAGCGAGGCTGACCTGCACATCCCGGCAGGCGGGGCGCTTGCTGTCCAGCGCGTGGGCCAGGGCTGGCCCCAGCTCGGTGAGATTGGTGATGGTGGTGCCGTCAGCGCCCAGGGCGCGGGCCACCTCGCTGTAGGACCCGTTCTCCAGCCGGTTGTTCACCACACGGTCCTGGCCGAGCGTGAGCTGCTGGGCGTGCAGGGTCGCCCCCCAGGCCCGGTTGTTCAGCACCACGACGACGACCAGCAGGCGGGCGCGGACCATCGAGTCGAACTCGGCGAGGCTGTAGCCGACGGCACCGTCCCCGGTCACCAGCACGACCGGCCGGTCCCGGGCGGCAGCCTGTGCGCCCAGCGCGACACCCATGCCCACGCCCATCGAGCCGAGGTACCCGTGGCACAGGTAGGCCGAGACGCCCGCACCAGGAATGGTCTCTGACAGCCACAGGTAGGTCAGGGCGCCGTCGGCCACGACGACGGCGCCCGGGGGAAGCGCGGTGGTGATCGCCCGCACCGCGTCGTACGGGTGGATCCGCACGTCCGGCACTACCTGCGCGGCCACCATCTCCTGGCGGTGGCGGATATGCGCCCGCAGCTGCTGCCACCACTGAACGTGATCCGGCCATCCTTCCCGGGCCAGCGCGGCCGCCGAAAGCTGCCGGGCCACGGCCCCCGGATCGGCGAGCACCGTGGCGCTGACCGGCTGCAGGTGGCCGAGCTCGCGGGCATCGCTGTCCACTTGCATGATGAACGCCTGGTGCGGGATGAGCGACCCGGATCCGTGCCCGGTGGTCAGCCCGAATCGCAGCCCCAGCATGAGGACGACGTCGGGCCGCTGGCCGGCGTCGAGGCCGGCCAGTGACTGGATCAGCCCGAACCCGGCCCGGCTGCCCGACAGCAGTCCGAGGCTCTCGTAGTCGGCGAGCACCGGTACAGACACGGCCTCGGCGAAGGCACACAGGTCAGCACCGGCCCCGGCGCGGGCGACCTCGGAGCCGGGCAGCACCGCCGGCCGCTGCGCAGTGGCCAGCCGGCCCAGGATCTCTCCGACGGCCGCGGCCGGAGCTGAGGACGCAACGTCCGGGGCCGCCAGCAGCCTGGCGGCTGGGTCCGGTTCCCCGGCGTCGGCGGTCAGCACATCCCAGGGGATGTCGACCAGCACCGGGCCGCGCGGCGGGGCCAGGGCGGTGCGGATGGCCCGGGCCAGGATCCGCGGGATCAGCTCGGCACGGGTGCTCCGGGGCGCCCACTTCGTGACCGGGGCGGCGATGGCCACCTGATCGATCCCGGCCTGCAAGGTGTTGGCCTGGTCCATAGCCAGCGGGCCGGAGCCGGCCAGGTAGAGCACCGGGGTCCGGTCCAGGTAGGCGTTGGCCATGGAGGTCACGGCGTTGGTGAAACCGCCACCAGCCGTCAGCACCGCGACTCTGAGGGAATAGCGGACCCTGGCATAGCCCTCGGCCGCGTGTCCCGCGTTCATCTCGTGCCGGGTGTCCACGATCGGCAGCCCGTGGTCGAGCGCGGCCTGGTATATCGCGTCGACGTGAGCGCCGTTGATGCCGAAGAGGGTGTCAGCGCCGACGTCCAGGAGCGTCCGGACGACGAGCTCACCGCCGTTCATCCGGGCCATGGCGTTCCTCCTGTAGTTTGGTCAGCGGCCCGGGGCGGCGGACCGTGATGCTCTGGTCGAGGACGGCCGCGCCGGCCCAGCTGCCGTGGAACCCGAACGGCACCCGGGCCGGCCGCCTTACCCGGGTCAGCGGCTGCGTGCTGAGGTCGGCGGCATCGTGGATCAGCAGCTCGGACAGGCCGGTTTCCCGGTTCCAGCACAGCGACAGCAGGTACCCGTCGTCCTCGCCGTAGCGACCAGCCCGAGGGACGAACACGGGCTCGCTCGGGTTGGTGAGCGGGCCCGGGCCGTCCACCACGACGGTCGAGTCCCGCACATAGTCGTGCCGGGCGAGCCCGTCGGTCATCGTGTCCGGCGCGAGGCTGCGGGTGGTGGCGAAGTAGCCGAAGCGGTGCTGTCGGCCGACTCCGGAAATTCATTTCCGGCGACGTCTGCGACGAGCAGGGAACGCGCGGATCGCCGGGCCGCTGTGATCGGTCAGGAGATAGCCGGCTTACGCGCACCGCTCACCGAGCATGTCGTCGCGAGCAGGCGGACGGCCCGCCTTCAGCCGGTTCATCAAGGATCCCTATCCCGCTGGCGCGGTGGCCTGAGGGCGGGCCACTGGTGGACTCGGCGTGTGCGCCAGTTCACCAGCCCCGGTGGCGGCGCGACATCGCCTCGCTGCCCCGCCAGGTACCCCGCGGATTGACAGCACCGGACGCTCAGCTTATGGTTTTCCAGAAAGATGTTCTGTAGTGCAGAATGAGGCCGGAGTGTCTGGTTTGGCGGATCGAACCCCGGATGCGATGTCACGCCTTGAACCTCCTTACCGGCTCCACCGGCAGGCCAACGGCCAAACATTCATCGTTCCCGCGGCTGACGAGGGGCGGGCACCACCGAGGTCAGCTACTCCTGCCGAGCCTGGGAGCGGGAACACCCAGCGGGCGAGCCGGTGCCCATCCTCCGCCCAAGAGCCGCCCTCCCCGGCACCGGCTCACCTCGAGAAACGAGTCTGACCGGCTGGCATCCGGGAGTAAGGCCACCTTGCTGCGTATCAGGAGGAAATGTGCCCGAGGAACTCAGCGGAGCAGAGATCGTCGCGCAGGTGCTGGCCAACAGCGGGACTGGCCCAGTATTCATGCTCCATGGTGCCCATATTGACCCCATCTACCGGTCCTGCATTGATCGCGGAATCCGGATTGTCAGCGTTCGGCACGAGGCCGCTGCCGGGCACGCGGCAGAGGGCTACGCGCGGGCCAGCGGGGGGCTGGGCATTGCCCTCATCACCGCTGGGCCCGGCGTCACGAACATCGTCACGTCCATGGCCAACGCCAGTCTGGACCGGACACCGGTCCTCTACCTCGCGGGTTCGGCGCCGGATGCGGAAGACGAGACTAGCGCCCTGCAAAGTGGCATCGATCAGGTCGCACTCGCGAGGCCAGTCACGAAATGGGCTCATCGGATCAAGCGGACGGACGAGATCTCCCGGCTCCTCGCTCAGGCGATCCGGATTGCCACCACGCCCCCCACTGGCCCCATCTTCGTTGAGATTCCTGGCGATGTCCTGGCCGGGGTAACCGAGCAACGCCGGGCAACGGTTCCTGAGCGGATCATCCTCAGCCGCCAGCTTCCCCCACAGCCAGGCGATATCGACACAGCGATACAACTGCTGTCCACAGCCGAGCGTCCAGCAATTATGGCAGGTGGGGGCATCTGCGCCGATGGCGCGGCGAGTGAGCTGCAGCGTTTCGCCCAGGCCACTTCACTTCCGGTGTTCGCGCAGTTCGACGCGCTCGGCGTCATCCCGTCCGGAGACCCACTCTGGGTCGGCACCTTCTGGCAGCTCTCGCAACTGCCTCCGCCGATCCAACCCGATCTCGTGCTGGCACTGGGGGTGCGCTTTGGCTGGCATGCTCCCGGGTTCCGCTCCGAAGTAGCGGCGGGGATCATCCACGTCGAGGTCGATCCGAAGGAGATCGGCCGCCCGCGTCCGCCCTGTCTCGCCATCGTCGCTGGCAGCGAGGAGACGCTGCGTGCGCTGAATGACCGGACTGAGCTTGCCGGCCAGTGGCCGGACCGCTCTGCGTGGATCGGCCAGATGCGGTCGGCGATCAGGCAGAGTATCGAGCACGCTAGCGCGCTCCCACCAGGGCCACATGACGGCATCCATCCGTGCCAGGTGGCCAGGACCGTATCCGAACTGGCCGGCCCGGATGCGGTCATTGTCGGGGACGGGGCCTTCGCCAAGCACTGGCTTGACGATGTGATCGCCTGCTCCAGGCCAGGCAGTTACTTCACCCACGGTTCCCTGGGCGCGATGGGAATCGGCTTGGGGCTGGCAATGGGCGTCCGGCTCGCCGATCCGGGGCGCCCAGTGCTTTGCGTGACCGGGGACGGTTCTGTCGGCTTCACCATCGCTGAGTTCGACTCGATGGTTCGTCACGACATCCCCATCGTCGTCGTGGTGATGAACAACCACTCCTGGGGCAACCCGCAGCTGATCTCGAGTCGGTGGGGCGGCACTTATCCCACCGTCGGCACAGCACTAGGCGGCGCCAGGTACGCAGATGTCGCCGTCGCCTTCGGCGGCTTCGGCCGCACGGTCACGACACAGGAAGAGCTAGCGCCTGCGCTGCGCGATGCTTTCGCCAGCGGTCTTCCTTCGTGCATCGATGTCCATGTCATGCTGCAGGGCAACCCGGCCCCCAGCATGGCGGCCTTGCACTTGGCTTAGCTCTGCCCTGCGGATATACGCCTCAGCCAGAGGGTTAAGGAGACCGTTGTGGCCATCAAGACCACGCAATCCGGCGTTCCCGGTGCCATCACCGGCAGTAGCCTGGCGGCCAACGAGGCGCGAGCAGCAGAGTTGCTGGCCCGCGACTGGCGGTTGCTGATCGGGGGTGAGCTCGCTAGCTCGAATGGCGGTCGTACCTTTCCGGTGATCAGCCCTTACACCGAAGAGGTGATCGCCTGGGTGCCCGACGGGTCTGCAGCAGAGGCCGGACGCGCCGTCGCGGCAGCGAAACAGGCATGCCGCGGATGGGCTGCTATGACTGCCGCCGAGCGGGCTGCAGCGGTCAGGACCCTAGCCGACGTGATTGAGGAGCGCGGCCGGGACCTTGCGTTGCTTGACGCGATCGACAGTGGCGCACCGATCAGCGTTATGGCTGCCGACGTGTGTGCCGCTGCGGACGCGTTGCGCTATTTCGCTGGTCTGGCGCTGGAGCTCAAGGGCTATACCACGCCCGCCAGCACGAACCTGCACTACACCGAGCGCCAGCCATACGGTGTCGTGGTCAAGATCATTCCCTTCAATCATCCGCTCATGTTCGCCGCAAGCAAGATCGCGGCGCCGCTTGTCGCGGGCAATACCGTCGTACTCAAGCCGGCCGAGGTCACTCCATTGTCTGCGCTGCTGCTCGGTACGATCTGCCAGGAGATATTCCCTCCGGGGGTAGTCAACATCGTAGTAGGAGACGGCATCGAGGTGCCTGACGCTCTCGTCCGTCACCCCGATGTGCGCCGGATCGGCTTCACCGGCAGCGATGCGGCAGGCCGTGCGGTGCAGCGGGCGGCCGCTGAGGTCGCGGTCAAGATGGTCACCCTGGAACTCGGTGGCAAGAATGCCCTGATCGCGTTCCCGGACAGCGACCCCGACGAAGTCGCGGCTGGTGCCGTACGCGGAATGAACTTCACCTGGTCAGGGCAGTCTTGTGGCTCGACCTCACGACTGCTGGTCCACGAATCTATCGCCGAGGCGGTCGTGGCCAAGATCATGGCGATGCTGGCAGACCGCCGGTTCGTCTCGCCGCTGGACCCAGCAGCGATCCAGGGAACGGTCGTCAGCCGAAAGCAGTTCAACCGGATCCTTGGCTACATCGATGCGGCGATTGCCGACGGGGCGCGTGCCGTCATCGGCGGCGGCCGGCCGGCCGGAACGCCCCGTGGCCTGTTCATTGCCCCGACGGTACTCACGAACGTTCCACCAGAGTCCCGCATCGCGACCGAGGAGGTCTTTGGTCCCGTCCTGTCCGTGCTGCCATGGAGTCGCGAGACCGATCCGGTCGCGCTGGCTAACCAGGTGGCGTACGGCCTGACCGGCAGCGTCTATACGAATGACCTCAGGCGGGCACATCGGGTCGCCCGGGCGCTGGAAGCTGGTTACGTGTGGATCAACGGCTCGAGCACCCACTTCACCGGGATGCCCTTCGGCGGATGGAAGAACTCCGGCATCGGGCGCGAAGAGGCGCTGGAAGAACTCTGCAGCTATACGCAGATCAAGGCGGTCAACGTGATGCTCTGATCCGGCGCTCATGGGCTGGGCAGCGGATGACAGCGTCGTCCAGAATCATCACCTTCCGTCACTCTGGGAAATCAGATAGCTACGGATGGATGTGACCACGCAGCCCGCACCATAGGTCCTGCGCACGCCGCCATGTCGAAGCCGCACCGGCGCCGCCACGGTCCGGCGAATGCGATCGCAGTTTGATACATTGCGCCGCTCTTCCGCGCCGCGGCCAGGCGCGCCTGCCACCCCAAGCAGCTCCCGCTGCCTGACTTGCCCGGGTGATCTCCTGGTCAGCGCGACGGTCTCGAGGTACGGAACCATCTTTCCCCAGCGGCCAGCTATCAGGGGGCCTCGCAGCATCGGTATGGGCTGCGCCGCGAAGATCAGGACGATGCAGAGCTGGACGCCAGGTGCAGTGGCCGCTGCCGGGGGTGGGTACGCGGCGGCCCGCTCCCGGCTGCAGGCGAGACCAGGCCCACCGCAATCGGGCACAGCCCGTACCAGCACAGGATCTTGACTTTCTTCACTCCAGAATCCTATTCTGTCTTACAGAACAACCCGCTTTGGCTCGTCGTCGGCCTGGCCGGCGCCCCAAGACGGTCACGGTGCCGCTGCCGCTACCCCTGCAAGGACGGGCGCATGAGCATTGCAGATCTTGAGGATCTGGCCCGCGGCTGCCGCATTCTCGCCCGCGAGGGGCACAACGACCTCACGCTGGGGCATCTGTCGCTTCGTGATGAGCCACGTGGCGGGTTCTGGCTGAAGCGGGCCGGAATAGGCCTCGATGAGGTGCGGGGACCTGGGGACTTCGTGCTGCTCTCGCTGGACGGAAAGCAGCTCGGTGGCACCGGCCCGATACACGCCGAGTGGCCGATTCACGCCGGCGTCCTCCGCGCCCGGCCAGACGTCTGCGTTGTCGGTCACACCCACTCCCCCTGGGCGACGCGGCTTTCCGCGAGCGCATCTCCCTTCATGCCAGTGGCCAACTACGGCGCGCTGTTCGGCGCCCAACTCCGGCGGTTCGAGGACACGAGCGATCTGATCGTCACCGGCGGACTCGGCGCTGCGGTTGCCGAGCGCCTCGGAGACAACCGGGCTGTCCTGCTACGCAATCACGGCTCGGTTTTCTGCGGCCGGTTGGTCGCAGAGGCGGTGCTGACAGCGGTCTGGCTTGAGCGGGCAGCCGCCGATAGCCTCCTCGCCCCCGCCAAGGAGGCCGGCGTCACGGTGCCGGCCGAAGAGGAGCTGCGCGCCAAGCGTGCGAAGACCTTCGCCCCTTTCGTTGTCGAGCATTTCTGGCAATACCTGGGCCGGCGGCTCGATACCGCCGAACAGAGCGTCACCCCCTAGTTCCCAGCGCCGGAGGAAACAATGAAGATGTTGGTGAACCATAGACCGCCAGTGCCTGGCCGCCGGGTGCGCCAGGCCGTCATCCTGGCCACGGCGCTTGCCGCCGCGGCCGGTCTGGCTGCATGCGGGAGTAACTCGGCGGGCACGGCCGCCGCCAGCGGGGCCAGCACTGCAACGATCACGATCACCTGCCCGCCGATCTCCGACTATCTCACGGTGACGGCTGCGCAGCAGAAGGGGTACTTCAAGCAGGAGAACCTGAACGTCAAGTGTTACGGGGCTGCGGCCAGCGGCGCCACCGCACTCCCGCTGCTCCAGTCGGGAACGTTGACGATCTCGGGCACCAACATCTACTCCATGCTGCTAGATGTGGCCCATGGCTACCCGGTCAAGTGCGTCTCGGCGGTGAACGCCAAGCCGGCCACCGGCAGCGAGCTCGCGTTTATGGTTTCGAAGAAGGATGCCGGGATCATCTCGAACCCGTCGAGCCTGGCTGGCAAGAGCATCGGGATCAATGCGATCGGGAGCGCAAGCCAGCTGATCGCCGAATTGTGGCTGAAAGCGCACCACGTGAACCCGTCCTCGGTCACGTTCACCGCGGTCCCGTTCCCGAACATGGCAGAGTCGCTGGCCTCCGGGACAATAACGGCCGCGATCACGGACGAGCCGTACACCACCCTGTCGATCAAGGCAGGCGCGAAGGTCCTCGCCGCGCGCCCATACCAGCTGATCGCGCAGGAGCCGGTGTTCAATTGCTGGGCCGCAACAACCAGCTATCTGGCCCGGCACGCGGATGTCGTCAAGCGGTTCAACGCGGCGATGGCCAAGGCGACCGCGTATGTGACTGCCCATCCGGCTTGGCTGCGCCAGGCGCTGGTCAGCGCGGACAAACTGTCGCCAGCCTTGGCCAAGCAGGTCTACCTGCCCAGCTTCACGACCAAGATCACAGCACAGGACGTGAATCTGTGGGTCACGGCAGCAATGAAGGTCGGCCTGCTCAGCAAGCAGATCTCCGGCAGCTCGGTGATCTGGGATCAGGCAGCCGGGTGACGGGCTGGCCAGCGTCGTGGGGGCGCCCGGGCTGGCGGGCGCCGGCCCGGGCTGTCACTGTGCTCGTGGCGGCGGCATTGGCCTGGCAGGGACTGTGGGCGCTGGGCGTCCTCCCGCGCCAGTTCATGCCGTCGGCCGCGCAGGCCATCGGGACCCTGCTCACGCTGGCCGGCGGAGCCCTGCTCGCCCCGCTCGGCCAGACCCTGCTCGCGTGGCTGCTCGGGTTCCTCATCGCGTGCGCCGCGGGGATCACCATCGGCATCGGCATCGGCCTGTCCGAGGTCATGTCGGCCCTGCTCGCCAAGGTGATCCGGTTCGCCAGACCGGTCCCCCCGGTGGCCCTCATCCCGGCCGTCATCCTGATCGCGGGCGTGGGGCTGTCAGCCAAAGTGCTGCTCGTCACCGTGTCGGCCGTCTGGCCAGTGCTGTTCAACGTCGCGTACAGCGTCCGCGAGGTGCCAGCCGGTTACGTCGAGATCGCCCGGACGCTGCGTGTGTCCCGGGCACAGATCATCCGGCGGGTCATCCTGCCCGCCGCTCTCCCGGGCGCGTTGACCGGCATCCGCATCGCGGTCGCCATAGCCCTGGCCGTCACCGTCGGATCCGAGCTGCTGATGGGGGACACCGGCCTGGGCTACTACATATCGACGGAGCAGACAGCGGCCCAGGATGCCAGCGCATATGCCGCAGTTGTGCTGGCCGGCGCCGTCGGGGTGCTGCTGAGCGCTCTCATCATCCTGTTCGAGAGACGGGTCACGTTCTGGAGCACCGAGAGGCGATGACGGGCGCGTGAGGAATCGCCTGCTGAGATCGGCCCTGGGGTGGGCCACCGTCGTGGCCGCCCTGCTCATATGGCAGTTCGGCGCGGTCCACATCGGCTTCCAGGCGGTGGCGTCGGTGACGGCCTCAGTCTCGGCGCTGCGGCTCTATTTCACCCACGAAACAATCGTCCGTGATCTGCTGCCGTCACTCGAGCGCCTGGTGGTCGGGTTTGGCCTCAGCGCCGTGGGCGGGATCGTGCTCGGCGCGATGCTGGGGTACTGGCGGCCGTTCGAAGCCTGGCTGCGACCGCTGATCGACTTCCTGCGCGCGATCCCGCCGCCGCTGATCATCCCGGTCGCCATCCCGTTCCTCGGCCTCGGCTCCAGCCTGGTGGAAGTGTCAATCGTCTTCGGGGCGATCTGGCCGGTCCTGATCAACACTACCGACGGTGTCATGCGGGTTGATGAGGGCTTCATTGAGATCGCCAGGGTCAGCAAGCTGCGCCCGTGGCAGATCCTGCTGCGGGTCAGCCTGCCGGCCGCGATGCCGTTGATCTTTGCCGGCCTGCGGATCGCGCTGATGACCTCGCTGATCATCATGATTCTCAGCGAGATGCTGGCCGGGAACTCAGGCATCGGCTATCTCATCCTCTCCGGCCAGCAAACGCTCCAGATCAATCTCACCTATGCGGGCCTGCTGCTCGTTGCCATCCTCGGCTGGGCACTGGATGGCGCGATGCTGTCTCTTGAATCGGTGTTCCTCAAGGGACGCCCTGCCGCACTGAGGAGCACCGGTGTCTGACCGAGGTCCGGAACTTATCTGCTCGGGGCTGCACAAGGCCTTCCCGGTCGCCGGGCGCCGGGGGCAGCCAGCGGCGCCCGCTCCCGTGCTCGGCGATCTGTCCTTCACCGCCGAACACGGCCAGTTCGTGACGATCGCCGGGCCGTCCGGTTGCGGGAAGACCACGCTCCTGCGCTGCCTGGCCGGCCTGCTGCGGCCTGACTCGGGCGTTATCACCGTCGATGGGCGGCCGGTCACCGGCGTGCCCGATGGCCTCGCCATTGTCCCGCAGGACTACAACCGCAGTCTCTTTCCCTGGCTGACGCTGGAAAGGAACGTCGCGTTCGGCCTGGAGGCGAAGACCGGCCGGAGAGAAGCACAGCGCCGTGCGGCCGCGATGCTGGCGAAGGTCGGCCTCAGCGAGCACGCCCGCCATTACCCCTGGCAGGTCTCTGGCGGTATGCAGCAGCGGACCGCCATTGGGCGTGCTCTGGCTCAGGAGGCCAGCCTGGTCATCTTCGACGAGCCTTTCGCTTCGGTGGACGCCCTGACCCGCATGCAACTGGAGGACTTCCTGCTCGAACTGTGGACGGAATTCCAGTTCACCGCGGTATTCGTCACGCATGACGTGGACGAAGCCGTGTACCTGGGCGACAAGGTCATCGTCCTGTCCGGTCGACCCGCCGCAGTAAAGCAGGAGATCGCGGTGCCACTGCCCCGTCCCCGCGATGAGCTCGCAACCCGGGGCGGCGAGCCATTCCAGGCCCTCAGACGAGAAGCGCTGGAGAACCTGGGCGTGCACGAGAGACGGCCGCCGACGCGGTAGGCCGGGATCGGGTGCAGCCGGCTGGCCGGCCACCCGCGACATCCAGGAGGTCATTCATGCCAGAGACCAAGAATTCGTGGGACTACGTCCAGGACTGGGACGTAGAACTGATCGGACCGGAGCTCCGTGACGCTGAGCAAGTCCTCCGGTGGAGCCGGGCGTTCGCCATAGCCGGCGGCCTTCCATACATCTGGCGGGAACTCGCCCGGCCAATCAGCGAAATCATCTATTCGCTCCTGGAGGCCCGCGAGGGAGACAAGATCCTGATCATCGGGGAGGCGGTCGGCCCAGCGGGGTGGGCCGACGACCTGCGGGCCATCGTCGGCGAGGCGGGGCAGGTGGACGTTGTCGAAATCATCAAGGACGGACGGAAAGCTGTTAACGGGCAGCATATCGGGCGGAACGGGATGGCCGGCTGCTGGCAGTGGAAGTACACTGACGCTACCCCGGATGAAGAATATGACTGCGTGGCAGTCCTGCAGTCGGCACAGCATTGTGACGACTGGCGGGAAACCGGCCCCGGCCTGCTGCGGGTGATGAAGCCAGGGCGCAGGATCGTCTTTGCTGAGGCGGTCTACGGGGGGCCGACCTTCCTGGAGCGTATCAATGCCGATGTACACATACGGCAATGGTTCAACAAAGCCCTCGAAACACAATTCCCAGTTGACCGCGTTTCCACGTACAGCGGAGCTGAGCTCAAGGAGATGCTCGGTGGACAGGTCGAAAGCCCGCAGTGCATGGAATGGCGCGGTATCGAAATGTTCTGGGGACGGAAGCCAGCATGACGGGTACGATCGATTTCCATATGCACTACACGCCGGAGGAAATGGTCGCACCGTTCCTTGGGCCAGGCAGCAGCACCAGCCTGCTGGAGCAGGACGGTATCCCCCGGTATACCCTGCACGAAGGGCTGTTCCGCATCGATCGCCATCTGGAATGCATGGATGCCGCCGGGGTGGACGTGGGGGTCCTCTCCAGCGGCGCTGGGATGGGAGGCGATGCGGCCGCTTGCGCCTGTGTGAATGCCGCGCTGGCCACGGTCGCCCGCGAGTACCCGGCACGCTTCCGGCCGCTAGCCCACATCGATCCGCAGGACGCGGGCTGGCGGGACGAACTGCGCCGGTGCACCGACGATTATGGTTTCACCGGGCTGGGCCCTCCCGACCAGTTTCGGCGGCGTCAGGCTGGACAGCCCGGCGCTGCTGCCCGTCTACCAGGAGGCGGCGGAGGCCGGCCTGTTCATTTTCGTTCATCCCGCGCTCGCGATCCCTCCTGGCCTCAGCGGATACTACGAAGCCTACGACCTGTACCGGTGCGTCGGGCGGGAGCACGAACTCATCACCGCCACCTACCGGCTCATCGCCGGCGGCGTGTTCGACCGGTTCCCCGGGCTGCGCGTGGTGATGTCCCACCTCGGCGGCGGCCTCGCGGCCATCATCGAGCGCATCCGGGGTTACCAGGACAAGAGCCGCGGCGGCCTGCCGCCAGGATCACCGCACGCCCGGGTGGCAGCTCGCCCGGGTGGCAGCTCGCCCGTTCGATCACTACCTCAGGCATAACCTCTACTTCGACACTGGTGGCCTGTTCGGGAACGTGAACGCGATCCGCGCGGCCCTGACTGAGATCCCACCCGGGCGGATCGTGTTCGGCAGCGACTACCCGCAAGAGATCCGCGATGCTGTCGCACTGGCCCGCTTCACCGCGGCGCTGGCCGGGTCCGGGCTGCCTGGGGACACCATCGGGGGCATCCTCGCCGCCAACGGCGCGACCCTCCTGGCCCGCGGCTGACGAGGCGCGCCACGCGCCCCGCCGCCGCGCCGGCGGGCGCTTCCGGCCAGGGACAGCTCGTCCGTGGTTCCGCCACAGGGCACGCCGCCCCTCACCGGCATTCTTTTCTACAGAAAGGTGTATCTCTTTGCAGAACACTCCGGAGGCCGGCGGGATCGTGGCGGGCGTGGGCAGGTCACCGGCGCGCGGCCGGGCCGGGCCCGCGGCGTGGGGCAGCGACGTGATCGCCGGCACGCTGCGGGATCTCGGCATCCGCTACCTGATGATCACCCCGGGGGCGAGCCTGCGCGGCCTGCACGACAGCGTCGTCAACTATCTCGGTGACGAAGCGCCCCAGCTGGTCCTCTGCCTGCACGAGGAGCACGCGGTGGCCCTGGCGCACGGTTATGCGAAGGTGGCCGGGGAGCCGACCGCTGTCGCGCTGCATAGCAACGTCGGCCTCATGCACGCGGCCATGGCGATCTACAACGCTTACTGCGACCGCGCCCCCGTCGTCTTGATCGGTGCCACCGGCCCGGTCGATGCCGCGAAGCGGCGGCCGTGGATTGACTGGATCCACACGTCGGCCGACCAGGCCATGCTGACGAGGCCATACGTCAAGTGGGACGATCAGCCCGCGTCCGTGGCTGCCTCGGTCAGCGCGCTGCTGCGTGCGAACCAGATTGCCCGGACCGCCCCGCAGGGACCGGTCTATGTCTGCCTGGACGCCGGGATTCAGGAGCAGCCGTATACCGAAGCCAGCGAGCCCCCCGCGGACCTGCGCCGATTCGGCCCGTTCCCCGATCCATGGCCAGGTGGTGCTGACCTGGCCCGGGCCGTGGAGCTGCTGCGGTCGGCCACGCCGGTGATCATGCTGGCCGGGCGGGTCAGCCGCGACGAGCAGGCATGGCAGGAGCGGGTCGACCTGGCGGAGCGGCTGGGGGCACGAGTGCTCACCGACCTGAAGGCCGGCGCGGCGTTCCCGACCAGCCATCGGCAGCACGGCGGGCCGCCCGGAAACGTTCTCTGCGCAGGAGACCGGGCGCTGCTGCGCGCGGCCGGCCTCATACTCAGCCTGGACTGGGCCGATCTGGGCGGGACACTCTCCGATGTCTTCGGCGGTCAGCCCATCCCGCCGGTCATTTCCTGCTCACTCGAGCATCACCATTACCGGGGCTGGACAAAGGATGACTACAGCATCGCTCCCAGCGACGTAGTCCTGGCGTGCCGTCCCGATGAGGCGGTCCGGTCCCTGCTGGGCAGGCTGGCCGGGACGGCCGCCTGCCCCGGGGCGGGCCCATCGCCCGCGGCGCCGGACCCGCCGCCTGCCCTGGGACCCGGAGGCTGCGATGGGGCCATCAGCATCCCGTTCCTGGCCCAGGAACTGCGTGCGGTCATCGGTGATCGTCCGTGCTGCCTGGTCCGGGTGCCGTTCGGCTGGGACCCGCGGCGCTTGTCCATGGCCATGAGAAAGTCCCCGTGTGTGGCCAGGTGGAGGTCCCCGGTGGT
>OBLU010002627.1_pt1 | contig 16465 bp, 9 predicted proteins | sample 1518681 | NCBI WGS metagenome assembly OBLU01 (sample SAMEA3539304, study PRJEB22396) | soil metagenome | biome: tundra; feature: field; material: soil | place: USA | collected 2010-05 | depth 0.15 m | reverse complement strand
CGTGGGTCCAGGATTCGACATCCACGCGGCCCCAGGTGAGATGGATGTCGGGGTGATGGCCCTGGCGTTCGGCGACTGCGCCGACGCGGTTGACGAAATCGAGCGCCTGCAGGAAATCGGGGAACTTGAAGGTGCGAGCGATGTGATGCTGGTCGACGACCTTCCAATCGGCTGCTTGTGCGGCGCGCTGGCGCAGGGCGTCGGCGGAAAGAACGGCTTGGGGAGCTCCCATGGTTGAACCCTCTTACCCGGTTGTCGCACAAGCCGCGGTGGGAATCAAATGGCGAGTGGGCGATATAGTCCTAGTTCAGGGTAATAACATACGGCGCGCGGGATGCAGTGTCCGCATCTCTGAGGTCGCAGCCAAGCTGCCACGGGCCAAAGTCGAGCTTCTCGCCGTGGGAGTTTATCGCGTGCGGAGACCGCGAGCACGTTGTCCTACTTCTTGAGCAGCGTGGCGGCGTCTTCCTGTAGCGCTCCCCCTACCGGACCGAAAACGTCACGGTATTGCTGACCACTCCGGCCACCACGATCTGAAGCTGGTGAGTGCCGGCGGACACGTCTGCGGGCACCTGTGCATTCACGGCGTTGAGCCCGACGAACCCGGGAGCAAGGCCCGACCACGACATGGTCACCGTCCGGCCATCAATCCGAACTTCCGGCCTCGCGATGGTTTCCGGTGGGGGACTCGGCGGCACGTCACCTGTGGTCACGGATCGCGCCGCCGCACCCAGCCCGGTGCAGTAGATCTGGATCCATCCTCCGGCGGCAATGGGTTGGGCGGCCGTCACCTGCGCGTAGGAGACGGCGTCGATCACCAACGCTTCCCCGGTGCCCTGGCCGTTGGTTGTGAAGATCCCGGGCCCCGCGGGCGCAATGATCACCTGCATCAGCGAAATGCCCGCTTTCGAGGTGACCTCGACCGCAGCGCCGGCCGGAGCCATCTCGAATGGCACCTGCGCATTGATCTGCTGCGGCGAAACGAAAAACAGAGGCGCCGGAACGCCATTGAACGTGACGCTCGCTCCCGCCAGAACGGTAGGAAGTGGGGCGGACGATGCCTTCGCAGTGTCGCCCGCCAGGCTGGGTCCGAACAGGCTGACGATGGCGCCAGGCGCCACCGGATCCACCCCATAGCTTGCGGCATTCACTGTGGCACTGTGGCTGTCGGGCGCTGCCTGCCAGGCGCGCAAGACGTCCTCGGCCGGTTTGCCGCGCGGATTGTAATCGGTGTCGTTCGGTCCCGGCGCGGGTACTGGCCAAGCCCACCAGAAGAAACCCTGCATCCATGAGGACCACTGGCTCCAGACGGTGAAAGCCGCGTCCAGGCAGTTCCTCTGCTCGGTTGGATCGTAGACCCCGGGGCGACTGGAATTCCAAGGCTCCTGGTTGGCGCCGGGGACGCTCTTATATCCGATCTCGGTGAAGATGATCGGTTTCTGGCGGGAGTCATAGAAGTTCTTGACCGCAGCCACGGTGTCTTCGCCGTACCGGTTCATACGCCAGGCCGCCACCAGTTCCGCGAGGGTTGGATCGTTGTGGTCCGTGAGATTGAAATACCCGTCGAGGCCGATGAGGTCGAGCCGGTCCCAGAACGAGACCGAAGTGAACTCGTCGGCCGGAGAAGTGGCGTTGGCGGCATAGGTGAGCGTGCCTCCGTAAACCGCTCGGATGGCGTCGATCACGGCATACCAGCGTGCTTGATTAGGGGAGCCGCTGAGGGACTTGAGCTCCGTGCCCATGCACAGGGCTTCCACCCCTTGCGCGCCCGCCATCTGCGCGTAGTTGACGATGAACTGCGTGTAGCTCGCGAACCAGGCGTTGATGTCGGCAGGGTTGAGGTTGCCCCTCCATTGGCCGTCAGAGGGGTCAACATGGGGTTTCAGCATGACCTTCAGTCCCTTGCTGTGCAGTTCCTGGATGGCTTGGCGGACTGCGGCATCGGTAGGGGTTTTGGTGGAAACCGGTGCGATGACGGTCGAGGCGATGGTGTCCTGGTACCAGGTGACGAGCACCGAGGCCCAGTTGGCATTGGTCGTGGCGAGCTCATTGCGAGAAGCGGTGGCGGTAGGGTAGGTGTACTCGTCGAACCACCACGAGACGTGGATGATCCCGCTGTATTGGAACCCTCCGTTACTCTGAGCGTGGGCCGGCCGGGGCGACCACACCCCGGCGCACGCCAGGACCGCGGCCCAACTCGCGGCCAGTTTCCAGCGACGAAGGGCGCTCATCGCGCGACCCCCGTATGGGTCAGGCACCAGCTCACGGTCGTGATCACATCGCCGGCATGCAGGCCCCCGGTGCCCCCGACCGGCCTTCCCGCGGAGCACTCGGCGTTGGCCGGACAACCGTTCTCGCAGCCGACGACTTCCGTTACACGGATGCGATAGGCTGTCCTGTCGACCGCTTCGACGGTGCCGCAGTAACCGTCGCCCTTCCAGGGCCGAACGCAGACCTTGTTCCCCACCGACCTTCCGGAAGAGCGGGCGCCAGCCTTGCGAAGCATAGCCGCCAGTTCGCTGTGCCCGGCCCGCTCGGCAGTCTCCAGGGCCGTCCCAGAGCCGCGTTGGCTGACATTGAGATCGGCGCCTGCCGCGATCAAAAGTAGGGCAGTGTCGAGGCGACCCCGCTCAGCCGCCTGGATGAGCGGGGTTCGTCCCGCGGAGGAGACCGCATTCGCGTTTGCGCCGGCGGTGAGCAAAAGGCGCACGACTTCGAGCCGCCCCGCGGCCACAGCCTCCAGGAGGGGACTCTGCCCGGCGGCGTCTTGCACGTTTGGGTCGGCTCCGCCTCGCAGGAGCGAGCGAAGCAGGACGAGGTTGCCGTCGCGCGCAGCGCGATGCAGCGCCGTATCTCCGGGTGCGGCCGTTACCGAGGTGTCCCGACCAAGCCCTTGACCCAGGGCGACCCCGACGGGACCGGGGACCAAAGCCGCAGCGAGGGCAGATACCACCAGGAAAAAGCGGTTTTGGGGGCAGTGTCGATTCATCATGGGTGCCTCCACCCGACGATATCAGCAGGCGCAGACCGCGTCAAAGCGATCTTCCGGCCCGTCTGCGGGGCCATCGGCCGAAACTCGGCCGATCGGCAGTTCGCTTGGAGAATCTGCCGCGCGGCTCCGGAATGCTTGCCCGCGAAATAGCTACCGATATTGCAGAGGGTTTTAAGCAGGGTGCCTAGACGCACGGAGGTCCTGGCTGATCGCGCCCGCAACGGTGATATACTCCACGTGTGACCAGGGGTCAAACGCCTGCCGGGCGGGATGTCCAGGCGGAGCGTGCTGAGCTGGAAGCTGTCTTGGCTTCCGATATTTTGGCACGCTCTCCGACAGTGGCGCAGATGTTGAAGTACATCTGCGAACAGCATCTCAGCGGCCAAGAGCGCGACATCAAGGAATACAATATCGCGGTGGAAGCTTTTGGGCGGCCGCCGGATTTCGATCAGGCCCGCGACTCGATTGTACGGGTGGAAGCCCACCGGCTTCGCAAGCGGCTGCAAGAGTACTACCGCGGAGAAGGCGCCGACCACCAAATCCAGATCGTCGTCCCTTCGGGCACTTACATACCGCAGTTCGTCCGGCGGTCAGACGCCGGCCAGCCGGCGGCAACGCTGGAAGAGGCGGCGGCCATCCCAGAGGCGGCTGCGACAGTTTCCGAAGTTCCTTCGAATCAGCTTGGGCCCGAATCCGCGACCCCGGCGACTCAATTGCCGCCCTCCGTCCGGGTGCAGCCAGAACGCGGCTCGCGGCTGTCGGGGCGGTACGCCTTTGCCGGTTTGGTGCTGGTGATTCTAATCACGTCGTTCTTCTGGGTCTGGACTGCACGTCAGAAACCCGCCCTCGTCTCGCAGGCGGCCAAGGCGCCCATACCGGCCTTATCACCCCAGGAAGAGGTGCGCATTCTCGCGGGATCCATGACCGCGCAGTTGGTCGACCACTACGGAAACACGTGGTCGGGAGACCGGTACTACGATGGCGGTGTGGAACGAAGTGTGGCGCGACGGCACATCGCGGGTACTCTCGATCCCGACATCTTCTGTCACTGGCGTCAGGGAAATTTTTCCTACAACATTCCTCTCAAGAAGGGTACCTACGAGTTGCGGCTTTACTTCGCCGAAATGGTATTTGGCGAAGACAATGTGGCGGGCGGCGGCGAATCTGCGCGCGTCTTCAGAGTGCTGGCCAACAACAAAGAGCTGATCCGGTTTTTCGATGTGATCAGCGATGCTTCGGGAAGCAACACCGCCGACATCAAAGTCTTCAAGGATATCGGGCCGGCCGATGACGGCATGCTCCACCTGCAGTTCACCCAGGCGGTGAATGAAGTTCCGTTTGTCAACGGAATCGAGATCGTCCCATCGCAACCGGGTGCCATCCGGCCCATCCGGATTCTGGCGCGCGACTCGGCGTTCACCGACCAGAAGAATCGGTTGTGGAGCGCGGACCGGTATTTCCACGGAGGAATGCTGGTGCAGCGGCATGATCCGGTGGCGAACGCGGACGAAGAAGCGCTCTACCAGGACGAGCGCTTCGGCAATTTTGCTTACGCCATTCCCGTGGCCCTGGGCGGGCGTTATGACGTAACTTTGAAGTTCTGCGAGAACTGGATTGGCCCCGACCGTCCGGGTGGTGGCGGCGCGGGGAACCGCGTGTTCGACGTCTCCTTCAACGGCCGCCTGCTGCTGGCCGACTTCGACGTCTGGAAACAGGTCGGGAGCCTCCGGGCCTTGGACAAGACCTTCAAGGGCCTGGAGCCGAACGCGCAGGGCAAACTGGTTTTCACGTTCACTCCCATCCGCGACTACGCCATGGTGAACGCCATCGAAGTAGTAGATGAGGCCTGGAAGTAACACCAGATCCGTATCTGGACCGGTTACTCTGGCGTTACGGCCCAGCGAAGCACATGGAGTAACCGTTAAGTTTCCAAATATCCAGCAATGTGCAGGTGCGATCATGGCCAACGCATCTGCCGAGGACTATAATTCTCGCCATGACAAGTCGTGGTGTGGCCCGTTTGGATACGTGTAGGAATTCGATCAGCCTCGATTCCAAGCCGCTGCGCGGCGCGCTCGATGACGGTACCACCCCGCACGACAAACCTGAAGGGACCACTCCGTGACACAACTCAACTTACTCAAGCTGGCGTTGCTTCCGATCTGCCTGTTGGCCCTGGCTTCCGTTGCCGGGGCGGGCAATTATCACAACTTCCGGGTGGCCGTCTACGCACGGGCCTACGAGGTGCAGCAAATGAAGGACCCCGCGTGGCTGGAAGCGCGCTGGGCCAGCATCACCAACGGGCTGAGGGTCGACAAGATCTATCTCGAAACCCACCGCGACGGCGTTATCCCGGACCAGGAGACGCTGAACAAGGCCAAGGAGTTTTTCAAGAGCAAAGGTGTGGAAACAGCCGGCGGAATCGCCACGGTCGTCAACGAGAGAAACCACTTCGAGACGTTCGTCTATACCAATCCCGAACACCGGAAGAAGCTCCAGGAGATTGTCGAGTATACCGCGCGGAACTTCGATGAGATCATCGTCGACGACTTTTTCTTCACCAGCAGCAAGACCGACTCCGACATCCAGGCGAAAGGGGACAAGACCTGGACCCGCTTCCGGCTGGACCTGATGGCCGTTGTGTCGCGGGACCTGCTGGTCGGTCCAGCGAAGAAGGTCAACCCCGGCGTCAAGGTCGTCATCAAATATCCCAACTGGTACGAGCACTTTCAGTACACGGGCTACAACCTGGAAGATGAGCCTCGGATCTTCGATGGCGTGTATACGGGCGCCGAAACACGCGATCCCGTCAGAGGCAACCAGCACCTGCAACAGTATCTGGGCTACGACCTGTTCCGTTACCTCGAAAACATCAAGCCGGGTGGCAATGGAGGCGGCTGGGTGGACACCGGCGGGTGGCGGGACAAAGAGCGATACGGCGAGCAACTGTGGGTGGCCCTGTTCGCGAAAGCGCCGGAGATCACCCTCTTCGACTTCCGCCAGTTGCTCGCGCCCGTGCGCGACGCGGGGCAGAGCCTGGAACCGAATACCATACCCGGCTATGCCGGCAGCGTCTTCGAGCAGGTGGACAGCTTCCTCGGCAAACTTGGCAGACCGATCGGCGTCAAGAGCTACAAGCCCTATCATTCCTCGGGCGAAGACTTCCTGCACGATTTCATTGGCATGCTCGGCATTCCCCTGGAGATGGTTCCGGCATTCCCTACCGACGCCCCTACCGTCTTGCTCACCGAATCGGCGAAGTTCGACCCCGCCATTGTGAGCAAGATGAAGAAGCAGTTGTTGGGCGGCAAGAAGGTCGTGATCACGTCCGGACTGCTGAAGGCGCTCCAAGGGAAGGGCATCGAGGATATCTCCGAAATTGAATGCACAGACCAAAAGGCCACCATCCGGGAGTTCCCCGGACGCGGCTCCGCGCGCTCCGAATCCGATATCGTCATTCCGGAGATCCGCTACCCCACCAACGACGCCTGGGAGATCGTTACCAGCGCCACCAAGGGACTCGGATACCCGATCATGCTGCAGGCCAGCTACGGAAAAGGCCAACTATACGTTCTGACGATTCCCGATAATCCGGGAGACCTGTATAACCTGCCGCCGCAGGTCCTGACGCAGATCCGCACGGTTGTCTCCGGCGATCTTCCCGTGCTTCTGGATGGGCCCAGCCAGACGGGCCTGTTCCTCTACGACAACCACAAGTTCATCGTTGAGAACTTTGCCGCGCCGGGCGGCAGCACGGTTACCGCCAAGGCCGTGGTCGATAGCAAGTACACGAAACTTGTAGATGTGGTCTCCGGCCAGCAGATTTCAGGGCAAGCGAGCGGAGACAAGATGGTTTTCGAACTCACGATTCCGCCGGCCTCATACCGGGTTTTTTCCACGGAATAAGTAAGAGGGTACAGTTATGAAAACTCGAACTCTCATCACTGGTGTGGCGCTCTGTTCAGGTGCGCTGCTGGTGTCTCAGGCAAGCGGGCAGTCCGAACCGGATGCTCCACACTTGCGAAAACAGGGTTCCGCCACGCAGTTGATCGTCGATGGTAGACCGTTCCTGGCATTGGCTGGAGAACTAGGTAACAACAGCGCCACCAGCCTGGAACATATGAAACCCATCTGGCCCAGGCTTCAGGAAGCCAAGCTGAACACCGTGCTAGCGGGTGTTTCGTGGGCGCAGATTGAGCCGCAAGAGGGCAAATTCGACTTCGGGATCGTGGACGGCGTCATCCGGGAAGCCAGAAGCCACAATCTGCGGCTGGTTCTTCTCTGGTTCGCAAGCTGGAAGAACGGCTTATCCAGTTACGCGCCGGACTGGCTGAAAAAGGACTTCGAGCGATTCCCGCGCATCCAGGTAAAGGACGGCCACACGATCGAACTCCTCTCCACCTTCAGCGACGCGAACCGCGATGCCGATGCCGCCGCCTTCGCCGCGCTCATGCGGCACATCCACCAGGTGGATGGACGGGACCACACGGTCATCATGATGCAGGTGGAGAACGAGGTGGGGGTCCTGCGCGATTCGCGAGACCGGTCGGCGGTGGCCAACAAAGCCTTTGCCGGGCCGGTGCCGAAGGAGTTGATGGATTATCTCCAGAAGCACAAAGACACCCTGATCCCGGAATTCCGCGATCTTTGGAAAGACCACGGTTTCAAGACGGCCGGCTCCTGGGTAGAGGTCTTCGGTCCCGGAAAGCCCGACAGCTTCGACGTGCCGGTGCGCTCCTTGAGCCCACCGCTCAGCCAGGACGCGCATGACAACACCGAGTGGCGCAAACTGACCTGGCCGGTGGATGAGATCTTCATGGCCTGGCAATACGCGCGCTTCGTCAGCCGCGTAGTGGAGGCGGGAAAAGCCGAATACAACATCCCCATGTATGTGAACGCCTGGTTGCAGCAACCCGACCACGCATGGCCGGGCACCTACCCCAGCGGCGGCCCGCTCCCCCAGGTGATGGACATCTGGAAAGCGGGCGCGCCGGCTATCGACATCCTCGCGCCGGACCTTTACCTGCCGCATTTTGCCGAAGTCTGCGCGCGCTACGTCAGGCAGGGCAATCCGCTGTTCATTCCCGAGACGGGCGCCGGTGCCACGGGGGGCGCTAACGCGCTGCTCGCTTTTGGGCAGTACAACGCCATCGGCTTTTCGCCCTTCTACATCGAGAGAACCGCGGGCAGCGATACGGATCTTGAGGGCACCTACGATCTACTCGCGCAACTGTCGCCCCTGATTCTGGAGCACCAGGGGAAAGGGACCATGATCGCCATCCTGGTGAACCCGAACGATCCGCCGCAGAACGTGCAGTTGGGCAACTATACCGCGCACCTGGCGTTCGCGTCGCGACGCGGAGGGTCCGCAGTGGGCCAACCGCCCAGCAGCCCAGCAGCCGCCATCCTCATCTTGACCGGCCCAGACGAGTTCTATATCGCCGGCGCCGGTCTCTCGGTGACCTTCACACCCCACATGCCCGGACCGCCCCTGGCCGGCCTGGGGACCGTCGAAGAGGGCACCTTCGTGAATGGCCGCTGGATCCCCGGACGCCGCCTCGCCGGAGACGACACCGGCCAGGGCGAAAATCTCTCGCTCCGTGCCAACGGTATCCTGCGCGTCACGCTGTACAGCTACCGCTAGCTCTGACGTGGCGCACGCACGAGTGCGCAATGCCACATAGTTTTCGCACCACCACGCACCTGCATTGATCGTGGGGCACTCCCCCTGGACTGCGGCCGACGCCCCCGTCGGCCTGCTCGTGCTTTGCAGGATGCTGATATCGTTGCTCCGGCCGCGGGACGAGGGCGTCCCGCGCAGACCAGGGGGTCTGCCCCACAAACTCTGCAGCATTCCCCGTATTGGGAAAATGTGGCATTGTGCACGAGTGCGTGCGCCACACCTCAATAAGTCGCCAGCGAAACCCGCAGCACCTGCGGCTCCGAACTGAAGTTGAGGCCCCAGTCCGTCTGATCGCCGTTCCAGATGCGAATCGGCTTGAAGACGCCGTTTTCATACGTCCCGTCTTCGACACGCAGGAACTGCCGGTGCTTGTCCGATGACCCATCGCCAGGCCGGAAGTCCACGCGACAGAAGAACCCGGTGACCAGGAACTGGTTGTCGCCGAGTTGGGCCACCAGGGCGCGACCCGTCGGTTCAGGGTTCCCGTTTCCGCGGCCGTTTCGCACAGCTCCATACGACACGTTGGCGTTCCACGGCCCGAAAGAAAGGGTCTGCGCCGGCTTGCCCGTTTCTTCCGCGACCGCCTGCAGCTTGCCCTCGAAATTGAGGCGCGCGATTTCCCGGGCCATGGGCCCCATCAACCGGTAATTCTGGGCCCACGGCGCCAGGAATTCTTCCGGTTGTCTGGAAGCGCCGCGGGCTCCCGTGTAGTCCATGCCAAACGGCGAAAACCCGATGGCCTGCAGACCGAGCGCCGAGAAGAAAAACCGGGCGACGCCTGACCCGCCGCCGGTCTCCGGCACGAACAGCGCATTATCGTCGCGGTGATAGAGTTCCAACACCTTGAGGTACGGGACGCTGTCGCTCATGTAAATGTCGGGCGCGACGATGTCCAGCGCCGGCGCCGCCACCTTCCAGATGGGAATCACGTTGTCCGTGGGTCCGCCGCTTTCGTAGCTGCCCGGCGAGCCCGGTTTGATGGGGTCGCGCAGCGCGGCGTTGGCATAGAGCGGCAGCGGATAAACCGCCTTCCCGGCAGCGGCAACCTGCCCGACATACTTCGCCACCGACCACGAGTGGAAGCAGACCTCCGCTTCCGCCGCGAAAACCTCCTGCCAACTCGCTCCAGGCGCGGCCGGCTGCGCGTGCATCGCGGTGACCACCTCGGGGGGCACCGGCCCCTCGAAGAGCTTCTGGGCGGCTGGCGAGTAATCGCGCAGGCTGGCCCAAGTGCCGGGCTCATTCTCCACCTGCACCATGATTACAGTGCGCTGCGGGTCGGTTGCTTTGAGGTGGCGCAGAAACGCTGTGAAGGCAAGCTTGTCCGCCTCGAGCGAAGCCGTCGCGTAAGGCGAGGGCGAATCCACCGGGCGCCCGTTCTTATCGACCATGTGCGGATACTTCTCCGGCGCCAGCTTCATCCATTCCGGCATGTAGTGCTGGCTGCCGTTCTTCCAAGTGCCGAACCAGAGCAGAACCAAACGGACGCGATGCCGGCGTGCCTGGCTGAGCAGCGTATCAACGACGGTGTAGTCGAACTGTCCCTGTCGCGGTTCGAGTTGCTCCCAGTAGACCGGCATCTCGACCGTGTTGGCGTGCAAGTATTCGATAGCCGGCCACACCTTCGGGAGCGTCGCCGGCCAGGCGCTGGAATTGTTCACCTGGGCCCCCAGCATCAGGAAAGGCGCATCGTCGACGAACAGGGCGAAACGCCCACCTCTCTGCACGAGGCGCGGGAGCGGAGCCTCCTTTACCTGCGCTTCGAGCGTAGCGGCGACGCTCCCTGCCATCAGGACAAAGAAAAGGGCGGAGCTTCTGCGCATTCAAGTCCTCCTTATCTGGCTACCTGGGAATACAGCCGCACCGTCGACGCCGCCTTTCCCGACAGCGGATCGCTCACCAGCGCAAAGCCGCCGCCGCGGCGAGCGGCGTCCACTTTGTGCAGCACATTGTCCGAGGGCAGGCAGACCAGGCCCTGGGCGCTTTGCGCGCCGGAGGCGTAGACTACCATGTCAAGGTTCGACCAGTCCAACTGCGCGGTGGACTGGGCGGGCTGCATGTGTGGGATGACCGCGCCCTCGCGCACCAGCATCACAATCGGGATCTGTCCGGCTTCGATGTGATGCCAGCCGCCGGCGTACTGCTTACCGGTCTGATAGTCGATCCATTGGCCTTGCGGCAGATACACATCGCGCCCCGTAGTTTGCGTCTCCAACAGGGGAGCCACCAGGATGTCGGCGCCGAACAGGTACTCGTCGTCCACCTGCCAGGCTCCCGGATCGCGCGGGTATTCGATGAACAGCGCGCGTACCATAGGCAGCCCGCGCTCGCTCGAGTCCTTCGCCTGGGCGTAAATGTAAGGCATCAGCCGGTACTTCATCTCGTCGGCCCGCCGGAAATCGTTCAGGAAGGCGGCGCTGTATTCCCACGGCTCCTTTGGCGGGGCGCCGTGGCAACGGCTGTGCGACGTCAACATTCCGAACGGCACCCAGCGCCGATAAAGCTCCTCGGGAGACTTTTGGGCGAACCCGCCGATGTCGTGGCTCCAGAAGGAAAAGCCGCTCAGCCCGAAGGAAAGGCCGCCGCGCAAGGTCGCCGCCATGCCCGTGTCCGTGTTGCCGGAGTCGCCGCCCCAGTGCAGCGGATAGCGTTGGCTGCCGGCCCAGGCGCTGCGCGCCCAGATGATGTTCTCGCCGGTGACCTTGCGCGTGATATCGGCTACGGCCTTGTTGTATCGGAGAGGATACAGGTTGTGCTCATAGAACCCGCTGCGGCCGTTGGCGTAGATTCCCGTCAGCGGAGCGGCTTCCCCGAAGTCCACCTTGATCGCTCCCACCCCCATCCGCAACAGGTTCGCGATCTTCTCCTGGTACCACTCCACCGTCGCCGCGTTGGTGAAATCGAGCACCGCATCCTCGTAAGGCAAGTTGCCTTTCCCGTCCTTGACAGCCAGGCCTTTCGCCAGGATCTCCGGGAACAGCGAGTTCTGCGGAACGAAGTACGGAAGCTGCCAGAGCGAGATATGGAAGCCATCCTTCTTCAGATCGGCGATCATTCTTTCGGGGTCCTTGAAGCGGGTCGGGGAGAATTTGTAGTCGCAGCGCCAGTCGGTCTCGAACCAGCCCGTGTCCAGGTGAATCACGTCGGCCGGAACGCGCTGCTGCCGCAACTTGGCGGCCACGGTCCGCACCTCGTCCTCCGAGAAGTATGTGATGCGGCTCATCCACAGCCCGAACGACCACAGTGGAGGCATGGCCGGTTTTCCGGTGAGGGTGGTGTATTCGTTCAGGATGTCTTTCGGCTCTCCCAAAAAGACGAACAGGTCCAATTCGTCGTCGCCCAGCATCAGGGCATTGGAAAAACCGTACGACGCGCCGAAGTCGAACGTGGCCGGCGCGGAAGTGTGCACAAACATCCCGTATCCACGGCTACTCATGAAGAATGGAACGGGCTTATATATGCGCTCGCTTTCCACACCGTTGGCATCATTGGCCCACAGCACAACCTTCTGGCCGCGCTTGTCCAGCCGCGTGAAAGATTCGCCGCAGCCGAACAGCTTCTCTCCGGGGGAGAGCGAGAACACCGCGGCTACGCTGCGCGAGTAGTCGGAGGACCGGCGGATAAAGGAAAATGGCAGCGCCGGATCAAGCGACGTCCGGTAATCCGACATGTGGTTGGTTTTGGTCAGCAGGCGGCCCTGCGCGTCGCGCAACTCGATGTGCCAGGGGTTCTCCAGGATCGTAACCGATCCTGCCGTGCTCGTATAACGGTAGCCGCCGGCGATCCGTTCGTACTTCCAGGAATTGTCGCGCGGCGGGTCGCCCACCAGCATCAGGGACGGGGCATCCGGGCGCACCTGCACTCCGGTCTTCATGCGAATGCGCACGGTTCTCGGCGAGACAAACTGGATGGAAAAAGGAAGCGCCGGATCGACGGCGTATTCCCGATCGGGGAACGTGTTGCCGCCGAAAGTCCGGAGCACCGCTTCCATGTTACTGAAAGCGATGCGCGGCGCCAGCTCGTTGCGGCGCCAGACGACCGTGCCCTCCCCTTTCACAGGGTCGAACCCCAGGAGCCGGTCCGCCAAAAAGTACGTATTGGTGTAGTCGTGGAAGTCGCTGCTGATGTCCAGCAGGTCGTTGAGCAGCCCCGGCGGCTGATTAGCGGAAGCGCCGAACAGGACCGGTACGGCGAGAAGCGGCAGAAGGACTTTGCTGAGTGGTTTCATAGAGTTCGCTGCGGAACTCCTATTATCAGGCTTGGCTCTCGGGAATCAGAAGTCCGGGGCCCACACTTTCCCTGGTGTAACGGTTACCGCGACAGTTAACGACGCCATTCGTAACGGGTGTTCTCCTCGGTCGAGTCGTGGAGAACAAAGCGCGCATGCAGTTGTTTCCGGGCCGCCATAGCCGGGCTTCGATCATCCATGCCCTCACCGTTTCGCGATGATGCTTGCTAAGGTATTGGCTGCGCCGACAAGTCAATCAGCGTGCGTTAATAAGCGTTAATAAGCGTGCGTTGCAATGAAAAGACAGAGGTTGTAGTATAAACGCACGCAGTCGCTGGAAACGCGCTCACCCCAATGCAGCCGACTAACGGTTTAGAGTACGAGAAGCTTGAGCTGGATAGGCTGCTGTCCTCGGGAATCTTCAACAAGGCGCCGAATCTCGCACAAGTTCTGAGCTACATTTGTACGAAGTATTTCGACGGCGGAGCCGATCAGATTAAGGAATACAGCATCGCTGTGGAGGCATTAGGGCGTGCGGCTGATTTCGACCAGCGGGCCGATTCGATCGTCAGAGTGGAGGCGCACCGTCTGCGAAAACGACTTCGCGAATATTACGAAGGCGAAGGCGCCAGCCACGCCGTGCAGATCGAAATTCCCCCCGGTCAGTATGTGCCCCGTTTCATTTTTAGGGAACCGCCGAAGCCGGTCGAAGCTGCCACGCTGGCGGAAACGGCCGTAGCGGCCGATATCCCCAGGGCGACTCCGGCGGCTCCACCGCGAAGCCGACCTTGGTTGAACGTGATGATGTGGACGTGCCTGGTGGGGGTCCTGGCGATCGTCGTTGCAGTGCTCTGGCGCAACGACGGTAGGGTGGGCATTTCCGCCGCCGTCCCTTTGGTGAAGGCTCAAGCCCTGCCGCAACCGGGCGATACCATCCGAATCCTGTGCGGCCTGGAGCGCAGCAGCTACATCGATCGTTTTGGAAACACGTGGTCGGGTGACATGTGCTTTCAGGGCGGCTCTGCCATAGATGCGTCCCATCACCCCATCCACGGCACTCGCGATCCCCGGCTGTACCGGACCCGCCGCGAGGGCCAATTCCGCTACGACATTCCTCTGAAGCCCGGAGTCTATGAACTGCGGCTGCACTTCGCCGAGACGGTGTACGGTGACGACAATGCGGCCGGGGGCGGCGAGACGAGCCGCGTCTTTACCGTGCTGATCAACGGCAAGGAAATGCTGCGCTACTTCGACGTGGTCGCCGACGCCGGTGCGAGCACGGCGGACATCAAAGTCTTCAAAGACGTTTCGCCCGCCGCCGACGGCAAACTGCATCTGCAATTCGAGCCCGTTTCCAATCAGCCAATCCTGAGCGGAATCGAAATCACTTCGGGCATTCCCGGCCATATGCGGTCCGTCCGGATGGTGGCGCAGGACCACGCTTATACCGACAGGAACGGCGGGTACTGGGAGCCGGACCGCTACGTCTCGGGGGGCCAGTTGGTGCTCCGGCACGAAACGGTTTCCGGGACACCGGATCCCGATCTTTACCGGGGCGAGCGATTCGGCAACATTTCGTATGTCATTCCGGTAGCCGACGGGCGGTATGGAATCACTCTGCATTTTGCCGAGACGTGGTTCGGCCCCGGCCACGCTGGCGGCGGACCAGGGCTGGGGAACCGAGTCTTCGACATCCTCTGCAACGGCGTGGCGGTGAGGCGGAACTTCGATATCTTCAAGGAGGCCGGCGGGGCCGATCGCGCGGTCACGATATCGATTCCCGATGTGGCGCCGAATCACCAAGGGAAAATCGTGGTATCGCTGGAACCGGTCAACAACTATGCATTCGTCAACGCTATCGAAGTAGTGGACGCGGCACGGTATGTCCGCGGTCATATTGGCGCGTCCCAACCCGGCATGGCAGAGCCAGCGATACCGGGCGGGTACGACCTTCATGACCGGAAATGAAGCTGCCGTCTTCCACCAGCGCGACGCCGGCCGGAAAGGCAACCTCCTCGAAGCTCGCGCCAGTGTCCGGCGCCCTCGCTCGTCGCCATCCGGGCCTGTAGTATTCTGAACTTGATGCGCTGGCTAACCCTCGCGTTCTTCGGGGCGCTTCTGGTTCTGGCGGCAGTGCCCACGCTGGGACCTGTCGCATTCGAGGAAATCGCGGACCGCGCCGGAATCCACTTCGTAGCGGACAACTGCCCGACGCCGAACAAGAACCTGCCCGAGACGATGCTCGCCGGTGTGGCGCTTTTCGATTACGACAATGACGGCTATCTGGACGTTTACTTCGTCAATGGCGCGGCCATCCCATCGCTGAAGAAAGAGTCGCCCAAGTATTGGAACCGCCTTTTCCACAATAACCACGACGGCACTTTCACGGATGTTACGGAGAAAGCCGGAGTCAAGGGCGAGGGCTATGGCATCGGCGTCGCCATTGGAGATTACGATAACGATGGATGGCCGGATATCTTCCTCGCCAACGTGACCAGGAATCAGCTCTTTCATAACAACCACGACGGCACCTTTACCGATGTTACGGACAAAGCCGGAGTGGGCGGGGCAATGCTGGACGGAAAGAAGATGTGGGCGGTGTCCGCCGGCTGGTTCGACTACGATAACGACGGCCGCCTGGACCTGTTCGTGTCGAACTATTGCAAGTGGGAGGTCAACAAGGACCCTTTTTGCGGGCCCAGTCCGGATGTGCGCGCCTACTGCCATCCCAAGAATTACGCCCCGCTTCCCAATACGCTTTACCACAACAACGGGGACGGAACGTTCACCGATGTGTCGGCAGCCACGGGCATTGGCCAGATCCGCGGCAAAGGAATGGGCGTAGCCTTCGCCGACTACGATCATGACGGCTTCATGGACGTGTTCGTGGCCAACGACAACGCCCCGAATATGCTCTTCCACAATTTAGGCGGCAAGAAATTCGAGGAGGTGGCGCTGCAGACCGGCGTGGCGTATCCCGACTCCGGATCCTATATGTCGGGCATGGGCGCCGATTTCCGTGACATCGATAATGACGGCTACGACGATATCTGGGTGACCGGCTTCGAGGGCGACACCTTCCCGTTGTTCCGGCATCGCGGCGCGGCGGGCGACTTTGACGAGATCACAGGCGCCGCTGGGTTAGCCGGCGTCACGCGCCCCATGTCGGGTTGGTCGAATGGGATCTTCGATCTCGACAACGACGGATGGAAGGACCTTCTGGTGGCGCGCGGACACGTGCTCGATAACATCGCCTTGATGTCGTTGCGCAAGCCCGAAGAACCCAACACGGTGTTGCGCAATCTGGGAAACCGCAAATTTCAGGACGTGAGCGCGGGCGCCGGCGCCGCGTTCCAGACAGCTTTACCGCATCGCGGCGTTGCATTCGGCGACGTGGACAACGATGGCCGCATCGACGCCGTGGTGAGCGTGCTGCAGGGCAACGCGCAATACTTCCACAATATTTCGCAGAACGGCAATCACTGGATTCTGCTGAAACTGGTGGGAGTGAAGAGCAATCGCATGGGATTAGGAGCGCAGGTGCGCATCACGACCGATGCCG
>OBLU010002624.1_pt1 | contig 16470 bp, 22 predicted proteins | sample 1518681 | NCBI WGS metagenome assembly OBLU01 (sample SAMEA3539304, study PRJEB22396) | soil metagenome | biome: tundra; feature: field; material: soil | place: USA | collected 2010-05 | depth 0.15 m | reverse complement strand
TCGTCGGGCTCATAACCCGAAGGTCGCAAGTTCAAATCTTGCCCCCGCCACCAAGATCAAAGGCCCGGGCTCAGCCGGGGCCTTCGTAGCCATCGTGCCCATTCGCAATCAGCGGAACAGAGAATATGCGTACTGACGATTCCCAAATGAATTATCAATCCGAGAAACGGAGCATAAATTGTTCCGATGACCGTGGCGAGGTCGTTTGTAAAGGTTGTTTTGGTGTATTAGTGTACTAGCACATGAACGACCACCCAACCATCCTTTTCCACCTCGATACAAGATCGGATCGACCGCCCTTTCGTCAACTCGTCGATCAGGTTGCTGGCGCGTTCGAACGTGGCCAACTCCAGGTTGGCGACCAACTGCCATCGGTGCGCGAAGTAGTACGTCAGATAACGATCAATCCCAACACGGTGCATCGCGCCTATCGCGAACTCGAACACCTCGGCGTAGTCGAAGGAAGACTCGGACTTGGCACGTTCATTATTGATGCAGTCGACGCTGCTCCGCGTGAGTACCGAGCGCAGTCATGGCGTGACACGCTGCGCGAAGGTGTGGCCCAGGCGCGCTCGAGTGGCGTTGGAGACGAAGACATTGTCCTCGTCCTGCAGTCGATTCTGTCGAGCGACGCGCAGGTCCGCTCGTGACCGGCGACGACCTGGTCATCGAGACTGAGGCATTGACGAAGCGATTTCGCCGCCGTACCGCGCTCAACGAGTGTTCACTTTCGGTTCCACGTGGTCGGGTAGCCGCCCTCGTCGGACCGAACGGAGCCGGCAAAACGACGTTGCTACGACTTCTCGCAGGTCTTTCAAAACCAACGGAAGGGCGGATCTCAGTCTTCGGCAAAGAGATGTCGACCATGAATGTCGAACTTCGCGCTCGCGTCGGATATCTCGATCAGGATCGTCCCTTATATCCGTGGTGGCGCGTGCGCGAAATTCTGGAGTTTGGTCGTCGGATCAATCCCGCATGGGACATGGAGTTCGCCAAGCGGCACCTTTCACTTCTCGACATCGATCTTAAAAGTCGCGTCCGCGACCTATCGGGTGGCCAACGTGCGCAAGTCGCACTTGCGGTGTGTTTTGCCAAGCGCCCTGAGCTCGTATTGCTCGATGAACCCGCCGCCTCATTGGACCCCGTAGCCCGCCAGGACCTACTTCAGGACATCACCGAACTCTTCGCAGATAATGAATCGAGTGTTCTCATGGCCACCCACGCAATTGACGACGTGGCAGCCATCTGTGATTACGTCATCATCCTCTCTCAGTCGCGCGTCGTCCTGAGCGAAGACCTCGACTATGTGCTCGAAAGCCATCGATTCTTGAGCCGGGGCCTCGATGATGGTGTACCCATACCGCGCGGAGCCACCGTGTTGCAAGAACTACGCACCACTCGCGAGGTCACGTACCTTGTTCGTCTGGCGATGCCACTCGAGCGCGATGGTTGGCGAATTGAGCGGCCGACGTTCAATGAAATCGCAATCGCGTATCTCAGAGACCAGCGTCAATCAACTTCTTCAACATCAGTATTTGACGAAGAAGAAGGTGCCACGTCATGATCTGGATCGCCTGGCGATTTCAACGTACGGTCGTCGCTGCACTGGCCCTGTTGGCACTCGTCTTGATCGGTGTCGCTCTAATCACGGGCATAGTGCAACACCACGATCTCGTTCAATTCATGTCCGCGCCGTGCCACGGCCATGAGCCGGCGACCCCCGGACGAGGGGACTACTGCGGCGAACTCGCTGTGAAGTTGGCCAATATCCGGATGTACAACAACTTCATCCGGGTGGCGGGCTACATCATCGCTCCGCTCGTCGGAGCATTACTTGGTCTACTCGCGGTAGCGAGCGAGGTCGACAACCGGACCGTCCGATTGGCCTGGACGCAGTCGATCTCTCGCACCCGCTGGTTCGCCGCTAAGGCTGGCGTCGGGGCGGCCTTCGTCGCGATGATTCTCGTGCCCACGGCGATTGTTCTGTCGTGGTGGAATGGAGCCATCGGAGACCACGACCTCTTCGGTCGCGAGACTTACGGAATTGCTGGTTGGGATCTCGTGGCGTACGGGCTCTTCATGTTCGCGTTGACGATGCTTGTCGGTGCGGTGGTTCGGCGCGTGGGCTGGGCTCTTGCGGCTTCCGTTCTCCTTTTCCTCCTCGTGGCATTTACCGTGCCATCAAGAGTTCGCTCGCATCTGGTCACGCCGACGATCAAGTGGAGCGAACCATACGTGGTGACTAATGGAAACTTCACAGGCAGTGCCGCGCCCTATCCCTATAACGCGTGGCTTTTGGTCGAAGGCGTTGTGCCCCGTTCGACCACCGGTATTCCGACGTACCGAGAGGTTTCTGCGACGTATCCCAGAGTCGGTGCCTGCGTGGTGAAATTACCGACGAAGACCGAGAGAGAATACGTGAAGGCCGAACTTAAGTGTTACAAGAAATTCGGTGTGGAGAACGTCGCGGTCTATATAGCCGACGACCAGTTCTGGACCCTCCAATTTCGTGAGGGTCTCCTATGCCTCGCGGCCGGGGTGATTTTGGCGGGCGGTGCGCTGGTGTTAATTCGAAGGATCGAACCGTAGACGACTTACTGTCTGAACGAATCGTTCGCTGCGTTTGTGCACCGCCGCTCGGTGACAGTGCTCGTTTGTACCAATTCTGCCAGTGCATTCGCCAATACCTGATCACGATCTCGAGTGGCGTGTTGATATCGCAGCGAAGCGCTTGCCGACGCGTGACCGGCTCGATGCATTAATTCAGCCGTGGTTGCGCCGGTTGCGGCCGCGAGAGTCAGGCCTGTGTGGCGAAGATTCCTACCGATCTTTCTTGTCGCAATCATGGTGATGATCGGAACTGCTGCGATCGTTGTCTCTCGCTCAGCTCGTTGCATACGGATCATTCGTGCCCTTTGAAGACGGCAAGCGCTGAGTCAATTCGTCGCTCCGCTCACAAAAGGGCCTAGGCACTCAGTCGATTGGGCGTGTCGTGGAGCGAGATCTGCTGAATTCGTTGGAGCGAGGCCAGCGCCGGGGCACTGAGGGGTCGGCGGCTCGGCACCAGGAGGGCCATCACGACCCCGATCGCCACGACCCCGGCTCCCACGTACATCGCGGGGCGCAGGCCGTTGACGTAGTCCTGGGTCGAGGCGTAGCCACCGCTCGACGAGAAGACCGCACCCAAGAGCGCGATGCCGAAGACGCCGCCCAGTTCACGGAACGCGGCGTTGGTGCCCGAAGCGAGTCCTTCGAGATCCTTCGGCACCGAACCGAGCACGAGTGACGCCACCGGCACGAAGAAGAGGGTCATGCCGACTCCGGCGACGATGAACGCCGGGACCATGTCCGAGTACGGCGTGGTCGCGGTCAACAGCAACGCCAACCACGTCAGGCTGATGGCCTGGAGGATGAGGCCGGTGACGACCAGTGGCTTAGCGCCCACGCGCTGGGCGAGTAGTCCGACGACCGGCGCGAGCAGCATCGGCATGCCGGTCCACGGCAGCACCCGAAGTCCCGCGCCGAGGGGCGAATAGCCCTGCACGGTCTGGAGGAACTGCGAGAGGAAGAACACGGTGCCGAACATTCCGAAGCTGAACAACAGTCCGGTCATGTTGATCGCCGCGAAGCCTCGATTCTTGAACATCCGCAGGTTGAGCATCGGGGCTCGGGCTTGAAGCTCCCACCGGATGAACGCCGCCAGCAACACGACCCCGATCACGAAGGAGGCGAGCACGCTCGAACTCGTCCAGCCACTGGCGTTGCCGCGTACCAGACCGAGAACCACGCCGAGAAGTCCGCCGCTGACGAGTAGGGCACCGCGAATGTCCAATCGGCTCTGGGTCCCGCGCGATTCGGCCAATTTCCACCACGCCAGGGGTACGAGGACTATGCCGATCGGCACGTTCAGCCAAAAGATGTAGTGCCACGACCAACCGGTCGTTACCGCGCCGCCGACGAGTGGGCCGAGGGCGATGGCGGCACCGCCGATCGCTCCCCAGATGCCCAGCGCGGCGTTGCGACGCTCCGGCTTGACGGCGGCACTCAACAACGTCAGTGAGAGCGGCATGATCATGGCGCCACCGGCACCTTGAACGGCGCGCGCGGCGATGAGAAAGCCTATGTTCGGTGCAAGGGCCGCCAGGGCCGACGCCGTCGTGAACACCGCGATGCCCACCATGAAGGTACGACGACGGCCGAAGCGCTCACCGAAGGCGGCGGCCGCAAGCAGTAAGACGGCGAAGGTCAGGGTGTACGCATTGACCGTCCACTCAAGGCCCGAGAGTCCGGCGTGCAGATGCACTCGGATGACGGGCAGCGCCGTGGTCACGACCAGGTTGTCGAGTGACGCCATGAAGAGTGCGAGGCCGGTAATGAGCACGGCCCAGGCGCCGCGATGACGATCGGCTCGTTGCGGAGTTGGGGGATCGACGGGCTCGATATCAATCGGGCGGGTCAGTGTGGCGGTCATCGGTGTGCTCCTTGCCCTTGATCCGACATCGGGGAAGTCCTGATGACAGGTGATGTTATTTGTGAGTAGTCACTATCTTGAAACGAGAAAAAAATAATGGGGTCATCACGAAGCCTGCTGTGTAGAGGATTCGCCGTTGCGCTGAAGCGCCTGAGCCAGTGCGTTCATCTCTTCGAAATTTTCCAACCCGGGACAAATCGATTGGGCCCACGCTTCTTTCACTGAGAGAAGATCGATGGCCGACATCACCGAGATCAACATGCCGTTCGCGAAGAAATTCTGGATCATCTCCGGGTCCAGCCCCAACTTGTCCTTGACCATGCGCCAGAGCACTTCGAAGGTCATTCGACAGGCCGCGGCGATGTCCGGGTCGCCCGTCGCGGCGGCGAAGCCGTGCATCTGGACTTGCAACATCTCGGGGTCTTGCAGTAGTTGGAGGTAGGCCATTCCCATGGCGTGCATCGCCTCTTCGCCGCTCAAGCCTTCGATCGCTCCAGACAGCTCCTTGACGATTCGCGTGCCGACCTGGTCGTAGGTGGCGATGAAGAGGTCCTTTTTGGTGCCAAAGAGGCGAAAGAGGTAGGGCTGGGAAATGCCGGCGCGCGCGGCGATGGCGTCGGTAGATGTCCCGGCGTAACCGGACTTGGCGAATTCGGTGACCGCGGCATTGAGTACCGCGACCCTCCGTTCGGCGGCTGTCTGTCGGGTCGAAACCATCATTTGGTTATTGTAAGTGCTTACTCACTACCTTGTCAAGCGATGAGCAAGAATGTTGTTGATTGCCGGTATCCGAGGCCTTTATCGGGACCCGAATGACAGTCGAAGCGGGTTGTTCGCATGGATCATTCGGACTGGCGCCCGAACGCCGAAATTTCTTTTCGCCACCGAATAAGTCCATCGAACTCGTCCACGGACTGAAATCCACTCTTCTCGAGCACCCGTTGACTCGCCACGTTCTCGCGGTCGGTCTCGGCGAGAACAACTCGAGCACCTCGTCGCGCGAAGTCACACAGTGCGACCACCGCTTCGGTGGCGACGCCGCGGCCTTGAAACGAGTGACAAATGCCGTAGCCGATCTCCACTTCGCCGCGCTCATTGGGTGCGCTCTTGAAGCCGACGCCACCGACGCTGTGCCCGCTCGACGTTTCGTCTATCACGAACACTCCCCACGGCATGGTGTCGGTGGCGAACGCCATGTCGCCGACCAGGGCGCCGGCGGCGATACGAACGTCACCCGTTGTGGGGAAGTCCGAGGCCCACGACTGTCCGGTCCGCACTCCCGCCACGATGGCCTCGGCCTCAACGGGCGTCAACGCCCGAATCGACAATCGCGTGGTGGTAATGATCACCTGGTCATTCTGGCATTGGCGCAACGAGTCGCCCATCGGGACTCGTTGCAATTTCGTTGCCGTCGGACAGAAAAGTATCCCTGACGGTCGAGTTCAATCACTTCCTTTTCTTGGGCAGCGGCAGTGCGTCGCTCGTCGTCTTCACGAGCGAGACGATCCAGTCGCGGTCGTTGAGCTTGGCCGGCGAGATCCGGTAGGCCGGCTTGGCGCGGTCGTACGGCGAAGCTTGGCCCACCCGTCCGGCGATCGCGGCGCCGACCGCGGTGATCTTGGCGAAGAGCGTGTTGTCACACACCAGCGCGAAGTTCTTACCGCGGTAGTAGAGGCCGTACTCGCCGAACATTGGCTTGGCCGTGATCTCGAGCGGCTCCAGTTTCTCGAGCACCGCGTCGATGAACTTCTTATCGGTCGCCATGGTCGCAATGTAGCCGCGAACTACGAACGATGTTTCAATTCGTGCTCGAGCAACCACGTCTTTCGTTCGAGTCCGCCGCCGTAGCCGGTGAGAGATCCGTTGGCCCCGATCACCCGGTGACAGGGCACGATGATGGCGACGGGGTTGCGGCCGTTGGCCAGGCCGACGGCGCGCGACGCTTTGGGGTTCCCAATTCGCCGCGCTAATTCGCCGTAGGAGATCGTCTCGCCGTAGGGGATCTCGCACAGTCGTGACCACACGTTTTGTTGGAACGGCGTACCGACGAGATTCATCTCGACGTCGAATGACGACAGTTCTCCTGCGAAATAGGCGTCGAGTTGGGCGGCGACGTCTTTGAACCAAGGGTCATCGGTGATGGCGCCGTGCGGTGGTGGTGACCCGTGACGCTGATCGTGCATCGACACGTCGGTCAAGACGCCGTCGCGAGCCACGAGTGTGAGTGGACCTATCGGGCTCTCGATGGTGGAGGTGAGGATTTCAGTCATCGGTTTCCTTTGTTCGTCGGGATGGTCGTAACGGTTTCGGCGGCCAGTCGTTGATGCGGTGCTCGTCGACGGACCAGAGGTACTGCACCGCGTACGCGCGCCACGGCCGCCAGATTTGGGAGCGGTCGACCAGGGCCGCCGGTGTACTCGGGAGTCCGAGCTGTTCGGCGGCGTGGCGAACTCCGAGGTCCGACTCGGGGAAGGCGTCGGGATCGCCGAGTGCTCGCATAGCGATCACCTGACGGGTCCAAGGTCCAACGCCCGGAATCGTGGCGAGCGCGGCCATCGTCTCTTCTCGATCGCTACCCGGACCGAGGTCGAGTTCGCCCCGTTGCAACGCCATCACGAGTGCGCTGAACGTGGCGCGTCTGTTCGTGGGCATCGCCAAGTCGGCGTGGGTCAACGCACTCGGCAACGGGAACAGATGAGTCAGACCACCGCCGGGGTCGCTGATTGGCTCACCGTGCCGTTGCACCAGCCGACCGGCGTGGGTCTGAGCCGCCGCCGTCGAGACCTGTTGGCCCAAGACGGCCCGCAGCGCCATCTCTACGCCGTCAACGCATCGCGGAACGCGACGCCCCGGAGCTTTGGTCACGACGGGAGCGAGCGACGGGTCGACACTCAACCGGCGGTCGAATGCCACGGGATCGGCGTCGAGATCGAGCAGCCAGCGGCTCCTCGCGATCGTCGCCGTGAGGTCGCGCATATCGCTTAACACGGCGCGACAACTGACGTACTCGGGCGTTGGAGTGAGTTCGACGATTCCCGGACCGTGGGCCAAGCGAAGAGTCCGGCGATAGGTCTGTCCCCGCACCTCTTCGACGCCGGGAACGGCCGTGGCCGCGAGATGACCGAAGAGGTTGTCGGGACAGAGAGGTTGTCGAAAGGCGAGCCGCAGCTCAATGGCGGTTGACGCTTCGGCGATCGTGCGAGGGCTCTTCGCTCGAGCTCGAAGCATCGTCGGCGACGACGCGTACACGGCGTGGACCGTGTCGTTGAACTGTCGGACGCTGGAAAATCCGGCGGCGAACGCCACGTCGGTCATCGCCAAAGTGGTCGTCTCGATAAGGATTCGCGCGGTCTGGGCACGCTGCGATCGAGCGATCGAAATCGGACCGGCGCCTATTTCGTTTTGGAGGACGCGTTCCAATTGGCGCACGCTGTAGCCCAGTCGTTGGGCGAGTCCATTGACTCCTTGTCGGTCGACGAGGCCGTCGCCAATGAGGCGCATCGCGCGAGCGGCCACGTCGGCGCGCGAGTTCCACTCCGGGGATCCGGGCGAGGCGTCGGGGCGACAACGCTTACAGGCGCGAAAGCCGGCCAGTTGGGCGGCCGCAGCGGACGGATAAAAGCGCACGTTCTGGCGCATGGGCGTCTGCGCCGGACAACTGGGACGACAGTAGATGTGCGTCGAGGTCACCGCGGTGTAAAACCATCCGTCGAAGCGCGGATCACGGGACTGCACCGCGAGATAACAGCGTTCAAAGTCTTCGACCATGAGGAAAACCTACTGGTACAGCGCCGCTCGTACTAGCGGAAAAACGACATCGCCGTCAGGCTCTTCGAACCGTCGATTGCGGCGTCGTATTTCCGCTAGAGGGACGCGTCCTCCGTGGGCGCGTCGAACGGCGTCAGGAACGTGAAGGCGTACTCACTGGGACCGACGCGCTCCAAACACTCCCGCCGAGCGACGGCGTCGAACGGCCCGGGGATAGTCCCGGCACGAATCCACCACATCGCCGACTGGACGCCGTCGAACCGGTCCGCCCACTGTCGCCGTTGGCGCGGCACGTCTTTATGGCCGCTTCGATAAACGAAGTCCGCGAGAGACTCGATCGACTCCCAGACGCTCATGTTGAGAAGGATTTGGTCATCGGCGAATACCCGAATGCTCGTCGCGTCGCCCTCGTCCGTCTTCAAACGCCAAACGAATCCTGGTGAGGAATCCGCAAGAGCATTTATCGGATCCAGGGCTGCCACAAAGCTGGCCACCACTGGGGAATCGAGGGGCGCTTTGAGTTTCACGACGTTGCACTGTGCGAGCTGAAAGGTCATACATTGAGGCTATCTGTGACTCTGTGGGGCCTATGAGCGCGCGTGACATGGGGTGACTAGATTCGAGAGTTAATCGCGCTTAGCCGAGGCCAAGCCAGATGACGAGAGGTTGATGAATGGCAAAGGCATATGAGATTTCAATCTGGGAGCCGAACCCCGGGAAGTTCGACGAGTTCTTGGAAATAATCAAGAGTCTGACGAAGGCTTTCGTCGAATCGGGCGTCTCGAAGATCGACCTGCTCACCGGAGTGGCCGGCAAGGATATGTTTCGAATCGTCGTCATCCAGCAATTCAAGGGACTCGCGGACAACGGCGCTATCAATGAATCGATCGGTGACAGCGCTCCGATGAAGGCCTGGCGCGAAGCGCACCCAGGTGACTTTCCAGCGAAACTGATTTCGCACGACCTGTATTCGGAAATCGAAGGTTGATTTCGAGCTTTCGGTTCTGCGGTCGAATCACGAAATGAGTCTGGAAGAGATCTCGGAGTTCGCTACGGAGCTGGCGGGAGTCGTCGAAGAGCAGCCGTTTGGGCCGGACGTCGACGTGCTGAAAGTCGGGGGCAAGATTTTTGCCATTCTCTCGCCCGAGAGTTCACCCGAGGCAATCTCCTTGAAGTGTGATCCCGATCTCGCGATCGAACTTCGGCTTCGCTACGTATCGGTGATTCCCGGCTACCACCTCAACAAGCGGCACTGGAATACCGTTCACCTGGACGGGACGATTCCGGACGACGAGATCCTCCGCATGGTCGCTCACTCGTACGAGCAGGTTGTCGCGGGACTGCCCAAGTCGGTGCGTCAGAGTCTCAATTCATCGGACTGACGGAGTATCGCCGAATCAGCGTCTTCCTCCGCGAATTCGAGACACCACGTCGGTGGGCACTGTGCCTACGCCATGCAGAATCGACGCCGGCCGTAATGCTCGTCGAAAGTCCCCACAACAAGACCGCTCTCGACATCCTCGAGAACGTCCTGGCGGCTTCGCCGCTCATTGGTGTCGCTCGCGCGTGGAGTTGGTCGGCGCGCGCGACACCGGACTGTTCGCCTCGCTCGCTGCGCTCAATGGACGCGACCGCACAACGCATCAATCGGAAGGTCATTCCTCTGCAACATCGAGCGATCCGCGAGTTGATTGAACTCGCTGACTTTTCATTTCACTAGGTCAATTCATTAGGGTGTGATGGTGTTCGAACCGGGTACCTTGCTCGCCTCGGGCAGGGACGCGGACATCTTCGAATATGGAGCCACGCGGGTCTTGCGCCGATCGAGAAACGCCCGCTCGATGAAGCGCGAAGCACGAACGATGGAATTTGTTCATGCGCACGGCTACCCGATTCCCAGAGTCGACGACGTCAGTCCCGACGGGACCGAACTCATCTTGGAGCGGATTGCCGGCGTGAACATGATCGACGCGCTCGGAACGACGCCGTGGAAGGCTAAGCGCTTCGGACGAGTGTTGGCTGACCTGCATACGCAGTTGCACGACCTGACGGCCCCGGAGTGGGTTTTGCCAGCGTCCATCGGCGCCGGAACCCAACTGTTGCACATGGATTTGCATCCCCTGAATGTGATGATGTCCACTCATGGTCCGATCGTCATCGACTGGGCCAACGCCGTTCGAGGCGATCCGAACACGGATGTTGCTCTTACCTGGACGTTGATTTCGGCGGGAGAGGTCCCGACCACGGGCGTGAAGGGGAAACTCGTCGGACAGATTCGTGCTCGGCTCATTCGGGGATTCATCGGTGCATTCGATCACGACGCCATCGAACGACATGTGAACGCCGTCGTTGAGTGGAAATCGAAAGACCCGAACATGAGTGATTCGGAAGTTGCGTCAATGCGTGACTTCGCGCGAAGCGTTCAGCGCAAATAGTTCGTCAAAAGTCTCGAACGATCTGTCAGTCGAGGTTGACGAGCCAAATACCCCGGATTGAACTGTGCGCACGCGGTGAGTACATGGCGACGTACTGACCGAGTTGGCCGAAATAGTCGAAGCAAATATTGCCCTTCGCAACGCCACCAGGCGCGATGAAGCCATCCTCGAGGGCGTGTTTGGCGGTGAAGTTCAACACCGTCACGCTGCTCTTGGGAGGGCGCAATGTCATATTGAAGTCATTGAAGAAGTACGTCGTTTTGTTCTGGTTGCGAATGGTCACCGCAGCGCAGAGGTTGGTGAACCCGAACTTGTCGGCGGTGAGGGACCATTTGGCGCTGACGACCGTGTCATCGACGAAGACGGTGCTGTTGCTCACTGCCACGCAGTCCGTCGCCTTCGATCCCGGGTAAGTGTTCGTGGCGGTCGCACAACCCAAGGGGTGGCTGGCGTGACTCGAAATCGCGGCGTTCGCCATTGGGGAGGCCACGGCTCCCGAGACTGAAGTCAACGCCAAAAGTAGGCATGCGAGGACGCCGCGTTTCACCATCGCTACGGGTGATGAACCCTTGAGCATGCAGGCAAGGTTGTTGTATCCGTCGGCGCACACTCAGCATCCAACGGCGACACAGGTACAAGGGACATTGGGGGCACTATATAACCGCGCTGCGCCGTTGAAAAGGCGTCCGGACACTTTTTTGGGGTTCAGGCTTGCGCCCTGGCTACCACTCCGATATTGTACAACCATATGGTTGTACATCAACTCTCGGATCGTGAAGTGGACCTCGTGTTTCGGGCCCTTGCCGACACGACGCGACGAGACATTTTCCAGCGCGTCATCGGCGGCGGCCTTTCGGTCTCCACGCTGGCCGACGACTACGAGATGAGCTTTGCCGCGGTGCAGAAGCACGTCAGCGTGCTCGAGCGCGCGGCGCTGGTTACGAAGGAACGTCATGGTCGAGAACAGATAGTTCACGGGAATCTCTCGACTCTCCGCCGGGCGGCGGCCCTGCTCGACGCCTTCGAAGAGATCTGGATCGGTAGGGCCACAAAGATCGCCGAGATTCTCGGCGAGAAGGGAAGTGCATCATGACAGTCATTTCAACCTCGACGGACCCGGTCGCGTTAAACCTCAAGGTGGTCGCGGAATTCGCCGCCAGCCCGGAGCAAGTTTGGGCGGTCTGGGAGAATCCCCGTCAACTGGAACGCTGGTGGGGTCCGCCCACGTATCCGGCAACGTTCACGCGTCACGATTTCGAGGTCGGTGGCGAATCGCGCTATTACATGACTGGGCCCCAGGGCGACACACCTCATGGGTGGTGGCGCATGTACCTGATCGACGAGCCGCGTCGCCTCGAGTTTGCGAACGGTCTCGCCGGCGACGATGGTGAGCCCGTACCGGGCGTCGAACCGATGGCTGCGCACGTCACGTTCGAGCCGATCGATGGCGGTACACGAATGACCACGGAGAGCAACTTCGTAGACGAGGCGCAAATGGAGAAGATGTTGGCCATGGGAATGTCCGAAGGAATGACCCAGGCGGTCTCCCAGATTGAGGAGCTGCTCACGTCCGACGCCACCTGAAACTAGGCAACGGGTCACGATCTCGCACGGGCGTGGTGAAAGTGTGCCGACCAGTAAATTGTTGCGTCCGCCAGATACGGTGTGATTGTGAGACGGTCACTTCGCTCGTGGTTAGCGGTTCTTGGTTTGGCCGCCCTTCTACCGTTGACGGTCACGGTTCAATCGAGCGTCGCTAAGGCGTCGGCACGAACGTTGTGCCACGTTCCGCGAATGACGGGATTGACGGTTACGGCGGCTCGCAATAGAGCGAGGGTGGCGGGATGCCAATTGCGACTCACTGGAGCTCGGGTCCAGATGCCCTCGATTCAGACCATCCATTCGCAAAGTGAACGACCGGGTCACGTTGCCAGAGTGGTAACGGTCTCGGTCAATCCTCTCTGTTCGGGCTCCTTGAATCCCGGGCCACCTTCCGGCGAACCGATCTTGAAGCCGGGGCCGACCGAAATAATCACTGGACTCTTCATCGAAGGCGGAGCGTACATTGAGCGTTCGGCGCCGAACTGCAAAGCCCTTGTGGGCACGTCCAGCGCCGGGACCATCACGATCACCAACTCGGTCGAGACCGTCATCGCCAATACGGAGCTCACGGCGGGGCAGTTGTTATCCGTCACCGTGCCGGCTGGCACCTACACAATTTCTGGCGTATTCGCTGGCGGCAACAAGGTCGGTCCAACCACGGTTACCGTTCCGTCCGGAGAGATTGTTCGACAGGACTTGGTTCTCGACGTTCCCTGATTATTTCGACCTGGGAATCGATGAAAGTAGACGAGTGACACGCACCCGCGTTAACGTCGAGCCTCCGGATATGCGAACGGCAATCGGGTAGATCACAGTCGAAATGTGCGTCTCGGGGTAAACCCCTTTGGCTCGATTCTCTGGTGCGAATTATCGTGCCTTCCATGAACCGGAAGCTCGTCACGGATCGTTCGTCGAAGGAGTGTGACAATGGCCGTTCGATCTAGTTTGGGATCGCGCAAGGACGCGATCTCGATGAATCGCTGGATTGTCCACGTCGCCTTGATCGTTGGATTTCTGGCCGCTGTGGTTTCCGCCATCGAGCTTTCTAAGAAATACCTGGGCCACTCTGGGGTCACTGATCACTCAATCATCGGCCTCGTCGTGTTGGCTCTCGTGGTCGTGCACCTCATCCAGCGGCGACACACGGTCGGGCGACTCATCGCGAGGTTCGCCGGTCATCGGGGCTCACCGGTGACGCGAAAACGCTTGGCCGTGTCCGACATGATTTTGTGGCTTCTCGCATTGAACGCCACGATTTCTGGCTTCGTTGACTTCGTTACTGGTCATACCATCTATCTGTCCATCCCCGGACCGGCCTTTTTCCAGAAGTGGCACGAAATGTCGGCGCTCGTGCTGATCGTGTACGTCATCACTCACGTGATTCGGCGCAGAACTCGGCTCCGGACTTCGCGGATCAGGTGAGGTTCGAAAATGGCAATCCACTGGAAGCGGAGTGGTTTGGTACCATTGGGCAAATCGTTCATCAGTCACCAGCGCAACGGTGGAGGCTGAATAACTCGCCGGAGGTCGCTGCCACTCCTTTCTCGGTCTCTCTCAATCATTGATAGACGGAATGAGGCGATTACTTCGCTTCCGCGCTCGCAAAGCGATAGACGGCCGAGAGGTCGAGGTCGCCGGCACCGTTGTCGATGGCGCGCTGCCACGATGAAATCAGGCTCGCCGTCAATCCGAGTTCGAGGTCGACGCTCTTAGCGGCGTCGAGCGCCAGCACGGCATCTTTGACCGCGTGCTTCAAAGCGAAGCTCGTGGAGAAGTCTCCCTCCAGCATGCTTCGCGCCTTCGAAACCGCGTAGGGAGATCCGATCGGCGCGTCAGCGAGAATATCGACGATGATTCGTGGGTCGAGTCCGAGAGCCTCGGTTATTTTGAGCGTCTCGACCACCATCTCCACGAGGTCGACCAACCAGTTGTTGAGTATCAGTTTCGCCCGGCTGCCCGCGCCCGCGGCGCCCAACCAGAACGTGTGTCGCCCCATTGGGTCAAAGGCCCTTGTGGCAGCGGGCTGGGCCGCCAACGGTCCGCTGGCCAGGATGAGCAACTCGCCGCTGGTGGCCGGCGCGACGCTTCCCGAAACCGGTGCATCGACGAACAACACGCCCGCCTGAATGGACCGTACGCCTAGGCGCGCGGTCCACTCAATACCAACGGTGCCCATCTGAAGCCAAATGACGCCGCCGGTCATCGCGGCGAACGCCCCGTTCTCGCCGTCGATCACCGTCTCAATCGTGGGACCATCGGGCAACATCGTGATCACGATGTCGGCGCCACTCGCCGCCGCGGCCGGCGTCGAAGCTGCGATTCCTCCAAGTTGGACCAAACCTTCTACCCGCTCCATCGATCGATTCCATACTCGGACGTTGAATCCGGCCGCGATCAGACGCGAAGCCATGGGTGTCCCCATCTGACCCGTTCCTAGAAACGCGATCGTCAAGTTGTCGGCTCTCTCATTTTCCATTGGTTCCCTCCTTGGCTTCGCTACTCGGACCGGCGTCGCTATCGAGTCGACGCCGGGGGATTCGCTAGTTCATCATGGCACCGTCAGCGCAGCGTTCCGTGGTCGTTGTGCGGTCGCTGGAGTGACGATCGATATTCCCGCGAGTGATGATGAACTCCTGGCCGAAGCCCGGGCAGCGTTTCACGCGTGGACCGCACTGTTGGCCGAACAGCTCACAGTCGTGGGCGTTGCGAGAGAACGGGCCGCTGGCATTGCCACGATCGCCCTCGCCTGCGTTAAAGGCGCACATTCTCTGCCGAGCTAAGGCGGAACTGCGCCATTGGACGCGGTGGCGATTCAATTGCAGGTTCTCGTTGCATCGTGATCATGACCGTCGCCATCGTAACGAAGTTCTGTATCCGCGCGGTGAGCCCGTCGCTTCGAGCGCATTGCTGCGTCGAAGGTGTAGCGAGTTCGGCGAGTGTCCGACTTAGGCCGCGGCGATGTATTCGCCGTTGGCCTTGGTGCGAGGTTCGCTTCCCAACGCCGGGCGAAGCACATCGGCGATCGTGCCGGCTAGGTGAAACGTCATGGCGTTGCGAACCTCTTCGGGGACGTCTTCGAGGTCGGGCCCATTTCGCTCCGGAAGGATGACTTCCGTCAATCCGGCACGGTGCGCGGCCAAGATTTTTTGCTTGACCCCGCCAATCGGGAGTACGCGACCCTGGAGGGTGACCTCGCCGGTCATTCCGATGATCGGTCGGACGGGTTCGCCTCGCAACAAACTGACGAGGGCCGTCGTCATGGTGACGCCAGCCGAAGGTCCGTCCTTCGGAACGGCGCCCGCGGGCACGTGAAGGTGGAATCGCTTTCCGGTGAACACCTTCGGATCGATCTTCAACTCCTCGGCGTGGCTACGCACGTACGACATGGCGATCTCCGCCGACTCCTTCATGACGTCACCCAACTGACCGGTGAGCGTCAGACCTTCGGGTCCTTCGGACACGCTGGCTTCGACGAAAAGTACATCACCGCCGGCGCCGGTCACGGCCAGTCCGGTCGCTACCCCGGGCACGCTGGTGCGATCGGCCGACTCGAAGTAGAAGTGGGGACGACCGAGCCACTCGCGCACGTCGGTCGCGTTGACGTGAATCGGAGCACCCCGCTCGCCGGCGGCCAGTTTCGTCGCCGCCTTACGAAGTAGTCGTCCGATCTCTCGTTCCAGGTTGCGCACGCCCGCTTCGCGGGTGTAGTCGGCCACGATGGTTTGCAAGGCCTCGTCGTCGAACGTGACTTCGTCGTCGCGCAGTGCCGCCCGGGCCAATTGGCGACCGAGGAGGTGGTGACGGGCGATCGAAACCTTCTCCGACTCGGTGTAGCCGTCCAGTCGAATCACTTCCATGCGGTCGAGGAGCGGCCCGGGAATGGTGTCGATCACGTTCGCCGTCGCGACGAACATCACTCGTGAGAGGTCCAGGTCGACCTCCAGGTAGTGGTCGCGGAACGTGTGGTTCTGCGCGGGGTCGAGGACTTCGAGCAACGCTGACGACGGGTCGCCACGAAAATCGGATCCCAGTTTGTCGACTTCGTCGAGCACGATGACCGGATTCATGGTGCCGGCCTCTCGAAGCGCCCGTACGAGTCGACCGGGCTGGGCGCCCACGTAGGTGCGTCGGTGCCCTCGAATCTCCGCTTCGTCGCGAACGCCACCGAGGGCGACCCGGACGTACTTGCGTTCG
>OBLU010002622.1_pt1 | contig 16479 bp, 13 predicted proteins | sample 1518681 | NCBI WGS metagenome assembly OBLU01 (sample SAMEA3539304, study PRJEB22396) | soil metagenome | biome: tundra; feature: field; material: soil | place: USA | collected 2010-05 | depth 0.15 m | reverse complement strand
AACGCAGGACGGCGCCGAGATATCGCAGGTAGAACGCGCGCAGATGTCCGAAGAGGCCCTCGCGCTCCTCGCCGCGGTGGCCCTCTTTCATCAGCCACGCCGAGAAGACCGGCACCAGCGAGCTAGAGAGCAGGTAGGACGCGATCATCGAAAATGCCACGGCCAGGGAGAGCGGCACAAAGAGCTGCCGTCCCACGCCCACCATGAAGAAGGAGGGAACAAAGACCGCCAGGATGCAGAACATGGAGAGCAGCCGCGCCATCGCCGTGCGCGTGCATGCCTCCACTACGGCACGGGCGCGGGAAACCCCCGGCAGCATCTGCGTGTGAATGTTCTCGATCTCTACCGTCGCTTCGTCCACCAGAACGCCGACGGCCAGGGCGAGTCCTCCGAGAGTCATGATGTTGATGGTTTGCCCGCAGGCCCACAGCAGAATCACCGCGCTCAGCAAGGCAAAGGGGATGTTGAGGACGACGATCAGCGCGCTCCGCCAGTCGCGCAGAAAGATCAGCACCATCAGGCCGGTCAGCGCCGCTCCCAGCAGGCCTTCCACCACCAGGCCGCGGATGGAATTCCGCACGTATGGCGACTGGTCGAATTCCAGCCGGACATCCACATCGTCGGGCACGGCCTTCTTGAAGTCCGGGATGGCCGCCTTGACGGCATTGATCACCGACACGGTGGATGCATCGGCGCGCTTGGTGACCGGAATGTAGACTGTGCGGCGGCCGTTGACGTGCGCGTAGGCGGTGATGAGATCGGTGCCGTTTTCAATGGTCCCGATGTCGCGCAAATAAACCGTGGTTCCCGGGTTTTGACGGATCGGCGTGCTGAGCAGCTCCGGCAGGTCGCCGCCCAGTGCGGCGTTGGTCCGCGCGATGCGGTTGAGCGTGCCCGTCGCTACATTGCCCGAAGGCATTACCAGGCTCGCCTTGGTAACCGCCGCCAGGGCTTCGTCGGGAGAGATGCCGTACTGCTGGAGCTTGTCGGGATTCAGCGTGATCACGATGGTCCGCTGGTTCCCGCCGAACGGGGGCGGCGCCGAAACACCGGGCAGGGTCGCAAACAGCGGACGCACGCGGTTGAGCGCGAAATCCTGCATTTCGCCCTGCGTCCTGGCGGCGCTGCTGAAGATTAACTGGCCCACCGCCACGCTGCCCGCGTCGAATCGGGTGATGAACGGCGGCACGGTGCCGGGGGGCATGAATGCCCGGGCGCGATTCACATAGCCCACGGTTTCCGACATCGCCTGGCTCAGGTTCGTGCCCTCGTGAAATACCAGCTTCATGAGCGCGGCGCCTTGAATGCTCTTGCTCTCCACGTGATCGATGCCCGTGATGTAGAGGAAGTGATACTCGTAGTAATACGTCAGGTAGCCTTCCATCTGCGCGGGATCCATGCCGCCATAGGGCTGCGCCACGTAGATCGCCGGGTCGCCGACTTGCGGAAAGATATCGACGGGCATGCGCTCCACGGCCATCACGGCGCAGAGCGCAATGGCGATCAGCGCCACCACCACCGTCATCGGTCTGCTCAGAGCTGCCAGGACTAGCCGCATCGTGGTTTAACTATCTTGCTCAGTGGGATAAGCCTCCTGGCTTGTCCATCCGAGCGCAGCTCGGACTCCGCTGCTTCGCGCCTCCGCATCCACAATCATTTCCCCGCCTCGGCAACAAACGGCTGAATATCGCCGGCCGCCGCCGCCACGCCGAGTAATCCGCGCCAGACGGCCAGCCGCGCCAGCGCGTCGTCGATCTCGGCCTGCGTGAGCAAGCGCTGCGCGTCGGCCACTTCCGCAATGGTGCCGAGACCCGATTGATACCGCGCCGTCGCCTGCTCGGTAGCGGCGCGCGCCGCCGCTACCTGCGTGGGTGTGTTGGCGGCGATGCGCCGCGCGCCGCTCCACATCGCCACCGCGCGATTCCATTGGGCGCGCAGGTCGGTCGCAATCTGTTCGCTCCGCGCCTGCTGCGCGCGCACCGTGGCCGATTGCGCAGCCTCGCGGGCGCGGACGCTGGGCAGGTCGGATATCGGAAAGGTCACGGTGAATCCCAGGGCGTAGTTCTGCGTGTTGGGCGCCAGGCCGTTCAGCCCGCCGAGTATTTTTCCGTTGGTCTCCGCGCCCGAGCCGCGCGCGTACGCGGAACCTTGCAAATAAAAGCGTGGAAAGTACGATCGTTCCAGCGCCCTGAGCCTCGCCAAAGTCTCTTCGATCGCCGCGTGCTGCTCCAGCGCGACCGGGTTCTTCGCCGCATCCAGGGCGGGAACTTCCTGTTCCGGGGGCATTTGCCGCAACGCGGAAACGTCCAGCGTGACCTGCCCGGGCTCCATGCCGACAAACTGGCAGAGCGTGGCGCGCGCCACATCGGCGGCCTGCTCTGCCTGAATCCACTGGGTGCGCGCGGCCGCCAGTTCCGCATCGGCGCGCGACGCATCCGCCCCGGGCCGCAACTGCGCGTTGACCTGCGCGGTAATCGTGCGCAACAAAACGCCCGCCCGGTCCACACCGGCCTGCGCTGCCCGAACCGCGTCCTGCGCCGCGGCGAACGTCAGAAATGCGTCGGCGGTGGCTACCGCAATTTCGTATTCCGTGCGTTTCAAGGCGGCCTCGGATTCCGCTTCCAGTGCGCCCGCCACCGCCAGATTGGCCCGGCGAAGCCCAAAATCGAAAGGCTCCCAGCTGACCAGCACGCCGATCGCGGTCCCCCAGGCGCTGCCGAAATTGTTGGTGCCAAGCACCGGGCCCGACATCGATGGGATCGTGCTCTGCGGCAGCAGCATCCCAAAGACATTGTTTCTGGTCCCGCGATTGACCTGCGCGAGCGCGTCCGCATGCGGCAGATAAGCCGTCCGCGCCAGGCGAATGCCCGCCGCGGCGGCATTGATCTGTTCCTGCGAAACCCGCACCGAAGGATAGTTCTTGAGCGCCCGCTGGATCGCCTGGCCTACCGTCAGCGGTTGCTGGCCCGCGGCCAGCCCGGCGGTAGCCAGCGCCAAAACCAGGGGACGAACCCGGCATTTTCCGGTCTTCATCCCCTTATTTGCCTTCCATGAGTTCTCGAAACAACTCGCGCACCTTGATCTTGGATGCCTCTAACGCCTTCCGCCCCAAAGCCGTGGCGCGATAAACCTTGCGCAGCGACCGGCCATTCCTTTGTTGCGTTGCGCGGAGATAGCCCTTCTTCTCCAGCCCGTGGAGCAGCGGATAGAGGCTGCCCGGACTGATGCGGTAGCCGTGCCGCCCCAGTTCTTCGATCATGCCGAGCCCGAATATGGGCTCCTCGGCGGCGTGATACAGCACGTGCAGCCGGATCAAGCCGGAGTACAGATCGCGATCGGCCGTCAATCTTAGAGAATCGGACTTCGTCTTCGACATACGACTATGCGAGATTCGAGTATAGGGACGGAAAACGCCGCATGTCAAGGGTGGGGCATGCTTTAGCTTGCCATCCGAGCGAAGCTCGGACCAAGCTCGCCAAAGCACGCCGGTGAGAGATGCCCGCCGATGAGAGACAATATTCCTTCGTGCCCTCAACCCAACAATGTGTGATCGAACGGCCCGCCACACCGCCCGCGGCGTGGTGGCGCTGGGCCGTGGTGCTCGTGCCCGGACTCCTGCTCTACTTTTTCGCCGTGCCCGGGCTGAACACCGCCCAGGAGCGCTTGTTCGCGATTTTCGCCGCGACCATCATTGCGCTGGTGGCGCAACCGGTCCGTATGGGGGCCAGCGTTCTGCTCGCCACCACCCTGCTGGCGTTGACCGGCACGCTCACTCCGGCCAGGGTGTTGGGCGGCTTCGGCAATATCACGGTGTGGTTGATCTTCACCGCGTTTCTGTTTTCGCGCGCCGTGACGCAGACCGGTTTCGGCATGCGCGTGGGCTATCTCTTCATCGAACGTTTCGGGCGGACGCCCCTTCGTCTGGGTTATTCGCTCGCCGCGGCCGACCTGGTCCTGGCGCCCTTCATCCCCTCCGATACGGCGCGCGGCGGCGGCGTGGTGTACCCCGTCACGCGCTCCGTGGCCAGTGCCTTCGGATCGGAGCCGGGACCAACGGCGGGCAAGATCGGCTCGTTCCTGATATTGGTGTCGTTCCACACCACGTATCCCGCGTCGGCCATGTTCCTCACCGGCATGGCGGCCAATCCGCTGATGGCCGAGTTCGCCCTCAAGATCGGGCACGTGGACCTCACCTGGGGACGCTGGCTCGCGGCGTCCATCGTACCGGGGTTGCTCACGCTGGCCATTGTCCCGTGGCTGCTGTTGCGGCTGGTGCGGCCCGAGCTCCAGCACACCGAGGAGGCGCGCGCCATGGCGCGGGTGGAACTCGCGCGCCGCGGTCCCATGAAGCGCGCCGAAAAGTGGCTGGTGGCCATCATGTTGGCCGTCATGACAGGCTGGGTGACCTCGCCCCTGCACGGCGTGTCGAATACCTTTGTCGCGCTCTCCGGCCTGTGCGCCCTGCTATTGGCGCGGGTGATCGATTGGGATGATCTGCTGGACGAGCACCGGGCATGGGACGCGCTCATCTGGTTCGCGCCCCTGGTCATGATGTCGGACGCCATGAACGAGAACGGCACCATCAAGGTGTTGAGCGGCGGGTTGTTCGCCGCCGTGCACGGCTGGGCCTGGCCGCTGGCCATGCTGGCGCTGGTGACGGCATACTGCTACGTGCACTACGGCTTCGCCAGCATGACGGGCCACGCTACCGCGCTCTATCCGGCATTCCTCGCCGCCACCATGGCGGCCGGAGTACCGCCCATCATGGCGGCGCTGGCGCTGGCGTTCTTTTCCAACCTCAACGCCGCCATGACGCATTACGGTACCGGGTCGGCCCCGGTCTTTTTCGGCGCCGGTTACGTGACGCAGGGGGAGTGGTGGCGGCTGGGATTCCTCATCTCGCTGGTCAACCTGGTGATCTGGCTGGGGATTGGCCCGGTGTGGTGGAAAATCGTGGGGATATGGTAAAAACCCGCCGCCTCCTGCTCGCCTTCGCAGTGCTTTGCACGGCGCACGCGGCAGGATTGAGGTACTGGGTGGAGCCTTGCGCCCGTCCGGCGGAGATGGGGTGCCAGAGTGGCGACCCGGAACTGGCGCAATGGGCCATGGAGGCGTGGCAGGCGGCATCGAATGGCAAACTCCGCGTGCAACGGACCGCGCAACAGAACCAGGCGATTATCAAAATCCATTGGGAGTCGGGCCGCGCCGGATTGTATGGCGAAACCCGCGGCGGCGATGTCTTCGTCCGTCCCGATCCCGGCGAGGGTCTGTTACGCGAAGCCATAACCTACCTGACTTGCCTCCACGAAACTGGGCACGCCTTGGGCCTGGCGCACACGGCCAACTTCGACGACATCATGTACAACTTTCAATACGGCGGGGATATCGCTGAATATTTTGCCCGTTATGCACGGATGTTGACGCGGCGGGAGGACATACCAAAGCACTCAGGTATATCCCCGAACGATCAAAAGCGTTTAGCTGCCGGACTGTAAGCCGGTTCCTGTACCCTTGCGGGCGGCAGTCATTCATCTCGACCGGCCATTACTGACCGGCTCTAGCGACCTACCCGGAAGTTTAGCGGGACGGGCCGTCCCTCCTCCCCTATTTGGTCTTGCTCCGCGTGGGGTTTTCCCTGCCGGCAGAATTACTCCTGCCGCGGTGCGCTCTTACCGCACCATTTCACCCTTACCCCACCTTACGGCGAGGCGGTATATTTTCTGTGGCACTTTCCGTCGAGCCCTTGCGGACCCGCCCGGCCGTTAGCCGGCACGTTGCCCTGTGGAGACCGGACTTTCCTCTCCCGCGGCCCAAACAGGCGCCCCGGCAGCGACTGCCCGTCCGGCAGCCTCACTCGATCATTGTCGCATCTTTGCCGGCATAGTGTACTGGAAACACCCTGTGCCAGCCGCTAACACCATAGATTGTGGCAAATGGAACAATATTCCGGTGTATCCTATTTTTGTGGAGATTCGGATACGAGCATCCGAACGGCGGCGATGGTGGGAATGGCCGCGGGCCGGAATCGGAAACCTGACAATGTTCTCGCACATGCGGACAACGCTGAGGAGCGATATAAGATCATGAAGAAACTAGCAGCGATAGGCGCGATGGGCCTATTGGCCTCTAGTCTGTTTGCCCAGGGGCTGAATACGGGCGGTCAGACCAAGGAAGATTGGGAAGAGATCAATTTCGAATTCAATTCCTCGATTCTTTCCGACGGCTACCCGAGCCTTCTGCGGTTGGCGGACCAGTTGAGCCAGCATCGCGATTACCGCGTGAAAGTTACCGGTAACACCGATTACGTGGGTTCGGCCGCATACAATGAAAAGCTCGCCCTCAAACGAGCCGATGCCGTCAAGGCGTTCTTGGTCAAGTACGGCGTAGCCGACAACCAGATCGCCACCGCGGGCGACGGCAAGCGCGTCCCCGAAGTGGATAACAAAACCAAGGAAGGGCGGTTTATGAACCGCCGGGTCTTCATGACCCTCACCGACGGCAACGGCCGCGTCATTAAGGAAGGCGGCATCGGTGACATCATCAACGGCACCGACAAGTTGGACAGCCTCCTCGCCTCCGCCAAAAAGCAGGAAGAATGCTGCGCGCAGATTCTCAAGCGGCTCGACAAACTGGACGAAATTCTGTCCCAGTTGAAGAACCTGCAGGGTGAGAACGACAAACTGCGCGGCGAAATGGGCGACCTGCGTAACCAGGAGAATGCGCTGAAAGATCAGATAAACGGCATGACCAAGCCGCTGACTGCCTCGCAGACGCAGGATATCGCGCACACCGAAGCCATCGGCGCGGTCGACGAAGCGCAGAAGCGCAACAAGAAATTCACCACGGTGGGCGCCAACATCGGTCCCACTTACGGCGCCGGACGCACCGGCGGCATCAATTTCAACGGACGCGCTGCGTTCTTCTCGCCGTTCGGCGGCGATGGCACGCACGCCGTGCAGGCGCAGGGCGAGTACAGTTACTACTCGGGCCGCCAGGAAGGCCAGTTCGATATCGGTCTGGTCAACCGCTGGGGCAGCCTGCAGGCCGGCGCCTTCGGCAGTTTCAAGTACCTCAACTTCAAGGACTATCAGTCCGGCGGCGGTTTGGGCCAGGCGGCATTCCTCGTCGATTACATTTTCAGCAGCGGCCGCATCGGCATGTTTGCCACCAAGGGCTTCAAGAACTACGCGGTCCTCAACTCGGTTCAACTGGGGCCGGAATCGTTCACCCAGACCTATGCGCGCATCGTCGACCAGGTGGGCGCGAACGTCCTCGTCGGCGCCTGGGGCAATGCCTATGTGGAAGGCAACCTCGCATACTTGCGGCGTCATTCCACCGGCAACGGCAACTCTCCGGGCGGGAGCATCAAACTAATCCAGCCTTTGAACGAGCACGTCGCGTTCACGGCGGAGGCCAGTTTGAACGAGAGCTTCATCAACTTTAAGAATGCCGGACGCATCGTCGTCGGCGTTCAGGTGGGCAACTATATCCACCCGAAGGACTACGGCAAGACCAAGACCCCCGTCCCGATGGATGTCCCGCGCGTGCGTTACGAACTGCTGACGCGCCGCGTCGGCAACTCGCCCCCGGTGGCCAACGCCGGTCCGGACCAGATTGGCTCTATCTCCGGTACCATGACGCTGGATGGCTCGGCTTCCTACGATCCCGACGGCGACCCGATCACCTACCAGTGGACGCAGCTCAGCGGCCCGGCGGTGACGCTGGCTACGCCGACGGCGGCCAAGACCACGTTCACCTCCGTGTCTGGCCAGGCGTACGTCTTCAAGTTGACGGTGACCGATACCGGCGGCTTGTCCTCTTCGGCCACCACGCGCGTGTCGAGCGCCAATGCCACCTCGGCAACGGTGGTTCGCTTCGACGCCACCCCGAGCACGATCGCCGCGGGCCAGAGTTCCCAGTTGACCTGGGTGGTTCAAGGTGCGAGCAGCGTCTCCATCGACAATGGCGTGGGTAACGTCGCCGCCACTGGTTCCACCACGGTGACCCCGGCTACCACCACCACCTACACCTTGACGGCAGTCGCGCCCGCGGGCAATGTGACGGCCACCGCAACGGTTACGGTTAATCCGGCTGTCAACGGCACCGGCAATCCGCAGATCATCCGCTTCGAAGGCAGCCCGCTGAGCATTCAGCCGGGTCAGCAATCGACGCTCAGTTGGACCACTTCCGGCGCCACCACGGTTTCCATCAGCGGCGTAGGCTCGGTAACTCTGAACGGCAGCACCACGGTGTCGCCGGCGCAGACCACCACCTACACGCTGTCGGCTACCTCCAGCGACGGCAAGACCGTAACCGCCCCCGTCACCATTACGGTGTCGACCGGCACGGTTCCCCAAATCGTAGTGTTCGTGGTAACCCCATCCACCATCGATCCCGGCAGCTCTGCCAAGCTGTGCTGGCAGGTGACGGGCGCCACCAGCATCTCGATCACGCCGGGCATCGGCAGCAATCTCAATGCCAACGATTGCGCCACCGTCAGCCCGAGCGCCACTACCACCTATACCCTCACGGCGACCAACGCGACGGGCCAGATCCAGGCCAACGCGACGCTCAACGTGGGCGCCGTGAGAATCACTTCGTTCACCGCCAACCCGGCGTTCATAACGTCGCTTGGTTCTCCGTCGGTCCTCTCCTGGACTACCCAGAACGCCACTTCGGTGGTTCTGGTCGGCAGCCAGTTGCCGGCGCAGACCCTGCCCGTCAACGGCAGCCTGACGGTGATTCCGCCCAGTGACACCGTGTACACCTTGACCGCCTACGGACCTGGAGGCCAGACCGTAAGCAGCACCATCTCGGTGTTCGTCAGGTAACCTTACAACAGCAGAGAAGCACCCGCCGGGCGGCCGATGGCCGCCCGGCTTTTTTCGTTTGTGGGGCAGCCAATCCTGGCTGCAAGCCGGCTTTCAGCCGGCCGCGCGGCATAGTGGGGCATGCTTGCCAGGGTGGGGCATGCTTCAGCTTGCCAGGCGAGCGAAGCTCGCCCGCGGACGCTGGCATTGCCCTCTACCTGGGTGGCGCGAAATGGTTCGTTTCCAGCGGCGCGACCTCCCCCTCTTTGTAGATCAACTTGCCGCGCTTCATCGTGAGGTGTACCAGGTTCGTGCCCAGGCTGTGTTCCAGGTCCCGATAGTGGCCGGCGTTGAGAACCAGCAGATCGGCAGCTTTGCCCGGCTCCAGGGACCCTACCCTATCGGCGCAGCCCAGCGCGTGGGCGCCGTTGATCGTAGCCGCGCAAATAGCCTCTTCAACGCTCATTCCCAGCCGCCCGCAAGCCAGCGCCACCACTGTCTGCATACTGAACATCGGAGAATCGTGCGGATTGAAGTTACTGCCCAGCGCCACCGCCGCACCCGCATCGATCAACGCGCGCGCCGGAGCCTCCCTGCCGTCGCCGCTGAAGGGCGGGCTGGGCAGCAGCGTGGTGATGATGGCCGCTTGGGCCACCTGTGCGGCAAGGCTGGCGGTGGCGTGCTCCAGATGATCGATACTGGCCACGTTGTGCTGTGCGCCCAGCCCAATGGCGGCGCCGGGGCTCTCTCCGTCGGCGTGAATCTTGAGGCCGAACCCCAACTGGCGCGCCGCCCCCAGATACCGGTCGAAACAAGTTAGCAGCGCGGGGTCGCAATCCCATGCCAGATCGGCGAAGTAAGACACGCCACGGCGGCGGATCTTGGGAAGCAACTCCGCCACCACCCATTCGATGGCCTGCAAGCTGCCTCCGTTGAGTTCGCGCGGCAAACGGAGAAGAAAGCTGGGGATCAGCTCCAGCGGTTCGTCGCGCAGCGCGCCAAGCACGCGCAGCAATTTGGCTTCGGCGCCCGCATCCAGTCCGCACCCGGTCTTGACCTCTGCCGTCGTCGTACCGTGGCGCGCCATGGCGTCGATGTATGCGCGCGTCCGGATCTCCAGCCGCTGCCGGGTGGCCGTGTGTACCGCGCGTACGGCCGCGCTTGGGTCCTCCGCGTGGATGCCGGCCGGCGGAAATGCCAGGTGCGTGTGCCCGTCGATGAAGCCCGGCATCACCACCCGTCCGGCCGCGTTGATCTCGATCGCGCCCCGCGCCTGGGCGAGATTCTCCACCCTCCGGCTGGGCCCGACTTCCACCAGAATGCCATCCCGAATCAGAACGGCGCCATCCTGGATCACGTTGACCTCTTTGAGCGAAGGCCCGCAGCGAGGTCCACGAGTGCCGCGTACGGTCACCAGGTGACGCGCACCCCGGATCAGAATCGACTCCAGTTTATCCCCCCCCTTACTGTATCATTAGTACTGGAACTCCGTTGCGCTAACTCACTATTACTATTGCCCTGCCGTTACTATGGCCAAACAAACACCACCGCCCGGCGACAAACAGATTAAGACCTTGGAACGAGTGTTTTCCAAGGCCGGCGCCGGCTCTCGAACCGACGCGCGCAGCTGGATCGGGGCGGGGCGCGTTCGCGTCAACGGAAAAGTAGTTCAGAATCCCGACCACTGGGTCGACCTCGACAATGACCGCGTCACCCTGGACGGCAAGCCGCTGCGCTCGGCCACCAAGACGTATGTGCTGCTCTACAAGCCCAAGGGCTACCTCACGACCTACCGTGATCCGGAGGGCCGTCCTACGGTTTACGACCTGGTCCCCGAGGTCGGTGCGTGGATTTCACCGGTCGGACGCCTGGACCTGGATACCAGCGGTCTGTTGATCATGACCAACGATACGGATTTCACCGAACGCCTCACCAATCCCGATCACAAAGTGCCCAAGACGTACCAGATCAAGGCCTCGACCCTGTTGAGCGACGAGCAGATCGAGCGTCTGCGGCAAGGGGTGGCGCTGGCCGACGGACCCACCCGCCCCGCCTTGGTCACCCGCCTGCGCGACAGCGAGAAGTACAGCTTCCTGGAGATGACCATCACCGAGGGGCGCAACCGTCAGGTGCGGCGTATGATCGAGGCCGTGGAAAGCAAGGTCCTGAAGCTGGTGCGCGTCGCCATCGGGCCCATCCGTATCGGCGACCTGCCCATCGGCAAGTGGCGCAATCTCACCCCGGCGGAAGTGCACGCGCTGCGCGGCCGGGCTGTGTCCAAGGTGATTGCCGACCGCCGCCACGCCCGCCAAAAAGAATTGCGCGGCTGACCGGTGGGACAGACCATCGTCTTTTGTGGTCTGTCAAACGCCTCGCTCCCGTGGTGACCGCTGAGCAACAGACGACACAAAACGATCGTCTGTCCATGAGCCTAGTCCGAATACCAGCGCAGCCCTACGAAGAGGCCGCCCATCGTGCCGCGATAGTAAAAGTCGGCCTTGGGCGACGTGCGAAAGAGGAATCCCTTGGCGCCAATCCGCAGTTCCAGGTGCGAGGCCCGGTATCCGATGGTGGCATCGCTGTCGACCAACTGCCAGCGGTGGGGCAGCCAGAAACCGGAAACGTTGGCCTCAAAGTGGAGGTTGCGCGTGGCGTACTCGTGGAATCCCAGTCCGAAAGCCGGTGTGATGAAGCTCTTCGAACCCTGCGTCGAGTAATCGGTGAAGTTCCCGGAGCTGTCCGGAGTAGACGACCTGATGGGCGCATCGAAAATCGATTTAAAGGTGACGTATTGCACCTGCCACAGGGTCTTCAAGCGGAAATGGCGAGCCTCCACCGGATACGGCAAGGTCAGGAATTCGTACGACAGCTTAAAGTCGGACAGCTTGGCATTGGTGCTGAGTTCGTCGCCCTTTACGTACGTTTGGGTGTAGATCACCAGATCGGTGGGCGCCGTGGTGGTGCCGCTGCGCTTTTCGGAAAAATAGGTGAACCGGATAGTGTTGTGCAAACCGACGGCAACGCCGAAATCCGCCCCGACCGCGGCTTGCGGGTTCCCGGCGAGTTGCAGCTTGGAAGCGTCGGTAAAGGTGGATGCGTGGCCCTTGTCGACCCACATCGGGCCGACGGGTAGCCAGCCGATGACCCCAATATTCCAACCGGATTCGCCCGGCATGCGCACGTCCACTACTTTTGGCGGGGGCGGCGGCAGCTTCAACCGCTGCGGCTCCGGTTGAGGCGTGGTCTCGGCCGGTGGCTGCTGGGCGGGCGCCGGAGCCGCTTGGGCCGGAGCCGTTTGCGCCGGAGCCTGTTGGGCTGGAGCCTGCGGGGCGGGTTGTTGCTCCGCCGCCGGGGCCGCGGCATCCTGCGGTGCTTGCGCACCGGCCACCACCGACGTCCACAGTAAAGCAAGACAAAGTATGCCAGTTCGAGAAATCTTCACGTACGCCTCAACTCTTGAGATTTGCCGCCACAGACCGGTGCCAGACTACGGTTGCACCGGTGGGTCCAAACCGTTCCTCTGTTGGCTGCTCTTCTATTTTGCCTCAAATCAATGGCATGCCGCAGGAAATCCCATGCCCCCGGATTGTGGCCGGAACGGCACAGGTGTAGAATTCGCGTAACCTTTTCCCATTTCAAAGGTATTGCACTACGGAATCGGGACGTCATCGAGGAGTCAGGTGGAAGACGAACTGTTAATGCGCGATGTCCGGGACGGCGCGGTCGGCAAGCTGGAAGTGCTCTTCGACCGCCACCATGGCGGCATCCTCCGCTACTTCCAGTATCTGACTTCCAACCGGACCCTCAGTGAAGATCTGGCCCAGGAGGTGTTCTTCCGGGTTTTGAAGTACCGTCACACCTACCAGCCGGAAGGCAGTTTCCGCGCCTGGCTCTATCAGATCGCGCGCCGCGTATATGCCGACCAGTTGAGCAAGCGCAAACCGGAAGTGGCCATGCCGGAAGAAATCAGGGAGATCTCCGGCGCCGCCCTGCCGCCCGACCGCGAATTTCAGAAGAAGCAGGAGACCCTCATCCTGCGCCGCGCGCTCGCCGCCATGCCGGGCGAGAAGCGCGAGGTGCTCATCATGAGCCGCTTCCTGGATCTGAAGTACGAAGAGATCGCGGCGGTTCTGAAGTGCGAGGTAGGCACCGTGAAGGTGCGTGTGTACCGGGCGATGCGCGATTTGAGCGATCGGTTTTTCGCCCTCAGTGGAGAACGAGCGTCATGAATTGCGAACGAATTCGAGAACAGATCCCGGAAGCGCTGGCCGGCCGGCTGGATAAAGCCGCCCGCGAGGCCCTGGTGGAGCACCTGGAAGGCTGCGCCGGCTGCCGCACCGAGGTGGCGGAACTGAATGCAGTGTGGAGAGGTCTGGAAACCGTGAAGAATGGAATGGACGCGGCGCCCGATACCGGAGCCAAAGTGCGATTCCTGGAAATGCTGGCCGCCTACCAGGCCGGAATGGCCGCCGCGCAGACGGCAGCCGCGGCCGCGCCGGTGCGGAACAAGCCCCGGGTGGCGTGGTTCATCGCCCAACCTGTGTGGCAGTTTGCGGCCGCGGCCGGCCTCCTGCTCGCCGGCGTCCTCGGCGGACGCTACTTGCCGCCGTCGGGCGCCGCCGGCAATTCCGAGATGGCCCAACTCCGCGGCCAGGTGGAGAGCCTGCACCAGATGGTGGCCCTCTCCATGTTGCAGCAGCAATCGCCCAGTGCGCGCATGCGAGGCGTCACCTATAGCGAGAAGATCGCGCAGCCCGACCCGCGGGTGCTCGACGCCCTGCTCCAGGCGGTGAATCACGACAGCAACGTCAACGTGCGGCTCTCCGCCGTGGACGCGCTCCAGAAGTTCGCCTCCGACCCGGACGTCGCTCGCGCCATGGTCAACTCCATCCCGGCGCAGGATTCCCCGCTCGTGCAGATCGCTCTCATCGACATGCTGGTGCAGTGGAACGCGCGCGATGTCGCGCCCGGCCTGGCAAGAATTTCCAGGGACATGCAGACGGATGAAATGGTGCGGCAGCGCGCGGCCTGGGCGCTGCGCAAAATGGAGACGCAACGATGAGAAGCTCACTGATTCTGATGATGGCCGCCCTGCCGCTGGCAGCCGGTGGCTGGGACGACGACCACCACTGGAAGCTCGACGAGAAAGAGACTATCCGGCGCACCTTCGATACCGCCGCCGGCAGCGCCGCGAGAAAGCTGCTGGTGGACAATATCCACGGCTTTATTCACGTCACCGGCGCCGCCGGCTCCCAGGTGCAGGTGTCCATCGAAAAGCATATCTACGCCGATTCGAGCGAGGCCATGGCGGAGGCCAAACGCGACGTCAAGATGGATATGTCGCAGCAGGGCAACTTCGTGCGCCTCTACGAGGACGGGCCGTTCCGTACCTCTAACGGCACCAATTACCGCGGCGAAAGCTACTACGGGTATCGCGTCGTGTTCGATTTCGAAGTGCAGGTGCCGTTCGACACCGCTCTCGATCTGAAGGCCCTCAATAACGGCATCGTGGTAAAGAAGACCACCGGCGACTACGACATCCACGGCCTCAACGGCGGCATCGAGATGGAGGACGTCGCCGGCTCCGGGCTCGTCAGCACGCTCAACGGTAAGGTCAAGGTCGCCTTCAGCAAGAACCCGGCCAAGGCCTCGCAGTTCAAAACCCTCAACGGGAGCGTGGACGTCTGGTTCCAGAACGGGCTGAACGCCGACCTCAAATTCAAGAAGCTCAACGGCGGCATATATACGGATTTCGAAGTGAGCGCGCTGCCGCAAACCGTGGCGGGGGATAGCAGCGGCGGGAAGTTTGTCTACCGCTCGGACCGCAAGATGGCCGGCCGCGCCGGCAAGGGCGGACCGGAACTGACTTTCGACACGCTCAACGGCAGCATCCGGCTGCACTCCAAGACAATCTGAAAAGGGAAAATATCATGCGACAATACAGCGCCCTTCTGGGCATGACTTTGATGGTCTGTTCACTCGGCCTGGCACAGGATGCCGATAGCGAACGGGTGGTTGTACCCGCGCGCAACACCACGCACGCACGCAAGGTGGACGTGAACCTGATGGGCGGATCCATCACGGTGAAGAGCTACGCCGGCAAGGAAGTGATCGTGGAGGCGCGCGCCGACGGCCGCCACGCGGAGCGCGACCGCGACCGCGAGCGCGACAAGGCGGCCGACGGCCTGAAGCGCCTCGACCTACCCCAGCGCGGCCTTTCGGTGGAGGAAGAAGACAACGTGGTGACCGTCCGCATGCAACACTCCCAATCCGCCGCACTGGTGATCTCCGTGCCGCCCGAAACCTCGCTCAAGCTGCACACCATGCATGGCGAAATCGCCGTCGAAGGCGTCAAGGGCGAATTGGACGTCAACAGCATGAACGGCAAGATTACCTTGAACAACGTGTCCGGCTCCGTCCTGGCCAATACCATGAACGGCGCCATGAAAATCACCATGGATAGCGTGGACGCGGGCAAGCCGCTCTCCTTCAGCAGCATGAACGGCGCCATCGACGTCACCCTGCCGGCCGACTTCAAGGCCAACGTGAAACTGCGCACCGATCACGGAGAAATCTATAGCGACTTCGATTTCAAACTCGGCCCCGGAGCCATCACCCAGCAAAACGATACGGCCGACGGCAAATTCAAGGTGAAGATGGACCGCACCATCACCGGCACCATCAACGGCGGCGGCACCGAAGCCACCTTCAAGACCTACAACGGCACCATCTACCTCAGGAAGAAAAAGTAAATCGATCCGGACGCAAGCGTACCCCAGCCAACCGGCGCATCGCTCACGAGCGATGCGCCGCTCCTGCGTTAAGTGGCCTCGATAGTTGCTCCCACGTTGCAGCACCGGGGCCTCGGGCGCCCCGCTGTCATTGCTGAGGCTCGACGTTAGCGTGGCGCGCGACCTGCTGCCAGCGTCCGCCCTGTCTCATCCATACTCCAGTGAACCGAAGGCGCTCGGACTTCCCGGCGTTCGGCATCCCTCCGCCCCACACCACCATCTCTCTGCCGGCCACAATCACCGTGTCGCCATACACCCGGGCGTATTCGATCTGCCTGTCATAAGATGTGATGACGAGGAATCCGGATTCGACCATGCCCAGAACTTGTTGCTTGTTCACAAACCGGTTCAACGGATTAGTGACGACGAAATCATCGGACCACAGACGCGCCATTGTTTTCGAGTCCTTTTGCAGGAACGCCTGAACTTCTTCAGCATTCAGCTGCCGGACCTCCTGCTCTGCGCGTTTGTCTTTCTCTGTGACCTGGGCTGCCGCGAAAAGTGAGGCGGCTCCCGCCAGCGAAACGAAGAGCATAGCCTCAGCTTGGAATCTACTCATTGAACGGCCCCTCTCGGAGAGCTATCAAGAAATCTTCCTGACTCTACCACACAATCAGTCGGTTGGATTTTGCTATCGGCGCTGGGTGCAGCGTTCGGAGTGGCGATCTCGTCCATCAGCCGAATCCGGCCTTCCCGGCCTGGCTAGGGGAAGCAAACCTGCCAGTCACACCCGATCGTAATATATTTCTAGCCGCCATCCTCCTCAATCCATGCCACTTGCCAAATACGCCGTCCGTCAGCACCCGGTTTCGCACCGGCCGCGTGTTCTATATTGCAAGTAGAAGGATGTTCCCCGCCAACATGGGGGCGGGCAGCAT